>Ga0228664_1000331_pt1 | contig 29751 bp, 26 predicted proteins | sample 78DmetaG_FD_183029 | JGI IMG/M metagenome (GOLD analysis project Ga0228664, IMG submission 183029) | Seawater microbial communities from Monterey Bay, California, United States - 78D | ecosystem: Environmental > Aquatic > Marine > Coastal | place: USA: California | collected 2016-09-26 | reverse complement strand
GACGTACCTACATAAATAATTTATTATCTTTGTATAAAACAAAACATTATGCCAACAATACCAAGTAACGAACAGTTTGTAGGAATATCAGCCTCGGAGGATTTAATCGAGAGAGGTTCAGCACAGACGAACAGCGCAAGAACGATATATACATATGCAGACCTAAAGGCAGGATCTCAGTCCGCTGTAGCCAATACTGGCGCAGTGATATCATTCACACAGAATGAAATATACAACACATCATCATCGGCAGGGACAGGTAACATCACAAATGATTTGACTGACGCACAGTTGGGAATCGTACAGAAGATTTATCACCAAGAGGGTTCAGCACCTACAGTACCTGCGGGATGGGTTCTTATGGGTTCGGGTACATATAGCACTACAGCCCTTAACGTAATCTATGCTGAGTGGTGTGGAGGAACGAGAGTTGAGTATTGGATTGTACAGCCTGCGTAGATGTCTAACCGCTACCGTTCCATACTATCATTGGGGAGTAGCACTCCTCCATTCAGCAATGTAAATTCGTTTAGTTTTGACGGAGTAGATGACTACTTTTTAGTACCCGACACAAGCGGTTTAAGTTTTGGAAATGGTACAACAGATTCGCCTTTCTCTATTTCTTTTTGGGTTAATTTAAATAGTTTAAGCGGCAATAATAATGTTTTTATAGGAAAAGATAATGGTTCTCCAAATAGAGAATATGGTATTGGAATGTTTAGTAATAATAATTATGTAAGGTTTTTTATTAAAAATCAAGGTGGCAATAATCAACAAAGTGTAGATTCTACAACAAATTTATCAATAGACACTTGGTATCACGTTGCTTGTACTTATGATGGTAGAGGTGGTAGTAATGCGGCTGATGGAATGAATATATATGTAAATGCAGTTCAAGAAACTACAGGTCTTATTAAACAATCATATACTGCAATGAGTAACACAATTGCACCTTTTACAATAGGAAAATATAGTGCTGCTCCATCGCAAGTAAATGGAAAAATGGATGAGGTAGCAATCTTTTCTTCAGAACTTTCTCAAAGCGACATAACTGCAATCTATAACAACGGAGAACCACAAAGTCTTGATGCATACTCACCATTCGTTTGGTTCAGAATGGGTGACAATGCAACGTGGAATGGATTTGCTTGGACAATGACAAGCGTAGGTACGGATACACGAACTGCAAGGTCTGCAAATATGGTCGAAGCCAATAGAACAACAGACGTACCAACTGCATCAAGTTTTGCAAATACAAAAAGCATACTATTAGATGGTGTTGATGACTATGTAAACTGTGGGAATGATTCAAGTTTACAATTTAATAATTTGTTAAGCGTTTCTGCTTGGGTTAAAACATCTACAAGCGGTAAAGGAATTTTAGCAATTAGAGTAGGGAACACACCGACACAAGAAGCATTTAGTTTGACAAGTAGCGGTGAAGTTAGAATGAATAACGGAACAAGACTTACTGCAAATACATCTATTTTAGATAATAATTGGCATCATATAGTAGTCACATACAACACATCTTTAGCAACTAATAATTTAAAAATATATATAGACGGAAGTTTAGATAATAGCGTTAATAGAACTGTTGTTATACAAGGTAGCGGTACAAATTACTTAATAATTGGAGAATCTAGAGCAAGTAATTTCTTTAATGGTATACTTGATGAGGTTTCAGTATTTAATACAGAGTTATCACAAAGTGACGTAACATCTATCTATAACGGTGGTGTACCAAATAGCATCAGTAGTCTTTCACCTGTTTCTTGGTGGCGTTGTGGTGATGGTGATACAAGTCCAACTCTTACTGACAATGGAAGTGGTGGCAACGATGGAACTATGACAAATTTTAGTACATTCTCAAGTGATGTGCCTACATAAACACGAATTAATAAATAATTAATATCTTTACAAAATAAGTTAAGTAAAATGACAAGTTTTCAGATAGGTTTTGACGCATTAATATCATTACTTTCAGCAGTAACGGGAGCTTTAACTGTATGGTATTCTTTAAAAGGTAAAGTAGAAATACAGCAAGTTATTTTAAACAATCTTATGCAAGATATGGAAGAAGTAAAAACTCATAAAAAAGAGGGACATACTCAATTGCATAAAAGGATAGATGATCTTAAAGGTCAGGTAGAGAGAAATCGAGAAAAAAACGATGCTTCTTTATTAGAATTAAAAACAGAGATGGGAGCGATGGAGTTGAGAATTATTCAAGCTATTCATGCAATTAAAAAGTAGCTATTTAATAATAGTAATTCTATTAATAATCTCATGCACTCCGCAAAGAAGGTTCACTAGATTAATAAAAAAACATCCATACTTACTTACTACTGATACATTAGTTATACACGATACTGTAAAACTTACAGTTCCTGAGATAGTACATGACACAATTATAACAGAGCATTTCTTTCACGAGATAACTAGAGACACATTAGTTCTACAAAAGGACAGACTGACCGTAAAGATATTTCACGATACAATAAAAAACAACGTATATATAAAGGGAAAGTGTGATACTGTAACCATTGAAAAGATAGTGGAGAGAAAGGTTCCTGTAAACTACTACGAAAAAACTCCGTTATGGAAGAAGGTAATGAACTGGTTGATATTTGCAGCCATAGTTTATGGAGTCTTCAGATTAGTTATATTTGTAAAAAAAAAGATATGAAAAATAGATTATTCTCAAACTACGTAACAACAATACTAGGATGCTTAATTTTAATATTTTGTGGCGTAATGATTTACACTGAAAAGGAAACAACAGAAGGTATGGCAGGATGGCTTGCTGTAGGTCTAATGTTCTTGAGATCAAAAGACAGTTTAATTGCGTTGCCCGCTAAGGAAAAGTAGATGGGGTAATTTTTATAATATCTTTAGCCTACCTTGTTGCTTTTGTAATAATTACATTATGGAGAAAATAATAACATGCCCTAACTGCAATACTGAGTTTGACATGTCAATCAAGCCGCATAATCCTGAGTCTAAATACCTATGGATATTAGACAACGGACATGGAGGTGTAATAGATGGTGTTTACCAGACATCAGGCAAGAGATCTCCTATATGGCCAGACGGGGAGGTTTTGTATGAGGGAGAGTTTAACAGGGCTATTGTAAGCAGGTTGGTAGATATGTGTAAGTCAAACAATATTGACTACGTAAATCTTGTAGACACTCAGGAGGATGTCCCATTAAAAGAAAGACCTAAAATGGCTAATAAGATAGCAAAGTCCTCTGATAAGCCTTGCATATATGTAAGTATACATGCCAATGGATTCACTGATGAATCTGCAAACGGTTGGGAGGTATTTACATCTCCAGGTCAAACTAAGTCAGACACAATAGCTACTATACTTTACGAAAAGGCTAAGGCTGAGTTTCCTGAAAGAAGAATGAGACCATCAACAGGAGATGGGGATCCTGATAAGGAGGCAAAGTTTACGGTGCTTATGGACACATCTATGCCTGCTATACTATCAGAAAATTTCTTTATGACAAACTACAGAGAGTGTCATGAGATACTTATGAGCGAGTCTGGAAGGGACAGGGTTGCAAAAATACATTTTGAAATGATACAACAACTAGAAAATGGCCAATAATACAAACACTCTTAGGAAGCCTAAAAAGAAAAGAACTGGTATACATTCTAAGAATAAGTCAAGATTAAAGAAATCTATTAACTATAACAAGCCTTATAAAGGTCAAGGGAAATAATTTCTTATATTTGTATAAATAATAAGACATGGCTAAGATAGATACATACCCAACAACGACACCAGAATCTAGTGATCTTATACTAGGATCAGATGTTAATTCATCGAATGCAACAAAAAACTTTTTAGTTAGTGCGTTGCAGGATTTTATTCAGGGAAACACAGACCTGCAGACTGTTCTCAATGCAGGAAATACATCTACAGGACCTATGATATTAGATGGTTCATTAAGAATTAATTCAGGTTTATTAGACTCTGCAGGTGGGTTAGGCACAAACGGTCAGGCACTTTTATCTACAGGAACATCAGTATCTTGGGGTGAGCCAACTACAGCGAATGTATCTCTTCCTGTTAGATTTGTTCAGGCGGTTTCTAAGGGTGATCCTGTTTATGTCTCTGGATATAATGCAGGTCAAGGAATAATAGAGGTTGCTAAATCTGAAGCAAATGATAATGGTACAATGCCATCAATAGGTTTGGCAGATGCTGATTATTCCATAAACACAAATGGTAGTGTTATTACTATTGGAAACTTAGTTGACATAGACCTTTCTACATTGTCACCAGCACCTCTTGTTGGAGATATAGTTTATGTTAAGGATAATGGAGGGTTAACTAGCGTTGCTCCAATAGGAGATTCATTAATTCAAAACGTGGGTATAGTTTCAAGAAACTCTGGAACTAATGGAGCTATTGAAGTTTCAGCAACAGGTAGAGCTAACGCTCTTCCAAATATAACAGCAGGTAGAATACTATACGGTCAATCTACAGGGCAGGCTACAGAGAGTAATCTTTTAAGGTATGGTGAAGAAAATGTAGTTCAAGGAACTCCTAGTACAACCTTTATTGGAGAGACAAGAATTAATACTCCTCTGTTAAAAGCTACAGCCATAACTACAGCGGCAGATAACACAGCAGCTTTAGCGGCAGGACTTGTTACAGGAGATATTTACAGTACAGCAACAGGAGAGCTGAGAATAGTATTGTAATTAATAAAGTAAATATAAATTAAATTAAATGAAAAAAATTGAAAAGGAAGAGCTTGAAAAATTAATCGAGCTCAACAAGAATTACAGGGACCTCAAGTTTCAGATAGCTGACATTGAGATCACCTTCGAAAGATTAAAAAATCAAAAGATAACGTCAATAGCCAACCTAGAGATGGGAGCACATGACCTGGCATCTTACCAGAAAGAGATTTCTGAGAAGTACGGAGATGTAGACATAAATCTACACACAGGTGAATATAATTAGAAAGATATCCGTAGGTCCAGACTACATGAAGTGCATGCATTATGTTGTAGGTCAGGAGGTTCTTGGAAGGAGTTACACGATAGACTCAATAATACAGGATGAATCATCAATATCCATATATATATGTAAGGATGACGAGATTGTTAAGTGGAAGGAATTTAGTTCCACAATGCCTGTGTCTATAGAGTTTAAAATAGACTTCTAATGAAATCACCATACTGCTTCGTTATTAAACCTGTCGATGGCAGGCGTTATGACAATATTAGAAATTATGATGGTAAGGAGTTTATAATAAGCTCGTCTCAAGAGGATCATACCGTTTCAAACAGGTTTGCAGAGGTTATATCAAGGCCTACATATTATAGTGGACCGATACGAGAGGGAGACATAGTTATCGTTCACCACAATGTATTTAGGTACTACTATGACATGCAGGGTAAACAGAAGAGTAGCTGGCATCATGTGATGGATGATATATTTATAGTGGAACCAAGTCAGGTTTATCTATATAAACGGAATGACGTTTGGAATGCACCATCTCCATTTTGCTTCGTTAGACCTATAGAGTCTGAGGATCATATGTTCACACAGCTTGGTAGCTTAGAGCAGTTGTGGGGCGAGTTGGTGTTTAAGAATGATGATATAGACTACGTAAGTAATGGAGATATCATATCATTCACTCCAGACAGTGAGTATGAGTTTAGGATAGGTGAGGAAATACTATACAGGATGTACAACAAAAATATATGTCTAAAAAGGTAGAAATATTACAGGCAGCAAAGCTAGCCATAGATGAGTTAATAAAGGTTTTAAAAGAGCCAATAATAACCCATGCAGAGGATGATATAAGTGCAGACAAGATGAAGAATGCAGCATCAGCAAAGAAACTAGCATTCGATGACGCACTTGCTATGCTACACAAGATAGAGGAGGAGGAGAGTGACAAGGATCAGGTCAAGGTTATAGACGCTGGCAAGAATGGTTTTGCAGAAGGTAGGGCTCGTGGAAAATAATCTATATAAAATATCAAAAGATCACATAAGCAAGAATGCCTTGATATCAAGAAACAGGGCAAAGAAATGGGTGTACGGATATGACAAGAAGTATGACGTTGTGGTTATATCTAAGGACGGAACCATAGGCGATGTATATGACATAAATGGATTAAAGATAGCCATACCTGAAAAACCAAAAAAGCTAGACGTAAAGGAAGACAGATGGGTTGCCTATGAGTACCCAAAAGAACTATCTAAGGTAAGGACAATATTTGACTGGAACAGGAAGGATAATCTTTTTAAGTCTAAGTATGTAGACTTTATAGAGCAGGAGTTTGACAGGAGAGAGGATGGTTACTGGTTTATGAATAATGGTAATCCTACGTATATAACTGGATCTCACTATATGTACCTGCAATGGACTAAGATTGATGTAGGTCATCCTGACTTCAGAGAGTCAAACAGAATATTCTATATATTCTGGGAGGCCTGTAAGGCTGATAATAGATCCTTTGGGATGTGCTACCTAAAGAACAGGCGTTCTGGTTTCTCATTCATGGGATCGGAGGAGTGTGCAAACATAGGCACCATATCAAGGGATTCTCGTTTAGGTATTCTTTCTAAGACTGGTAGTGATGCCAAGAAGATGTTTACAGACAAGGTGGTTCCTATTGTGAGGAACTATCCATTCTTTTTCAAGCCCATACAGGATGGTATGGATAATCCAAAGACAGAATTAGCTTTTAGAGTTCCTGCAAGTAAGATCACTAGAAAGAATATGGACGAGGAGAAGGAGGATGAGATAGAGGGGCTTGACACAACAATTGACTGGAAGAATACATCAGACAACAGCTATGACGGTGAAAAGCTTTTACTTCTTGTACATGACGAGAGTGGTAAGTGGGAGAAGCCAGAAAATATATTGAACAACTGGCGTGTTACAAAGACATGTCTAAGGCTGGGTAGTAAGATTATAGGTAAGTGTATGATGGGATCCACATCAAATGCACTGTCAAAGGGTGGTGGAAATTTTAAAAAATTGTACATGGACAGCGATCCGTCCGTAAGATCCGCAAACGGACAGACAAGGAGTGGTCTGTATTCATTATTCATACCAATGGAATGGAACTACGAGGGTTACATTGATCAGTATGGATGGCCTGTTTTTGAGGATCCTTCAAAACCAGTACTAGGTGTGGATGGAGAGATGATAGATGATGGTGTTATAACTTACTGGAACAATGAGGTTGAGGCACTTAAATCAGATCCAGATGCATTGAACGAGTACTACAGGCAGTTTCCTAGGACTGAGTCACATGCATTCAGGGATGAGTCAAGGCAGTCAATTTTTAATCTTACAAAAATATATCAGCAGATTGATTACAACGATTCATTGATAAAGGACAGGGTTCTAACAAGGGGGTACTTTCACTGGAAGAATGGTGAGAAGGATACTACTGTGATATGGACACCTGATAAGAAGGGTAGGTTTGTGGTTTCATGGGTTCCAACCTTTGAGCAAAGAAATAATGTTATAAATAGAGGAGGGGTTAAGTACCCTGGTAATGACCACATGGGATCTTTTGGTTGTGATCCATATGACATATCTGGTGTCGTTGGAGGAAGTGGATCTAATGGTGCACTCCATGGATTGACAAAGTTTCATATGGAAGATGCCCCATCTAATGAGTTCTTCCTTGAATATATAGCGAGGCCAAAGACGGCAGAGATATTCTTCGAGGATGTACTGATGGCATGTGTATTTTATGGTATGCCTATTCTTGCGGAGAATAATAAGGCGAGACTTCTTTACCATTTCAAGAACAGGGGCTACAGAGGTTTTTCTATGAATAGGCCTGATAAGAACAAAAAGAGACTGTCTAAGACAGAGTTAGAGCTTGGTGGTATACCTAATACCAGTGAGGATGTGAAACAGGCTCATGCGTCAGCTATTGAGTCTTACATAGAGCAGTATGTTGGATTTGATTCAGAAGCTACGTACAGAGATTCTGGTGATATAGGTAGCATGTACTTCACAAGGACTCTTGAAGATTGGGCCAAGTTTGAGATAAATAATAGAACAAAATATGATGCCTCGATCAGTTCAGGTCTTGCAATAATGGCAAATAAAAAGTATATTTCTAATGTACAGAAAAAAGAATCAAAAATAAGTATTAAATTTGTAAGATATGATAATCGTGGCAATAGAAGCGAAATAATAAAGTAATGGAGAAACCTTCAGTAATAATTAATCAATTACCTTTCCCGAACCAGATGGCATCTGACGAAGAAAAATCTTCAGAGAAGTATGGTCTTAGTGTAGCTAAAGCTATAGAAGGTGAGTGGTTCAAAAGAAAGGGAACGTCTTGTAGGTTTTATGACCAATGGGGAGAGTACCACAGATTAAGACTTTATGCTAGAGGTGAACAGCCTGTTCAGAAGTATAAGGATGAGTTAGCTATAAATGGTGATATGTCCATGCTAAACCTAGACTGGACTCCTATACCTATCATACCTAAGTTTGTAGATATTGTTGTAAACGGAATGAATGACAGGCTTTACAAGGTTAAGGCTGAGGCACAGGACGTGATGTCTGCAGAGAAAAAGAATCAGTTCCAGGAGTCTATAGAGAAGGATATGGTTTCCAAAGATTTCTTGGAGATGACAAAGCAGGAGTTTGGTATCAATGCGTTTAATATGGATCCAAATGAGCTTCCAGCTGACGATCAAGAGCTTTCTTTATACATGCAGATAAACTACAAGCCTGGTATAGAAATAGCTGAGGAGGTTGCCATAGATACCATACTTAAGATGAACAAGTTTGACGAGGTCAAAAAGAACTTCGACTACGACGTTACAACTATAGGTGTCGGTGTAATGAAGCATGAGTTCCTTGTCAATGACGGTGTAAATGTAGACTACGTAGATCCAGCTAACTGGATACATAGCTATACAGAGAAGGAGGACTTCTCTGACTGCTACTACTTCGGTGAGGTTAAGCAGGTTCATTACACAGAGCTTTTAAAGATAAATCCAGACCTTACTGATGAGCAGCTTACAGAGATAAAGAACTCTAGTTCTGCATGGAATAATTACTTTCCAATAATAAGAAACTATCAGGACGACGCATTCCTAAATGAGGTTGTCACGCTTGTGTATTTCAACTACAAGACGAGTAAAAGGTTTGTTTGGAAAAAGAAATTATTAGAGAATGGTGGAGAAAGAGTTATAAGAAAGGGAGACACATTTAATCCTCCAACAGGAGATGGTGTTCCTTTTGAAATAATCGAGGCACCAAGAGAGGTATGGTATGACGGAATCCTTGTTGGTGGATCTAACATACTTCTTAAATGGGAGATGGCTAGAAACATGGTAAGACCAAAGTCAGCATCTCAGAGTGCCATGCCAAACTATGTGGCACATGCTCCAAGATTATATAAGGGTAACATAGAGTCATTGGTTAGAAGAATGATTCCATTTGCTGATCAGATTCAACTGACACACCTAAAACTACAGCAGGTAATGTCAAGGGTTGTACCTGACGGTGTATTTATAGATGCAGACGGTATTAATGAGGTAGACCTAGGTACTGGTGCAGCATACAATCCTGAGGACGCACTTAAGCTATACTTCCAGACTGGTAGTGTTATCGGTAGAAGTTATACTCAGGAGGGAGAGTTTAATAATGCAAGGGTTCCAATACAGGAGCTTAACTCAAACAGTGGACAGTCTAAGATGGCTGCACTTATTGGGAACTATAACCACTACCTAAACATGATTAGGGATGTGACGGGCATAAACTCTGCAAGGGATGGATCAACACCAAATCCTGATGCACTTGTGGGCGTGCAGAAGTTGGCTGCATTGAGCTCTAACACTGCTACAAGACACATTTTAAACGCAGGTTTATATGCAACAAGAAGGCTTGCCGAGTGTATATCCTTAAGGGTTGGAGATATACTTGAGTATGCAGACTTTAGGGAAGAGTTCGCTATGCAGATAGGAAAGTATAACGTCGCTATACTTGACGAGATTAGAGACCTATACCTTTATGACTTTGGTATATTTATAGAGGTCGCTCCAGATGAGGAAGAGAAGCAGATGCTTGAGGCTAATATAAATGTAGCACTTCAGCAGAAGACGATAGATCTTGAGGATGCTATAGATATTAGAGGCATGAATAACATTAAGCTGGCAAATGAGATGCTTAAGGTTAAAAGACGTAGACGAATGGAGCAGCAGCAGAAGCAACTTCAGCAGCAGCAACAGATGAAGCTACAGTCAGACCTACAGACTCAGCAGTCAGCGGCACAGCAGAAGGCACAGCTAATACAGCTTGAGGCTCAGGCAAAGTCACAGGTTAAAGAGGCCGAGGCTCAGTTTGAGATTCAGAAGATGAATGCAGAGGTTGAGGCAAAGAGATACCTAATGGACCTGGAGTTCCAGTACAACATGCAGCTTAAGGGAATAGAGGCTGAGTCATTGATGAAGAGAGAGGACAACAGAGAGAAAGCAAAGTCGGATAGAATTAGTCAGCAAAATAGTGAGCAGTCTAAACTTATAAATCAAAGAAAGAACAACCTGCCTCCACAAAATTTTGAGAGCACGGAGGATACTCTTGACGGTTTTGGACTAGAATCATTTGGTCCTAAATAGGATACAAAAATATTACTTAACTTTGTGAATAAATAAAATATAATAAAATGGCAGAAGAATTTAAAGTAAGGGCTGTTGACTTTGAAGAAAAGTCAGCTCAGGAGATCGAAAGAGATCTCTTAGAAAAGGCAGAGAATGAAAACAACGAAGCTAACGATGCAGGAATGGAAGAAAGCCCTGAGGGTTCCTCCGCCTCACAAGAGCAAGAAGATATACAGCCGCAAGGCGAAGCACAAGAGCCGTCCTTAAATGACGGTGACGTTCTTTCATATATTGGTAAGAGGTACGACAGGGAGATAAATTCCTTGGATGAGTTGTTCGAACAGCGTAATGCTAACGAGGAGCTACCTGAGGATGTGTCATCATTCCTGAAGTACAAGAAAGAGACAGGTCGTGGTATGAATGACTTCATAAAGATTAACAAAAATTATGATGACGTTAATGACGACCAGCTACTACTTGACTACTACTTAGAGCAGAACAAGGGATTGGATCCTGAGGATGTAAGCTTTGAGATAGAAGACAAGTTTTCTTATGATGAAGATCTTGACGAAGAGAGAGAGATCAAGTCCAAGAAGGTAGCGAAGAAGAAAGAGCTTGTTAAGGCTAGAGAATATTTTAATTCTTTAAAAGAACAGTACAAGGTTCCACTTGAGTCAAGGGATTCCTTTGTTCCAGAGGAGGAGAGAGAGAGCTTCAATAGCTACAAGAAAACAAAAGAGCAGCGACTGCAAAACGAGCAGATACTTGCTGAGAGGGCTAAAAAATTTACAAGTAAGACAAGTGAATTATTCTCTGAGAACTTCGAAGGTTTCGGGTTCAACATATCAGAAGATAATAAGGTTGTATACAAGCCAGCTGATAGCAAGACCTTACTCAACGAACAGTCTGACCTTAATAACTTTGTTAATAAGTTTACAGGTGAGGACGGATCGATTGAGGACTATGAGGGATTTCATCGTTCTATAGCTGTGGCTTCAAACCCTGAAAAGTTTGCCAAATATTTCTATGATAAGGGTATGGCAGATGCGGTAGGCGATGTGGCTAAGGAGTCTAAAAATATTGACATGACTCGTCAGTCCACAAAGGTTGCCCCTAAGGAAGGGTTTCAGGTCAGAAACATAGACGCAGATCGTAGCAATAGATTAATTATTAAAAAACGTAAAAATTAGAAAAAATGGCTGGATCATTACAAACGAGCCCAGGAGTATCGATTACACCTAGCTCAGTTAAGGCAACATTGCCTACAAATTACATCACCAATTTCGACTTCTTAAATCAGTATCTTCCAGATACTTATGAAGCTGAATTTGAGCGATATGGAAACAGATCAATCTCATCATTCTTGAGAATGGTCGGTGCAGAACTTCCTACTAACTCTGACTTAATCAAGTGGGCAGAGCAGGGACGTTTACATACTAAATACCAAGGATTAACTCCTGGTGCTTTCAGTGCAGGTGTTCAAACATTCACTCTTGCATCTGGTGCATGTGTATTTAGAGTTAATCAGACAGTTTTATTGTCTGACGAAAGTTCATCTGTAGCTAAAAAAGGTTTAGTTACTGCAGTTGCAACTGATGGATCTACATTTGATGTAGCTTACTACAGTGTTGAAGCATCTAATCCATTTGGATCTAACACTGTAACTGCATTCGTTTACGGTTCTGAGTTCAAGAAAGGAACAGCAGGTATGGATGGATCTTTAGAGGCTGAGGATGATATCTTCGAGTGTAAGCCAATCATCATCAAAGACAACTATGAAGTGTCAGGATCTGACATGGCTCAAGTTGGATGGGTTGAGGTTACAACTGAAAATGGTGCGACTGGATACCTTTGGTACTTAAAGTCAGAGCACGAGACTCGTCTACGATTCGAGGATTACTTAGAGATGGCTATGGTTGAAGGTGTTCCTGCTGCGACAGGTTCTGCTGCTGAGACTCAGTTGTCTGACAACTCTGCCGCTGGTGTTGTTAATGCTGGTACTCAGGGTATGTTTGATACTATCGAGGATAGAGGTAACGTATGGTCAGGTGGTAACCCAGCTGCATTGGCAGACTTTGATACAATCATTCAACGTCTTGACAAGCAGGGTGCTATCGCTGAGAACGTATTGTTCTTAAACCGTCAGTTCTCTTTCGATATTGACGACATGTTAGCTGCTCAAAACTCTTACGGAGCTGGTGGTACATCTTACGGATTGTTTGACAACTCTGAGGAGATGGCACTTAACCTAGGATTCTCTGGATTCAAGAGAGGTTATGAGTTTTACAAGACTGACTGGAAATACTTAAACGATGCTACGCTTCGTGGAGGTCTAGTTGGTGGAGCTATCAACGGTGTACTTGTACCTGCTGGTACAACTACAGTTTACGATCAAGTTCTTGGTAAGAACGCTAAACGTCCATTCTTACATGTACGTTACAGAGCTTCTGAGGCTGAAGATCGTCGATACAAAACTTGGATGACAGGTTCTGCAGGTGGTGCGATGACTAACGACATCGACAAAATGCAGGTGAACTTCTTGTCAGAAAGAGCACTTTGTGTTATGGGAGCTAATAACTTCGTATTGTTCAAAGGATAATACAAGACTATTTATATACCAGGGGTTTCGGCCCCTGGTTTTTATTAAAATTTAATTAAAATAAAATGAAAAAAAGAAAATCAATACTAGAGCCTAAGGATAGAATATATCTATTAAAGGGAGAGAAGCAACCGTTATCATACTTTATTGCTTCTAAGGACACACCAAGAAAAAGACTACTGTACTACGATGAGGAAAATAATATGAATAGACCTCTTCGATATGCACGTAATGCAAATACTCCATTCATGGATGAGCAGGACAGCAATGTGATCATTGAGCCTGTTGTTTTTGAAGATGGTGTACTAAGGGTTCCAAAATCAAATCCTGTACTTCAAGAATTTTTACACTACCACCCAGAAAACGGTGTAGAGTTTTATGAGTTTGATAATGAGAAGGATGCACAGGAGGATGTTGACTTTATGTACAGCGAACTTGATGCACAGCTTGCTGCAAGAGATTTAGACTGGACAACCATGGAGGCTGTTGCAAGCGTTCTTCTTGGATCAAGATCATCCTCTATGACTGTAGCTGAGGTAAAGAGAGATATCATGATATATGCAAAAAGATATCCACAAGATTTTATGGACACTGTTAATGATCCATCTCTACGTGTTAACAATATAGCAGCAAGAGCTTTATCTGACGGATACCTATCATTCAGAAACAATAAAAAGGATATATACTTTAACTTGAAAGAGAACAAGAAGAAGTTAATGACTGTACCATTTGGAGAGGATCCGTTGTATACATTGTCATCATACCTTCAGTCTAATGATGGGCTTGAGTTGTTCAAGTTCTTAGATGAAAAGATATCTGAGAATTAGTATATTTGTGGTATTATTAACCCATTAAATTTTTTAACAATGGCAAAGTTTTTATCTATTCCTGTAACAAATGAAGGGAATCAATTAGTTTCTGCTGATGACATTAAAATCATCAAGCAGGCATCTACAACTACGGTAACAGTAGTTTATGGTGGTGCTGCAGCTCAAGACGTTTTAACAATTACTCATGCAGCAGTTGCTGCTGGATCTGAGGAGATGAGAGACGTTATTCAGAATGCAGTTGTTGATGCACATCAGTCTGTATGGCATAATGTTGTAACTAACGTAGATCCTTCAAAGGCAGTAAGCGGAATCGTTATTGCGTAAAAGTAATATCACTTAATTCATCAAAGGCACTTTTTAATCGAAGTGCCTTTTTTTATTTATCTTTGTTAAAACTAGATAGATGATCAATCAAGTAAGAAATACTGTACTGTCTATAATCAGCAAGGAGAACAGGGGATATATAACCCCTTTTGAGTTCAACCTGTTTGCAAAGCAGGCACAGCTTGAGATATTCGAGCAGTATATATACTCATACAGCACATCAATAGTCAAGCAGAACGCAAGGCTACATGGAGAGGGATATTCAGACATTCCTAAAAAGATAGCGGACGTGATAGATACGTTCTATAAACTATCATCACTCACACACACAGGATCTGAGTTCACACCACCCACAGACTACTATTTTGTGGATAAGCTTATATATAACACGTCTGTTGAGGTTGAGAAGGTAAGTCAGAATAAGGTTTTAAAACTTACGTCCTCAAACCTAACGGCACCTACGGTAGCATACCCAGTATACACCATGAACGAAACAGGATTTTCAGTATACCCAAACACGATAACTTCAAACGTATCCATGGGATATGTGAGGTATCCAGTGGATCCAAAATGGACATATGTTCAACTAAGTGCTGGCACTGATCCTATGTTTGATGGATCTGCATCTGACTACCAAGACTTTGAGCTTCCTAAGAGTGACTTTGCAAACCTTGTTATAAAGATACTACAGTACTCAGGAATATCTATCAGAGAGGCTGACATTGTTCAGGCAGCTAAATCTGAAGAACTTCAGGATGCACAACAAAAACAATAAAGATGGCATACATAACTAACTACCAATACTACACAAACGGGGGTGTGATACCTACAGACCTAAATCATGGAGAGTACCAGTATGTTTCTCTTTCTGATATCATAAACAACTTCATGCTCATGTATGTGGGTAATGATAAGCTTGTAAATAATGTGGACAGGTACGCTATAATATTTCATGCAAAGAGAGCCATACAGGAGCTGAACTATGACGCACTAAGAAATATAAAGGTTATAGAGCAGGAGATGGGAGATCAGCTTAAGATGGTTATGCCTCCTGACTATGTAAACTATGTACGTATATCTGTACTTAGTGGAAATGTACTTTTACCATTGACTGAGAATAGACAGCCTATGTCTGCAACTGGATATCTACAGGACAATAACCTGGACATACTTTTTGATTCTGATGGTGAGATTGTAACTGGAGATTCAAAGGTAGACATACTAAGACAGCAGAAGAGTCTTTATGTTGGTGGTGGAGTATATAACGGATGTGATGGATATAACTACAACGGTGACTGGTACTTTGGTTACAGGATGGGTGGACGTTATGGTATGGACACAGAGAATGCAAACAACAATCCAAGGTTTTCAATAAACAAGGCCGCTGGTGTGATTGATTTTTCTTCAGGTATAGAGAACAAACATATCGTACTTGAGTACGTTTCTGACGGAATGGAGAACGGAGACGACAGTAAGATCACTATAAATAAGATGGCTGAGGAATATCTTTACGCATACCTAAAGTGGGCCTTATTGAACAATAAGACAGGCATACAGGAGTATGTTATCATGAGGGCACGTAAGGAGAAGACAGCCGCCCTAAGAAATACAAAGATTAGACTAAGTAATCTACACCCGTCTAGGCTTCTAATGAGCCTTAGAGGTAGAGATAAATGGATTAAGTAAGTATGGAATTAAAGAAGACATTCCTGGGAGGGAAGATGAACAAGGATCTTGATCAAAGGCTTCTGTCTGGAGGTCAGTATTCTGATGCACTCAACATAAGTATAGACACGTCTGAGGGATCTAATATAGGATCTATATCAAACTCTCTGGGTAACATTAAGATAGGAGACGTACAGGCATTATTGTCAGGGTATGTTCCAGCTATAAACACACTTAACTCTAGGGTTATAGGTGCAATAGCATACGAGCCACTTAACCTCATATACTGGTTTATATCATCAGATAACTATGACGCCATATTTGAGTATAATGAGATTGACAATACTACCACACAGGTATTGCTTTCTACCAAGACTGGAGGTAACCCTAGTCAGTTAAACTTTAGTCAGGAATATCTAATCACTGGTGTTAACTATATACCAGGACATAAACCAGAGTCAGGAGCACTTCTGTTTTGGACAGATAACCTTAATCCTCCTAGAAAAATAAACATAGCTAGGACAAAGCAGTACTCTATAAATGACTCTAGGATAGATATAGATATAGATGTAATACTAAGACCACCATTAAAGGCACCAGTTATATACCCATCTTCGTCCTCAGATGTGCTTTCTAATAACATGGAGGATAAGTTCCTATACTTTGCATACAGGTATAAATACGTAGATAATGAGTACAGCTCAATGTCTCCATACTCAGGTGTTGCATTCAAGCCATCAAACTATAAGATAGATCCATTTACGGGAGACAATAAGTCAATGATAAACACATACAACCAATGTGAAATTGTTTTTGAACTTGGAAATAGTCTTGTGACAGAGGTACAGATACTGGCATATGATCCAAGAAGTCTTAATGTTAAGATTGTTAAGTCTATCGTAAAGGATGACCTTATTATAAATGGCAACATAAACACATCTAGCTATACATTTAGTAATAATAAGATATATGCACCTCTTCCATCCGATCAGGTAACTAGGTTGTTTGATAATGTACCACTTCTTGCTCAGGCTCAGGAGATTATAGGTAACAGATTAATATACGGTAACTATACACAATTTAGAGATGTAGATTCAGTTAACTTTAATGTTACATACACAAGTGTAGACGCATTAACACCTGCAGGAACTCCTTTGAGTACATTTAAGACAGACAGAGATTATGAGGTTGGGATAATATACGGTGATGATTATGGACGTATGACAACGGCCTTAATAAGTGATAATAACTCTGTGTACATACCATCTACAGTATCTGACAAGGGCAACAGTCTAAAGGTTCAAATACAAAACACTGCACCAACCTGGGCCACAAATTATAGGCTTGTGGTTAAGCAGGCAAAGAAGGAATACTATAACATATTTCCGCTATGGTTTTATGAGAAGGATGTATATAGATACTTCAGAATAAATGAGTTTGATAGAGATAAGTTTTCTGTAGGTCAGTACGTTATATTTAAGTCAACAGCTGGAGGCCCTACATATTCAAATACAAAGTATAAAATACTTGAGTTTGAGTTTAAGTCTGAAGGCTTTGATAATATACCTGGAGCTGAATCAGGATTATATTTTAAAATAAAGGTAGATAATAGTGAAGATTTCTCGTACTCTGAATTACAATCTTTTTCAGGTGAGGATGAATCTCAACAGATTAGTAGTTTTAACAATATCAATAGACCGTTCCCTATGGAACATAAGGAAATAAGCTACATGGATCTTACACATCCATATTATGGACAGAATGATTCAAACTCTATAACAGTAACTGAGTTTACTGGCCCTAACAACTGGACTCAATTTGCTAAAGATATAAGGGTTACGGTAGAGATAGATGGTATAAATCCAACAACATTTAAGTACACTAGAAATATAAATGGATCAAGCGATTGGGAAGCGGAAACACAAAGCATAGATGGAGATATACCTCTTTATTATAATGCTATCTCTGTTGGATCACCACAAGCAGGTCAGATGTGCACAATAAACTTTAATCAGACTTCATCCTACACCGTAGGTGACAAGTGGAAGGTTATTTTTAGACACCATTCACCGCAAATAAGTAGAAATTATTTTCAACCAGGAGCAGGCTTTCCTATTGATAATTACTATCATGGAGGTATGCCAGTTAACAACACTTTTTTTAGTACGATTGACAGCGAAGAAATATCAGCAAATATACAATATCAAGGACAGGTTGTATTAGGATTTACTGATAATCCTGATCAGAATGTTGAGGTTAAAATACAACCGCTGTCAAGAATAACTATAGAAATAAATTCTTTTGGATTAAGTACAGGTGAAGGTCCAGGAACAGGTGAATCAAACGTACAGCAATTTATATCAGACGGAACTTACGATAATGTTGAGGAGTGGTTTGTTGAGTCTAATGCATACCTAGAATTTCAACATCCATCATATCCAGGATCAAATGATGCTGAATCCGTGTGCTTTAGAAGGGCTGAGTATTCACCTAATTATAACTCAGTGATAATGGCTACTACTGTTAATTATCTTTCTAATATAGGCGAAGAAGAAACAAGATTAGAATCTCCTATGAGAATGCTTATAAGAAATTATGGTAATGGTATTGATGGTCAAGGGGGAAGAGGTATTATTGCATCATTCAAGGTGGAACAGTCTCCAAATCCATTGGTATGTGAGACAGATCCAAAAGAGGAGGATGTAGAAATTTATCACGAGGTTACCGACTCTTACGATATAGAGAACGGACTTCACCAGGTTGGATGGGACTATGCTGACTTCACTCATGGGGTTACTGTATTCCCTAGTCTTCCTACAGAACTACAAACAAAAACAATCCTAGGACCATTAAATCCTGCGGCCCCTCTAACGACAGACAAACCTCACAATTTATCTGTAGGTCAATATATATACACAGCGGCAGGTGGAACTACAAACGTACCTGAAATAAATCCAGACACAGAAAATCCTTACTATGTTGTTTTATATGTGCCTAACCAGTACTGTGTGATTGTTGACTACGATTTCCCTGGAAATGCACCAGCAGAGCCAGGAATAATTTATAAGCAGACATGGGAGCAGGATCAGACTGCCACAAACCTAGGTGCATTCATAGAAATAAATCAGACGACAGCACAGAACAGTCAGTTCAATGCCTTCTCATTTGGCAATGGTGTTGAGTCAAACAGGATACGTGACGACTTTAATGCCTCAGGCATGAAATTCAGTCCTAGGGTTACAAGTATCATAGAAGACTACGAGAACGAGCGTAAGGAGGCGTCACTTACATACAGCGGTGTGTTTAGGGGAGACACATCTATAAATAGACTGAATGAGTTTAATCTTTCTCTTGCAAACTTTAAGGATCTGGACAGAGAGTTTGGTGCCATTGAAAAGCTGTATGCTAGAGATACAGATGTATTTGTACTACATCAGGATAAGATAAACAAGGTTCTTTACGGTAAGAATGTTTTGTTTGACTCAGTAGGAGGTGGACAGGTTGCATCAATACCTGAGGTCTTAGGTAACGAGATACCTTTTCCTGTGGAGTATGGAATAAGTAACAACCCTGAAAGCTTTGCAGTAAATGCTGGAGATATGTATTTTACGGATGCAAGAAGGGGTGCAGTTATAGGAATAGAAAAAGGATCTGTAAATGAGATATCTTCTCTAGGCATGACAGACTATTTCAGGGATGAGCTAAAGGATAATCCAAGCAAACAAAAGCTAGGAGGTTTTGATCCTTATTCTAACAGATACACATTGTCAACAGAAAATAATAGAAGGGTTGAACCATGTAGACTTAGTCTTAAGCCTTCATCTTTAACTGTAGAGAGTAATACAGGTGGTGTGTCATTGTTTATGTTTAACATACTCACATCACTTTCATGGTCAATCACACTTGCAGACACTGGGTTTGGAACTTCATGGGTAAGTCCATCAGCTACATCTGGATACGGTGCACAAAATATTTATGCAAATATTGCAAATAACTTCACAGGTTCCACAAGAACTATTAACTTTGTGGTCACCTACTGTACAAGTCAGACTCAGGTATTTACACTAACCCAGTCTGTAGGAAGACCAATATCGGTTGAGGTTGTTGTAGTAAATAAACCAGATAGAAAATGAAACTAAGTCAGTCTTATCAATACACAGGGAGTAGCGAGTTTACGTTTGATAATGTATTACTAGGCCCCACAGGTATAGCACTATTTGATAAGCGTACTGGTATTGGTGGTGTTGATTTTATTCCATACCACGGATCAACAGTTACGGTAAAGGCTGGAGATCCATCTACTGGATACCTTGAGTTTTCACCAAGCCTAAATAACAAGATATACTACCTAGTTACAGATCAGGAATATTCAGAAACAGATAAGTCAACAATAAAATCATTAGGTACAGCTATAAATGTACACTTCAATGGTACAGATTATCAGGGAGATTTTGTCTTTCAAAACCCTAATGATTATGAGTATCTATATTTAATGTGGGATTATGAGGATTCTATAGGCACAGGAACAGCATCATTTAAGGGTATAGTATCGTCAAGATCTATAGCCTTAGACTTAGGCACAGATATAGGACTAGCTGGTGTAAACTATCAGGCTGTAGATTTACCTGTCAGGTTTAGAATTAGATGGAACAATACTGACGTAATAGACAGCGGATATGTAGGTTTAAATAGCGTTGCAAATTATAATGCACTTGTAGCAGCAGGTGTAAGTACAAGTGATATAAACTTACAGTTTCCTCTTGATGGGACTGTTAATAATGGAACTGGATCTCTGCTGTTTGATAAGTTTCTATCTGTAGATGATGCTCAGGTTGTTGTAGACTCTCCACTTGCAAATTCTGTATGGATAGTAAACAGAGTGATGCCAAGCCTAAAGACATTCTTTATAGACACAACAAATGGTACTGCTGCAAATGTATGTACCCAGTGTCCTCAGACTATACATTATCATAATGGGGTGGGTGACCTTCCTACATTAAACGATAGAATATATAAGACGTCTGATGGATCAACTCTTTATGATGGATCATCTGCATTTCACATGATAGACAGCGTTAGATGTACTGTTCCTAGCCCTACAGGGAAATCATATGTAGGTGTAGACTCATCAGGAAATGTAACGTCAATAGATCCGTGTGATTGTCCTGAATTTGCAGTTCCTTTTATATATCAGGAAGACATAGTTATAAACTCATTAGAGCAGGTTAATATACCTATAAGCGTATATGGAAACCCAACATCTTTTACAGTGGTAACCACATGTTTAGAGTATCTCTTAACTGGAGGAAGTTCATCAACATTATTCACGTACACGGACTGCGAATCAAACAGTCAAACAACAACCGTGTCTGCATTTCAAAGCATAGTTGTTTGTGCAAGTTCTGCACCCACTATAACTCGTGGCGACGGAACTGTTTCTGCAGGAACTCCATGTTTAACTTCAATATTTCCATCAGCTCTTTCTTTTGATAACGGAGTTATATCTGGAAGGTCTGAAAAAGAACTCTCCTTCTCTTTCACAATCAACGCAACAAATTGCTTTGGAACAAGTTCAAACAAGACTATAAATGTAGATGTAGTGTCATCATCAAACAGGAAGCCTGTGTTGATGGATAAAACAAATTTCACAACAGAATCATCAAACGCTTGTTCGGTGACACCATCACTCACTAAAATGTATTTTGATGGTTCGAATCCTGTTCCCACACTTAGGGATAGAATTTTTGATTACAGTGATAGAAATGGTTTTGTACCATTAACTGGAGGGGATAAGTGGTACTTCGTTGACAACTCTCAGGAGGTGATCAGAATAGATGACAACGGATATGTATCAGACGTTTATGCATGCCCTGGCACAACTACCACAACAACAACAACAACTACAACAACAATACCAGCCGTTGGTAACTATTACACGGCTACACTTTGTGCAGAGCCTACAACTTCTGTAGTTTTATTAGACTCTACATCTTCAGCCATAGTGGTTGGTAATGTAGTCAAGACTGCTGATGGAAACTGTTGGGAAATAACAGGAACATCATCAGGATCATACCCATATTATTTAATAGAAAACCCCGTCGTAATATATGCAGACTGTACAGCTTGTACTGGTACAACTACAACCACAACAACTACAACAACTACAACAGCACCAGTCATTAGTTCCTTCAGTATGGATGGAACTGCCCAAACAACAGATTTTGATGCATGTTCACTTACCCCCTCTCTTTCAACATACTACCACAACGGTAGTGGCACGATTCCTGCAGTTAACGACTTTGTCTACACGGACGCATTAGGGACCACGTTATTTGATGGCGTGTTTAAGTGGTACTATGTAGATAACGGAGGTTCTGATTTTTCTATACAGGTTTCAAACACTGGTCAGGTTCTGGAGGCAAAGGCATGTGCAGGCGTAACAACCACAACCACAACAACAACGGTTGCCAAGACATACTACACATATAAAGACTGTAACGATGGAATTATTGCAGGAAAGCTATTCTTCCTTGGGCCAAAGATCCTTGCAACAGACACTGCTGTAAAGGCCTCTGACGGAAACTGTTATAAGATAAGAAATGTAGATGTAGCTGGTGGGCCAGAGCTTGAGATATTGTTTGTATATAATTCTTGTTACGATTGTCAGTAAAGTATAACCTTAGATTTATATCGGCACAGCCAGCCACGGATTACTATTCATGGCAGGTTGAGGTTTATCTCAACAACTTCATATCACTTGGATACAAGGATATAGATATAGTTTGTGGCTTTCAGAATGAGATACCTGATTCATGGGGAAAACTTGTTGCAAGGTATAGTGATGTGGCTAACTTTTACTTCTATGAGGACACGCTTGGTTCTGTTAAATATATACCAGCGATACAGGCACACGTACTAAAGAAACACTTCGACGAGAATCCAAGTGACGATGCATTCTTCTTTCACGACTCTGACTTTATATTCACAAGACATCTTGACTTCAGTCCATACCTTAATGATGACAACTGGTACTTCTCGGACACAACAAGCTATATAGGACACGATTATATAGTGAGCAAGGGCGATGAGGTCTTGGATGCGATGTGTGAGATAGTTGGGATATCTAAAGACATAGTTAAAAATAATCAGAAGAACAGTGGTGGGGCTCAGAAGCTTATGAAGAACCTAACCCCTGAATACTGGGCAAAGGTAGAGAGCGATAGTATAAGGCTTTATGACAAACTAATAACAATGCAGCATGTCAGAAAAGATAGCGATCCATACGGAATACAGGCCTGGACATCAAGCATGTGGGCCGAGCTGTGGAACGGTTGGTTGGCTGGTCATAAGGTCGTTGTTCCTAAAGACTTTGACTTCTGCTGGGCTACATGCCCTGTAGAGAAGTGGGACCAGCTATACTTCTTTCACAACGCAGGTGTTCCTAACAATAAGCAGGGTATGTTCTACAAGGCTCAGTATGCTGATAGGTTGCCATACAATGAGGATCTTGATATAAACCCTCACAGGTGTTCCTATAGGTATTATATGGAGATGAAGTCCGTGGACAGCTGTTTGCTTTAAAATTGTTAAATTTGTAGTATGTCGACTATAACCTATTCAATATGGACCAAGGGATGGACATCCTTCTGGTCATACGTACCAGACTGGATGATCGGTCTAAATAGTAGTTTTTATACATTCTCAGGGGGAGACCTGTACAGGCATAACGACGACACTGTCACAAGAAATAATTTCTATGGCACTCAGTATAAGTCAACAATAACAACGGTATTTAATGACGAGCCTATGCAGATGAAGATGTTTAAGACACTTTCTCAGGACTCAAACAAGCCATGGAAGGCAATCATAGACACAGATATAAACACCGCACAGATAGACGCCACATACTTCAACCAGAAGGAGGACGAGTGGTTTGCATACATAAGAAGGGTTGACGACACGATAGATCTAAAGGCTATATCTACACAGGGTATAGGAAACAGTACAACTGTAGACAGCTCAGATCCAACTGCTGTATTGATCACCTTTGCATTCAATATGGATGGTGCGATAAGCGTTGGTAATAGACTATATAAAAATAACGCTGGAACTCTTGTACTTATTGGAGTCATAACAGCGATAGGTGCAAACACAATAACGGTGAATACTACAGAGGATCCGTTCACAACACCACCAACACCAATATCAGGATCGATACCCTTAATAAGTGACTTTTTGATAGCCGTGAAGAACAGTCAGGCTGAGTCATATGGCAGCAGGGGTTTCTATATGTCCGTAAAGCTTGAGAACGAGGACACTACTCAGGTTGAATTGTTTTCCGTAGGTAGTTCTATATTCAAAAGTTTTCCTTAAATTTGTTAAATGGAAGTTAGGCTCTTGACAGACGATGATTATGATACATTATCATCGTGGTGGAAGGACTGGAGATGGACAGCTCCGCCTAGAGATATGTTACCAGAGAATGGCCTTGGAGGCATTATGGTTCATAAGGATGGGGAGGAGATATGTGCAGGATTTGTATACTTCACAAACTCATCAGCAGCATGGCTGGAGTTTATAGTGTCAAACTTTAACTACCGACAGGACGACAGGCAGGAGGCATTGAGGTTCCTGATAGACGTCCTTACAGAGATGATAAAGGACAAGGGTTCCTATAAGTATATATACACCTCTCTGAAGAGCAAGAGCTTGATAGACAGGTACAGCGAGTGCGGATTCCAGATGGGAAGCACCAACTGCAACGAAATGATAAAGGTATTATAATATGGCAGCAGTAACATCAACAATAGTAGCATTAGGTGGCGTGGGACTCAGTGCGGCACAGGCTATAAAGGCAGGTAAAGAAAAAAAAGCAGCAGACGAAGCAGCCGTTAAGGCAGAGGCAGCGATGCGTGCTGTAAAGGAGGAGAACGTAATGAAGCAGGTACAGGTACCAACGCTTGGGTACGACCTCGCACAGCAGGGGCAGGCACAGAGAGACGTTTCTGCAATATCAGCACTACAGGGTGCGGGTGCGGCAGGAGTGATAGGTGGAATCGGAAAGGTTGCACAGTCAGGAGCAGCGGCTGATCTACAGCTTGCGGCACAGGCAGGACAGCAGCAGTATCAGAGAGATATGTCAGTAGCTCAGGCAGGACAAGGAATAGAAGGAAGACGTGCTCAGAGAGAGTTCGGTATAGAATCAAACGCACTTGCAGGCGCACAGGCTGCATCAGCTGCAGCACAGGCTCAACAAAATCAAGCATACCAAGGTATTGCTAGCGGTCTACTTGGTGCGGCAGGATCTGGACAGCTTGGATTACAGGCGATGGGAATGGAAGGAAATTATCTTGATAACCTCACAAGTATACAACAGACAAACCAATTAGCATCCGCAGGTACTGGTACGAGATTCACTGACACCACTACAAAAAAATAAACATGGCAGAAAAAAGTTATATAGGCTTCAAGGCAGCCCCATCGGTTGATTGGGGTAAGCTTACGTCAGAGTTCTCACAGGGGCTTATGGATATAAGCGGAAGAAAGGCAGCTCAGAATATTTACTTCGATCAGGTTACTCAGAATAATATAGAAATGGTTAAAGCAAACGATGAGTTTGCTGACCAGACACTAAGCGACTTTGTAATGGGTGGTGCAACACAGATGGTTGATAACCTATATGAAAAGAACAGGCTTGTAAAGGCAGGAAAGTTAAATCATAATGAGTTTAGGATGTTTAACAACAGAGGTAACACGTCGTTCAAGGCCGTTTCAGATGCAGCAAAAAGTATAGATGCTAATATAAAAGCAATGCAAGAGAGACAGCAGCCTGATGAAAATGGGATACCTCAGGGATCTGTCATAGAGGAGAAGTTGATGGAGTATCAGTCAGGTATGATGAACCTGAAAAATAGAACACTTTACCAGGATCCAAACACAGGACAGTTCTCTTACGGAAAGCTTAACGAGGTGACAGGAGAGGTTGAGGACCTACAGGATACAGAGGCCTTACTAAAGCCAGTAAATCAGAGAGATAACTACTTCGATGCGTTTGGTTTTGTACAAAATAGAAGCAGCAAGCTTGGTGAATTTAAGATTGCAGAGGTAAAAGACAAGGTTGTAGGTAAGGATAAGGATGGGAATGATATAACAAGAAAGGTGTATGTAACCGAAACAGGAGAGGCCTTAAATCCACTCCTTGACAAGGCGATAGCAGGCACACAGCAGTATATAACGGACGATGCCAGATTATCCTTTCAAACATTAAATCAGATAGACAGTAGGTACGAGCTTTATATCGGTGAGGATGACAAGAACTCTCATATAGACCAAAAGGTAGGTATAGAGAACAAGATGAGATTTCAGGAAGGAAGACCATCTATGTCTGAAGAGGAGGAGAATCAATTTAGACTTTATGAGGAAGGATTTCTTGTGCCACTTGTAGAAAACTCTGCCAGAGAAAGAACTCCAGTTCTAAACGCACAGCAGAACGAGGTATTGCTACAGGGTATTGATGACATGTATAAGTCTAACCTTGACTACTCAATGGTAGAAAAAGCACCATCATCAAAGAAAACAAAAACTAAAAAAACACCATCAGATAAAACATCTGAAGCTGTGAACTATGACCTGTACGAGACACTATACAAAGCAATAATAGAACTTGACTCTGAGACTTTAAATATCAGAAAGACACCAGAGGCTAAGGATCTAAGGTTTGAGGTTAGAGGAGATGGCTTTATAGATGTTTACGACATGTCTGAAAATACTGTTGGAGATCCTGAAAATAAATTAGTTTTTGAAAGAAAGTCATTGACAGACCTCGTTCCATACTTCTACGGAAAGTCTGGTGCCACTGGTGGTACTAAGCCAGAGGCTACATACAACGCAGAGAGAGAGGCATTCTACAAGGAAAAACCATATATGAAAAGAATAGCAATGATGGATGAGCAGACGGAAGAGATGCCAGCAGATCAGATGGCCAGCAATCAGGGCGGTAATTTTTTACAAAGACTAGCAAAAGGTATCCTCGGAAGGGGTAACAATCAAAACATATCATAACTATGGCTGAAGACAATCCGATAGAAGGCTTGGATCCAAATCAATCGGCATTCGAGCCGATGTTGGACATGATGAATCAAGACATACCAGAGGACCTAAGCAGGACCACCACGACAACGACTCTATATATCTCTGGAGATCAGACACAGATAGATCAGCCTAGGGTTAGTACAACTACAACTATGGCTCCAGTGGAGACTTTGGATATAGTGTCACAGTTTAGACAGTCTAATCCAGAGGTCAATGTTGGCGATGTAAACAAGGTTATACCTAATGCAAGCTATGAGGAGAGGATGCAACTTCTTTTTGATTACCCAGATCAGTTCGCTGCAGATATAGAGTACAATAATAAGATCAACAGCTATGTTACACAGTTAAAGGATCAGGGGTATAAAGACGATCAAATACTTTCATACCTAGAGCAACAAAAGGAGGGAAAAAAGTCCGAACTGATGAAGAACTTTCCAGACCTGTTTGATGTAAAGTCTATAAAGAGAAAGGATAATGTACTCAAGGCTATAGAGAGTGAAAATATTTCATACAGCAGACTATTAAAGTTTGGATCTGAGTCTAAGTTAAAGAGTGAATATCCTGAGTTTGCTAACCTTATAGATCAGAAGAAGAAGAACGATAAGATTCAGAAAGAGATAAAGGCTCAAGAGAAGAAGGAGGAAGATGAACTTCAAAGAGAGATAGAAGAACTTGAAAAAGCCATTGAGACTGGAAAAGGTCTTTTTGATCAAGATCTTTCTTTTACACAAATAGCAGGGTTTAGAAAAAGACTGCGAGAACTTAAAGGGGAGCAGACGCTGGCTGACCTTGATGCAAATGATCCATTTCAATTTCAGGCAGATACGGCAAGGAGAGATATAGGAAAGATTTCATACAAGGAAAAGCCTGTAACTGATTTTGAATTTAAAAGAATAAATGAGTTTAATGTAGAACCTATAGTTAATGACTACAGGTTTATGGACAAGGATAAAAAAGATCAAGAGTTATTATTTCTTGACGAATTAAATAAAAATATTAGAGCCACAGGAGGTACATCATTAAGTGACGAACAAATAAGAGAGGTTTATGTTGATGGAACTAAGCCTTTTAATGAAAGTTACAAGGAGTATGATGATAAGCTATGGAACAGTGTGTCTGGTATTGTATCTACAGAACCTGTTGTTGACTTAAACGACGATTTTTTTGAGAGACATAACACCACAAGGGATGAGTTTATAAATGAAAGAAAACTTATACTTTCAAGCGGACTTTTTAATACACAGAAATTAGGAGAGACATACTACACAGAGGAAGAGTTCCAGGCAATGTACGATAGGGCATCTGAAAAATTGATCAATGAGTATGGATCCACAATAGGGACCTACGAAAAAATTACAGGTACAAATCTTAGAGAAAATCCTGAGCAGTTTTATGATGAGTCAAGAAAGAGTAGCTCTTTATACACATCAGATATCGATGAAGATATAGTGATAGGTGATTCAGAACAGACATCTAAGAATTTAAGAAAAAGATTTGGATTTCTTCCTTACGGATCTAAAGATGAGGCAGAAAATTATTTAGAGACAGAGGGGTTTAGATTTAGCTATGACGGAGACAATCTCGTTATACAGTCCACCATAACACCAGAAAGTAAAAGCTCTCCAGAGTTAGTCAATGGTATAGAGATAAATATGAATGGATCTGACGTATATGCAAAGATCAAAAACTTTATGTCTAAGGCTATAATTACTGACGATATAAAGTCTGTAATGAACGAGTACGAAAGAGGAGAGGGTAGGTTTAAAGGTAAGTTTAATGATCCAATGAGGGCATCTATAGACCTAAGTAACTACATACTCTCTAAGCCTCATGTGTTTGGGGATGCAAATGGTTTTGCTACGGATGGATATGGGCAAGGATTTTTGTTTGGACTTATACCTATGGGTGGCGGTAAGAGTAAGTCTGATTTTATGATGGATATGTCTATCATAAACACTCAAATAAATGCACTAAAGGCAAAGGATCCTATTGGTAATAAGTATCTCATAGATCAACTAAATAAAAATCTTCAGTACGCACAGTACATAAATGAAGAAAAGGCTCCAGAACTTGTAGGTTTAAAAGGTGGCGCACTAGCTGCTCTATCTGGAGTTACAGAAACAGTTTCAGGTGTTACTGAGGGTGTTTTAGATCTTACTATAGACATACCATTCTTACCAACATCAGGTGCACTGTCTGATGATGAGGTAAACATGTTAAAAGATAAAGGTCTTGAGGAATATCAAATAGCAGACATACAAAATAAACGCATAAAGGACGAGGTTGAGTACGGTATAGACGAGTGGCTGAAAAATACTACAGCGGTTACAGATAAGTCACTAGCTGATGCAGGTCTTACGTATGAGTTGATGAAGACGATGATACACAGTCTCAGCACTGGTCTTATAGTTGGGTTTAATCCATCACTTGTTCCTGTGGCATTCGGACTTCAAACCACAGCAAGGGTGGAGAACGAGCTAAAAGACAGCGACCTTACTAACTTTGAGAAGAGACTTATATCTTGGCCTATGGCCACGTTTGAGGGTATACTTGAACAAAAAGGACTTCAGAGTGCACTTGGTCCAGGTAAGTCAAAACTATTCAGGTGGGTTGCAGCTAGAG
>Ga0228664_1000323_pt1 | contig 30142 bp, 26 predicted proteins | sample 78DmetaG_FD_183029 | JGI IMG/M metagenome (GOLD analysis project Ga0228664, IMG submission 183029) | Seawater microbial communities from Monterey Bay, California, United States - 78D | ecosystem: Environmental > Aquatic > Marine > Coastal | place: USA: California | collected 2016-09-26 | reverse complement strand
TGGCCGTTGGACAAAGTAGACGACGAAGCTCTAAAAAAATCTCAAGCTGCATTTGTATTTGGTCAAATGAATGAACCCCCTGGAGCAAGAGCTAGAGTTGCCCTTTCTGGTTTAACGCTTGCTGAGGACTTTAGGGACGGTGATGGAGAAGGAAAAGGGAAAGATATACTGTTCTTTATAGATAATATATTTAGATTTACTCAAGCAGGTTCTGAAGTTTCTGCACTTTTAGGTAGAATGCCATCAGCGGTAGGATACCAACCAACTTTAGCGACTGAAATGGGAGCCATGCAAGAGAGAATTACATCAACTAAAAAGGGTTCTATTACATCAGTTCAGGCTGTTTATGTTCCTGCAGATGATTTAACAGATCCAGCTCCAGCTACTACGTTTGCCCACTTAGATGCAACTACAGTTTTGTCTAGAAAATTAGCAGCCTTAGGAATTTATCCTGCTGTTGATCCACTAGATTCCACTTCAAGAATTCTAACGCCTCAAATCTTAGGTGACGCTCATTATAATTGTGCTCAAAGAGTTAAAATGTTGTTACAGCGTTACAATGAATTGCAAGATATTATTGCAATTTTAGGAATGGATGAATTGTCAGAAGAAGATAAGCAAGCTGTTCATAGAGCTAGAAGAGTTCAAAGATTTTTATCACAGCCATTTCACGTTGCAGAGCAATTTACAGGAATGAAGGGTGTTTTTGTAAATATTGAAGATACAATCAAAGGTTTCACAATGATTATGGATGGAGAAGTTGATAAATATCCAGAAGCTGCATTTAATTTGAAGGGAACTATTGAAGAGGTTATTGAAGCTGGAGAAAAAATGTTGGCAGAAGTAAGTTAAAATTTCATTATGGATGTTCAAATAATTACACCTGATAAATCTCTTTATGATGGCAAGGCTGATTTAGTAAATGTTCCAGGCACTACTGGTTCTATAGGTATTTTAAATAATCATGCTCCTTTAGTTTCTTCTCTTACAAAAGGCGAAGTAAGAATTGTTTTAAATGATAAAGAAGAATTATTTAACATTGACGGAGGAGTTGTTGAAGTTATGAAAAATAAGGTCGTTGTTTTAGCGTCTTAATTTAAGTTAATTTGAAACTTTTTCTGTGGTATTTTGTAATCCCAAACTTTGAAATAGCATTTTTATGTTTTTTAGTAGGATAACCCTTATTTTGGTTCCACAAATATTCTGGATAAATTTCTGAAAGTCCTTTCATTATTTCATCTCTTTTTGTTTTTGCAATTATTGATGCAGCAGCAATATTCAAATACTTTCCATCTCCTTTTATTACACAGGTGTGGTCTATTTTTGGATATGGGTTGAACTTATTTCCGTCAATTGCTAAATGGCTGGGTTTAATAGCTAGATTTTTTATTGCAAGGTGCATTGCAAGAAGAGAAGCCTGAAGAATATTTATTTTTTCAATTTTTCTTTCCTCTACAATGCCAATTCCAATTGCGACAGCATTTTTCTCAATTTCAATCCTTAATTCGTTTCTATTTTTTTCAGAAATTTTTTTAGAATCATCAAGCATTATATTTTTATATCCCTTAGGAAGAATAACTGCAGCAGCTACTACTGGTCCTGCTAGGCATCCTCTACCAGCTTCATCACAGCCAGCTTCATTAAAAGAAGTTAGGTAAGGTTTTAATTTCAAAATAGCAGATTCATATTCACTTTAGAGTCAATATAATTAGATAGTTCACTTATTTTAATTCTTTTTTGATTCATAGAGTCTCTTTCTCTAACTGTAACAGAATTGTCTTCTAAGGACTCATAGTCAACAGTAATGCAAAAGGGTGTCCCAAGAGCATCGTTTCTTCTATACCTTTTTCCAATAGAATCTTTTTCGTCGTAAGCACAGTTGCAAATAGATTTTAGATCGTTAAAAATTTCTTTTGCTTTTTCTGAAAGCCCATCTTTTTTAACAAGAGGAAGAACAGCAGCTTTGTTAGGTGCTAAGCTGTAGGGTAATGCAAGTACTGTTCTAGAAGTTCCATCTTCGAGAGTTTCTTCTTTTAAGCTGTAAGATATTAGAGCCAAGAACATTCTATCTAGGCCAATAGATGTTTCAACCACATATGGAATGTAACTTTCGTTTTTTTCGGGATCAAAATATCTAATTTTCTTCTTAGATAATTCTTCATGTTGTTTTAAATCAAAATCTGTTCTTGAATGAATCCCTTCTAATTCTTTAAATCCAAAAGGAAAATTAAATTCAATATCACATGCGGCATCAGCGTAATGGGCAAGTTTCACATGGTCATGAAACCTTAAATAATCTTCTGGAATACCTAAAGATTTATGCCACTTCATTCTAGTTTCTTTCCAATGTTCGTACCACTTTTGTTGAGTTCCTGGTGTAATGAAGAATTGCATTTCCATTTGTTCAAACTCTCTCATTCTAAAAATAAATTGTCTTGCAATGATTTCGTTTCTAAAAGCTTTACCAATTTGGGCGATTCCAAAAGGTATTTTCTTTCTACCAGTTTTCTGAACATTTAGATAATTGACAAATATTCCCTGAGCAGTTTCTGGTCTAAGAAAAATACTTGTTGATTCTCCTGAAACAGACCCTAAGTCAGTTTTAAACATTAGGTTAAATTGTCTTACATTGGTCCAGTTTTTTGACCCGCTTATGGGGCAAGTTATCCCTAATTCTATTATTAGATTATAGATAGCAGACAAATCTTCACTATTAAAAGCTTTGTCCATTTTGATTCTAACATCTTTTTTGTCGTTTTCTCTTCTTAATACATTTGAATTGGTTTCTCTAAAGGTTTTTTCGTTAAAATCTTCTCCAAACCTCTTTTTAGCTTTTTTTATTTCTTTTTCTATTTTAGCTTCAATTTTAAGAATGTAATCTTCAATTAAAACGTCGGCTCTGTATCTTTTTTTAGAATCCTTGTTGTCAATTAGTGGATCATTAAATGCATCAATATGTCCAGAAGCTTTCCAAGTACTTGGATGCATAAAAATGGCTGCATCAATTCCAACAATATTCTCATGCATTTGAACCATAGAACGCCACCAGTACTTTTTAATGTTGTTTTTAAGCTCTACACCATTTTGTCCATAATCATATGTTGCACTCAGTCCGTCGTAAATCTCACTACTAGGGAATATGAATCCAAATTCTTTAGAGTGGCTAATTATTTTTTTGAAATGTTCTTCAGTCATCTTATTTCTTAATTGGTTGGAGTTATCACAAAAATAGAACTTCCGCTGAAAGGGTTATATTTAAATTTTAAAAATTATAAAGTTTTATAGTTAATATGGTAGAAATAGAAGATAAAATCATTTCTGATGAGCTTTTTGAAAAAAAGTTTGTATGTGATTTACAAAAGTGCAAAGGGGGTTGTTGTGTTGAGGGTGATTCTGGCGCTCCTTTAAGGTCTAAAGAGATTAAAGAAATTTCGAAAAACCTTTCAATTATTAAATCTGAAATGTCTACAAAAGGTCTACATACGATTAAAAATAATGACTTTCATTATGTTGATTCCGAAGGAGATAAGGTAACAAAATTGGTAGATGGTAAAGAGTGTGTTTTTGTTGTTTTTGACAAAAATAATATTGCCAAATGTTCTATAGAGGCAGCTTACAGAAAAAACAAAATAAATTTTAATAAGCCTATTAGCTGTCATTTATATCCTGTAAGGGTTAAAAAATACGATTCTTTTACAGCTGTAAATGTTGATAGTTGGCATGTTTGTAAGCCCGCGTGCCAATGTGGAACAGATCTAAATGTACCAGTGTTTAAGTTTTTAAAAGATGCGATTGTAAGATTTTGGGGTTTAGATTTCTACCAACATTTAGATTCAGTCTACAATGAGTTTTTTAACAATAAAAATTAAAATAATATTCCGTAAAATCTTAGCTAGGCAGCTTATAATTCTATAGTTGCCCTATGTTTAAAAGATTGTTGTTATTAACACGCAATTTTTAATAAAGATTTCTATACAAAGGCGGGATATTAGACATCAAAAATTAACTTTAAAAAGCATAAAATACGTTCTTTTAGTGTCAATTTTTGTCAATCGTTTTGACTTTCAATAAGTTAACAAGTTTTAATTTTGATATGTTGAAAACTATTAAAAATGTTAGGTGTTTTTTTTTGTCAGACCTAGGATTATTTCTAATTTTTGTATTCCACTAAAATTTGATTTTAGCTAGGCACCCAAAACGTATTTTATAATGACATTCTTCAAAAACATATTGTTTTTTTAGAAGATTTTTTGACTTTAAATTTTACGTTTTTTGATTATAATATAATAATGAATATGGATAAAAATACTACTACAAAAGATACAAGCGCAGTTAAAATCGATCTTGAAAAGGAATTGGATACTAAAATAACAGTTGAAGAACCAATTCTCAAAGAAAACCCAAACAGGTTTGTACTTTTCCCAATACAACACAACGATATTTGGGAAATGTATAAAAAACAAGAAGCTAGTATTTGGACTGCAGAAGAATTGGATTTGTCTCCTGATTTAGTGGATTGGGAATCTAAACTTAACGATGACGAACGTTTTTTTATAAAACATGTGCTTGCGTTTTTTGCTGCGTCAGACGGGATTGTTAACGAAAATCTAGCAGAAAATTTTCTAAGCGAAGTGCAGTACACAGAAGCCAAGTTTTTTTATGGATTTCAAGTAATGATGGAAAATATTCACTCTGAAACATATTCTTTACTAATCGATACTTATATTAAAGATACAAAAGAGAAAAATTATTTGTTCAATGCAATTGAAACTTTTGAGCCAGTAAAGAAAAAAGCAGATTGGGCTATGAGGTGGATTGATAACGGGTCTTACGCGGAACGTTTAATTTCTTTTGCAGCTGTAGAAGGTATTTTCTTTTCAGGTTCGTTTTGTTCTATTTTCTGGTTGAAAAAAAGAGGATTGATGCCAGGTTTAACTTTTTCAAATGAGTTGATTTCAAGAGATGAAGGTTTACACTGTGATTTTGCTTGTATGCTTTATAACAACCATTTAGTAAATAAATTACCTAAGGAACAAGTCCAAAAAATAATTGCCGATGCTGTGGAAATTGAAAAAGAATTTGTAACAGAATCATTGCCTGTAAGATTAATTGGAATGAATTCAGATTTGATGTCTCAATATATTGAATTTGTTGCCGATAGATTACTTACAGAGCTGGGTAATGATAAAATATACAATACTTCAAATCCTTTTGATTTTATGGATATGATTAATCTGCAAGGAAAAACTAACTTTTTTGAAAAAAGAGTAGGTGAATATCAAAAAGCAGGTGTATTGAATAATGAAAATAATACCACCTTTAGTTTAGACTCAGATTTTTAAAAAATCATTATAATTAGATAGTATGTACGTAGTAAAAAGAGACGGAAGAAAAGAAGCTGTAAAATTTGATAAAATAACAGCAAGAATTAAAAAGCTTTGTTATGGTTTAAATCCTTTAGTAGCACCTGAAAAAGTTGCTATGAAGGTAATAGAAGGTCTCTTTGACGGAGTTACTACTAGCGAGTTGGATAATTTAGCGGCCGAGGTTGCAGCAACAAATACAATAACACATCCTGATTATGCACTATTAGCTTCTCGTATTGCTGTTTCAAACCTACATAAGAATACAAAAAAGTCTTTTTCAGATACTGTTACAGATTTATATCAATATATAGATCCAAAGACTAATGAAAAAGCACCACTCATCTCTGATGAGGTTTATAAAATTGTTAAGAAAAATGCAGATGTTTTAGACTCCACCATTATTTATGATAGAGATTTTAGATATGATTTTTTTGGTTTTAAAACCTTAGAAAGATCTTATTTGTTGAAATTAAATGGTCAAGTTGCTGAGCGGCCACAGCAAATGATAATGAGAGTTGCAGTAGGTATACACAAAGACGACTTAGACGCAGCAATAGAAACTTACAATTATATGAGTGAAGGATGGTTTACCCATGCAACACCAACTTTATTTAATTCTGGCACACCAAAACCTCAAATGTCTTCTTGTTTTTTACTTGCAACAAAAGAGGATAGTATACCAGGTATTTATGATACATTAAAGCAATGTGCTCAAATCTCACAATCTGCTGGTGGAATAGGACTTTCTATCCACGATATTAGAGCTACTGGTTCTTACATAAAAGGGACTAATGGCACATCCAATGGTATAGTTCCTATGTTAAGGGTATTTAACGATACTGCTAGATATGTAGATCAAGGTGGTGGTAAAAGAAAAGGATCTTTTGCAATATATATTGAACCCTGGCATGCAGATATTTTTGACTTTTTAGATCTTAGGAAAAATCATGGTAAAGAAGAACAAAGAGCTAGAGATTTGTTCTATGCCTTATGGACACCAGATTTATTTATGCAGAGAGTTGAGGAAAATGGCGATTGGACTCTGATGTGTCCACACGAATGTCCTGGTTTGTCAGATACACATGGAAAGAAATTTGAAAAGCTCTACAAAAAATATGAGTCGGAGGGAAAGGGTAGAAAAACAATCAAAGCTCAAGAATTGTGGTTCAAAATTTTAGAAAGTCAAATAGAGACTGGAACACCATATATGCTTTATAAAGATGCTGCCAACGAAAAATCCAACCAAAAGAATTTAGGAACTATAAAATCTTCTAACTTATGTACAGAAATTATTGAATATACTTCTCCAGATGAAGTTGCTGTATGTAATTTAGCTTCTATAGCTTTACCAAAATTTGTTGTTGACGGTAAGTTTGATTTTGAAAAACTATTTAAAATTACTTACAGAGTAACTAGAAATCTAGATAAAGTAATTGATGCCAACTATTATCCAGTTCCTGAGGCAAGAAATTCTAACATGAGACACCGTCCTATTGGGATTGGTGTTCAAGGTTTAGCTGATGCATTTATTTTAATGAGACAAGCCTTTGAATCTGAAGAAGCTAGGCAATTAAATAAAGATATTTTCGAAACAATCTATTATGCTGCACTTACAGCTTCTAAAGATTTAGCTATTGAAAAAGGCCCTTACGAATCTTATAAAGGTTCACCTGTCTCTAAAGGAATATTACAGTTTGACATGTGGAATGTTAAGCCTTCCGACAGATGGGAATGGGATCTGTTACGTGAAGAGATAATAAAAAATGGAGTAAGAAATTCTCTATTACTGGCTCCAATGCCAACAGCATCTACTGCTCAAATACTTGGAAACAACGAATGTTTTGAACCATACACTTCAAATATTTATACAAGAAGAGTCCTATCAGGAGAATTTATTATTGTCAATAAGCATTTATTAAGAGACTTGGTTAAATTAGGTATATGGGACGACCGTCTTAAAAACAAATTGATGGCTTCTAATGGTTCCATTCAAAATATTGATGAAATACCGGATAATATTAAAAATCTATATAAAACTGCTTGGGAAATCTCTCAAAAGGTTTTATTAGACATGGCTGCAGACAGGGGGGCATTTATTGATCAATCACAGTCACTTAACATCTTCATGGAGAACGCCAACTTTGCTAAATTGACTTCTATGCACTTCTATGGTTGGAAAGCTGGGCTTAAAACAGGAATGTACTATTTGAGAACCAAGTCCGCAACTGATGCTATTAAGTTTACTTTAGACAAAGAAGCGATTTCTGAACCAGTTGCTAAAAATGAAGAAACTGTTGGAGTAACTAAGAAGTAAGATAATTTCTGTTTTCTGTTACAATTTTAAAGGTTCTAATTAATCTCATTTTATAAGTTTTCACAATGAGTTGGCAAATTTATATTCTTAGGTTTTACTTTAAATCTATTTCTTTATTTATTCCAAAATTTGCTGGCTTAAAAGCATTCAAACTATTCCAAAAAGTAAGAATTAAAACCATAAGAAAAAGAGAGGAGGGATTTTATAAAGAAGTCCATCACTTTAAAGTTAGTTCAGCAAAGGAAGACCTACTGTGTTATGAACTAGGTTCGGAAAATAAGAATCTTGTTTTTTTATTACATGGTTGGGAATCGAATGCTGGTAGCCTTTCAAAATTTGCTTTTCAATTATCTAAGAATAATTTCAGAGTCATTAGTTTTGACTTGCCTGGTCATGCAAAATACAAATCAAATTATACTAACTTAATAGAGTGTAGTGAAGCTTTTTCTAAGGTTATAGAATATATAAAACCTAATATACCTTTCAGTGTTATATCTCACTCTTTTGGTTCAGCAGTTTGTACTTATACCTTGTCAAAATTAAATTATCAATTAGATAAAATTGTTTTTTTAACCTCTCCAAATTCTATTTTAGAAATTTTCAAAGAATTTAAGAATTTGATTGGTTTATCTAATCGTTCCTTCACCTATTTTGTTCAGAAAGCAAATTTATTAGCTAATGAAGAAATCAACGATATTAATATAGATGAAAAACTAAAGCTATTAGATTTTTCAAAATTGCTTTTGATCCATGACGAATTTGATAAAATTATCCCAATAAAAAATTCCGAAGAGATTAAAAAAATAAATGCAAAAAAAACACAGCTAATAAAATATTCTAAAATAGGACATTATAAAATGTTGTGGAATGACAAAGTAGTAGAAGATACTATGCATTTTTTAAAAGAATAAAAAAAGGCACCCGAAGGTGCCTAGATATCTTTAAATAAATCAAACAATTTTTTAAAAACAAGTTATTTTAATCCTTTAATCACAGATGTTCCGGCTCCAAAAACATTGTCTTGCCCGTACGGAGAACCTTTTCCATCTGCGTAGCCTTTCCATTTAACTAGCTCTATGTAGTTTGGAGATCTAGTTAACTGCTGTTGTACCAATCTTATTTCTTCAGCCCTACCTTGAGCTCTTAAAATAGCAGCTTTCTTTTCACCTTCAGCCTTCATTATTTCTGCATTTGCTAGATATTGCTGTTCTTCTTCTAGCTCTTTAGCTTTTTGGTTTCTTTGCTTTTGGGTTTCTTTTTCAGTAATTGCAACTTTTACATTTTCAGGTAAGTTAACATCTGCAATTTCACAGAAATTATAAGAAATAAAATTAGCAGGAAATTCAGATTGGAAAATAGTATCCATTTCAGTTTCTAAAGCTTCTCTTTTTGTGGAGTAAATTTCTTCATAAGTGTATCGTCCGATTACGTCTTTTATAACTCCTCTAACTTTTGCATCAATAAAAGAACTTTCAAATGCTTTACCATGTTTTAAGTGTAATTTTGCAGTATTATTTTGCATGGGATTGTAATTGATAGTTACATCAATTCCTATTTCCATACCGTTTTTTTCCATCACCTTCGAACTATAGTTTCTACTTTGCTGAAGAATATTATAGGTAATCATTTCATTCCAGGGAGCAATAAATACTGTTCCTTCTGTATAAACATTAGTTTGATCTATACCACCAGTATATGGTCTGTATATAAACCCTTCTTCGCCCGGATTTACATCGGTCCATGACATGAAAAATAAGGAGACCAGGATTATTCCTATCCCCCCGAATAATGTTGTTTTTAAAATATTTTTAGGTTCTATTTCTATCTCACTCATGATTTTGGTTTATTGATTATTGTTTTATAAGTATTATATATTGCTAATATGTTCAAAAACAGTGCCAAGATTTTTATTATTGGGTGTGTTCTAATTGCATACATAATGGTTACCACAAAAAGCAAAGCAGCCAAAGTAACATTTAGAATTATACTTAAAATGTATCTATTATTGTTCATCATATCATTTTTTTAGGATCTACCCACAGATCATATTCCTCTGCTGTGACATATCCTAAGTTGATTGCTTCTTCTTTCAAGGTTGTGCCATTTTTATGAGCAGTATTAGCTATTTCAGCAGCTTTGTAATAGCCTATTTTAGTATTTAAAGCAGTTACTAGCATTAACGAATTGTTTAATAGTTTTTCAATATTTGCATAGTTTGGCTCAATTCCTTTAGCACAATGCTCATTAAATGACAAAGTGGCATCTGCTAAAATCGTTGCACTTTCAATTAAATTCTTCGCCATCATAGGTTTAAATACATTTAATTCATAGTGTCCTTGTGCTCCTCCAAAACTTATTGCTACATCATTTCCCATTATCTGAGCACATACCATAGTAAGAGCTTCACATTGTGTAGGATTCACCTTTCCAGGCATAATGGATGAGCCAGGTTCATTTGCAGGTATAACTAATTCACCAATACCAGATCTTGGCCCTGAAGCCAACATCCTAATGTCATTAGCAATTTTATTAATGGAAACTGCCAATTGTTTTAAAGCTCCATGTGTTTCCACAATTGCATCGTGGGCAGCAAGTGCTTCAAACTTATTTTCAGCAGATACGAACGGTAAATTGGTTAGTTCTGCAATATTTTTTGCAACCATTTTTGCATAACCTTCAGGGGTATTCAGTCCGGTTCCTACAGCAGTTCCACCAAGTGCAAGTTCACTTAAATGATCCATTGTATTATTTAGAGCTTTTAAACCATGATTTATTTGAGATACATATCCAGAAAATTCTTGTCCCAAAGTTAAGGGAGTTGCATCCATTAAATGGGTTCTTCCAATTTTAACAACATCTTTAAATTTTAATGCTTTTTTCTCTAAAGTATCCCTAAGTGCTGTAACTCCGGGTATAGTTTTTTCAATTATTATTTTATATGCAGCAATATGCATTGCAGTTGGGAAAGTGTCATTTGAAGATTGAGATTTATTAACATCGTCGTTTGCTTTTAAAGTTGTATTGTCTTCATCTAAAGAACCTCCATTTAAAACATGAGCTCTATTGGCAATAACTTCATTAATATTCATATTGCTTTGTGTTCCAGAACCAGTTTGCCAAACTACAAGAGGAAACTCATCGTTTAATTGGTTATCTAGGATTTCGTCACAAACCTTGGCTATTAATTTTTTTTTATCCTCTTCTAATACACCAAGCTGAAAATTAGTAATGGCTGCTGCTTTCTTCAAAACAGCAAATGCATGCACTATTTCTAATGGCATTGATGCTGGTGGGCCAATTTTAAAGTTATTTCTTGATCTCTCTGTTTGAGCTCCCCAATATTTAGTTGACTCAACTTGAATTTCTCCAATGGTATCTTTTTCGATTCTAAAGCTCATTTTAATATTTTTATTGCTAATTTAGTTCAAAGAAACTTAATTCAAATTTAAAATTTATGGTTATAGGTACAGCAATATTTTTATTTTTCTTTGGTATGGCCTTCTGGGTGCTGTTATTTTTAGGCGGTTTTATTGGTCTTTGGGTTCAATGGGGATTGATTGATATCACCAAAGCTCAATTATCCAAAAGAGGCATCATAAAAGATGTTTAATTAATAATTCTCAAAAAATTTTCTTTTGGCCTTCCTATTTCAGCCAAATTTTTATTTACTAGAATAGGCCTTTCCATTAATTTAGGTTCTTTTATCATCCAATTAATTATTTCATTTTCTGAAAGGGACTTCCCTTTAATATTTTCTTTATAAACTGCTTCACTTTTTCTAATAAGCTCAGATGCAGAAATATCTAATTTTATTAAAAGATCTATTAACTCTTCTTTAGAAATTTTATTTTCTAAATAATTAATAATTTCAGGTTGTATGTTTTTAGATTCTAGAAAAGCCAATCCTTCTCTACTTTTACGACATCTATTGTTGTGATAATATTTCATTTATTTAGATTTTCCATAACTCATTAAGTAATTATTTAAAAATGGCTGTAATTCACCGTCGAGTACTTTAAACGGGTCATTGCTTTGAAAATTTGTTCTATGATCTTTGACTCTTTTGTCATCTAATACATAACTTCTAATTTGAGATCCCCACTCAATTTTCTTTTTTCCAGCTTCAATTTCATCCTGTTTTTCTCTTCTTGCTCGTAATTCTAGCTCATAAAGTTGAGACTTTAATAATTGCATGGCTTTTTCTCGATTGCCAAGTTGAGATCTAGTTTCAGTGTTTTCGATAACAATTCCAGTTGGTGCATGTTTTAGCCGTACCCCTGTTTCAACTTTATTAACATTTTGCCCCCCTGCACCTCCGCTTCTAAAAGTGTCCCAGCTGATGTCGGCTGGACTAATATCTATTTCTATGGTATCGTCAACACTTGGATACACATAAACGGATGAAAAAGAAGTCATTCTTTTACCCTGTGCATTAAAAGGACTTACTCTAACTAGTCTATGAACTCCATTTTCTCCTTTTAAATACCCAAAAGCAGAATCTCCAGAAATTTCAAGAGTTACCGTTTTAATTCCAGCAACATCCCCATCTTGAGAATGAATTTCTTTTACTTTATATCCGTTCTTCTCACACCACATTAAGTACATTCTCATTAGCATTGCACTCCAATCACAACTTTCTGTACCACCTGCACCAGCGGTAATTTGAAGAATTGCATCTAAGTGATCTTCTTCGGAAGAAAGCATGTTCTTTAATTCTAAATCTTCTAAATTTTTAACTAAATTTTTATGTTGACTTAAGACTTCCTCTTCTGAAGTTTCGCCTTCTTTGAAGAAATCAAATAAAACTTCTGTGTCCTCAAGATTGGTTTTTAAATTGTCGTAAGACTTCACCCACAATTTTTTGTTTTTTATGGACTTTAATACTACTTCGGCCTTTTTTGGATCATTCCAAAATTCAGGGTCTTGAGTTACTAATTCTTCTTCTTTGATTAATTCTCTTTTCAGATCAATGTCAAAGATACCCCCTTAACGCTTCCAGGCGATCTTTAATAACTTTAAGTTGTTCAGATGAGATCATGTTGTTGAATTTTAACAATGTTAATAGAAAAAATTATCTTAATCTTAATTTATCCCCATTATTTAAGCCGTTTTTTAAAATTAATTCATTTCTTTTTTTCAAAGACTTCATTTTGATGCCATAAGTTTGAGAAATTGATCTTAAATCTTCTCCTTTATTCACTACATGAGTTCTTTGCTTTGATCTATTTCTTTTAGGTTGGATAAATACTTTAGTACCTACTTTTAATACAGACAGCTTATTGTCTTCATTATACTTTAGTATTTGTTTTAATTTAATATTTAAGCTTTTTGCAATTGTCTCATAAGTTTCTTGATTTTGAGAAATTACATATTTTATTTTGTTAGGATGCATGTAAATATTTCGTTTGCCTGATATCAAATTCTTATCAATTTTTTCCCTATCAAATTGATATAGTTTATTTTCTTCAATAATTTTTATTAGAAGCTCTGGATACTTGCTGTTGGTTGCATAACCAGCTTTTTTTAGACCCTTTGCCCAAGATTTATAATCTGTAATTTTATAGTCAAAAAGAAATTCATATCTGCTGTATTTGTTAAGAAAAAGGGAGTGGTCGACAAAAGATTCCAAGACATTTTTATAATTTCTAAAACATTCATTCTTTTTATCATCATCAGCAAATATTTTTTTCCCTTCCCATCCATGACACTTTATACCAAAATGATTGTTTGCTTTTACAGCTAGTCTTGAATTTCCATTGTTACTTTCTAATATACCTTGCGCTAAAGTTATACTAGCCGGAATCTTATATTGATGCATTTGTTTTACTGCTAAGGAAGAGTATTTTTCAATATATTCTTTTCTTAAAATTTCTTGTCCAAATACAGAGTTTGATAAAATTAATAACCCAAAAGCAATGCACTTAAAGTATTTGCCCAAAATCATTTTGCTGGTCTTTTATTGTAAAGAAAAATATTTTTAAAATCTTTTTCAATAGAAGTTCCAATAACTGCAATATCTGCACCAGCATCCCAAACATCTTCTAAATCTTCTTGACTATTGATGCCTCCACCAACAATTAATGGGATACCAATTGTTTTTTTTACTTCGGCTATCATTTTCTTTCCAATGCTTTCTTTTGCACCTGACCCCTTGTCTAAATAAATATATTGAAGTCCTAATTGTTCTCCTGCTAAAGCAGTTGCAGCGGCAATAGAACTTTTATTTTTTGGTATTGGAAGAGATTCACTCATGTAAATAGCTGAGTTTAAATTATTTCCTTCTACAAGAATATAACCACATGGTAAAATTTCAAGTTTACTAGCTTTGATCCTAAATGCTGATTTCACATGTTGTCCAATCAAAAGTTCTGGATTTCTTCCACTTATAAGAGACAGTAAAAATATGCCATCTGCATACTTAGAAATTTGTTGGTTATCACCAGGAAAAATCAAAACAGGCTTACTTGAAAGACTTTTAATTTCCTTCAAAAAATCATCAAACATTTGGTGATTAATTAAGCTTCCACCAACTAAAATAAAGTCACAGCTAGAATTATTTGTAAGAGAAATTAGTTCGCTTATTTGCTCAAAAATAATTTTATCAGGATCAATTAAAACACACCATTGCTTTTCTCCTTTTGATATTTTATCTCTAATAATTTTCTTAATCATTAATAAGGGTATAATCTGTGTTGAAAGCTAAAAAATAATTTTGAAAGTGGCATACTTTTATATTACTAGAGAATGAAAAATTTGGATGACGGCAAAAGCCTTTATATCCATGAGAACTTTTTTTGACTATTAAATGATTATTAAATAAAACGGAATTGTCTCTTTTAGATTTATAAAGGACCTCTTTAATACACCATTTTTTTAGTAACTCTTTTAAATCATTACCATCATTAAAGTCTTCTATATTTGTGAATTTATGTTTTATTTTCAAGGTGTTCCTATTGTTTTGTTCTATATCTATTCCGCAGGGAAAATCTGCAATAATCATTGCAATTGTATTTTGTGTGTGTGTAATAGAAATCTTTTTTTTAGATTTTTCTATATGAGGAATTCCATTTTTTGAAATTAATATTTCATTATCTATTAGTTCATTAAAAAGAAGTTTTACACCATAAATCTGCCATTTTCTGCTTTCATTTTTATAATCTATAAAATCTTTATGATAATTAGGATGAATGATTTTACAATGATTGAGATTAAATTCATCTTGACTAAATTCCCAGACACCAATTTTATAGTTAGTTCCCTTAAATATTTTTTGTAATGGCAAAACTTATAATTAAAAGTAATTTATTTCTTTGTAAAAATAATTGATAATAAAAAAGATGTCTTTTTTCAGTTGATTTAAAAAGCCTATTTATATTTGTTCAAATATCTTAAAAATAAAAATGATATTTTAGGATTACAACCTAATTTCTATTTCTCAAAAAAAAGAAATAACCTAATATTGAGAAAATAAATGCAAATAATAATGTTGTTAAGTTAAATAGAATTGTAAATTAATTACTGCGAATCATTAATGAAGGATTTATATATATATAACTCTCTATCTTCTAAAAAAGAGAAATTCATACCAATTGAAAAAGATCATGTTGGAATGTATGTCTGTGGTCCCACTGTCTACAGCAATGTTCATCTTGGAAATGTAAGAACATTTATGTCCTTTGATATGGTATACAGATACTTATTGCATTTAGGTTATAAGGTAAGATATGTTAGGAATATTACCGATGCAGGACATTTAGAAAATGATGCCGATGAAGGGGAAGACAGAATAGCTAAAAAAGCACACATAGAAAAAATTGAACCTATGGAAGTTGTACAACGCTATACTGTAGATTTTCACAATACTTTAAATCGTTTTAATTTTTTGCCGCCAAGTATTGAACCTACTGCAACTGGCCATATCATTGAGCAAATAGAAATTATCAAACAAATTGTAGAAAAGGGATTTGCATATGAAGTTAATGGATCAGTTTATTTTGATGTTTTAAAGTACAATCAAGTTAACAACTATGGAATATTAAGTGGAAGAAAAATCGAAGATTTAATACACAATACTCGCTTACTAGATGGGCAGTCTGATAAGAAAAACCCACAAGATTTTGCTCTTTGGAAACGTGCAGAGCCACAACATATAATGAGATGGCCATCTCCATGGGGAATTGGTTTTCCAGGGTGGCATTTGGAATGTACGGCAATGAGTACTAAATATTTAGGTAAAAAATTTGATATTCATGGAGGCGGTATGGATTTGAAATTCCCTCATCATGAATGTGAAATTGCTCAATCTGAAATATGTAATGATAGCAGCCCAGTTAATACTTGGATGCATACAAATATGCTTACCTTAAATGGTCAAAAAATGGCTAAATCAACCGGAAATTTTATTTTGCCAAATGATTTTTTTACTGGAGACAGCAAACATTTAAGTAAAAGTTTTTCTGCTGGTTGTGTTAGATTTTTCATCCTCCAAGCACATTATCGAAGTGTTTTAGATTTTTCAAATGAGGCATTACTGGCTTCAGAAAAAGGATATAATAAACTAATGGAAAGTATCCGAATTTTAGAAACTTTGAGCCCTTCTTCAATCACCTCAGATTTTTCTGTGGAATCGTGGAAAGAGAATTGTTACAATGCAATGAATGATGATTTTAATTCTCCAATTTTAATTGCAGAACTATTTAGTGTTGTAAAATTTATAAATCAGGTGAAAGATGGTAGTTCTACAGTTAGTAAAAAAGACTTGGAGATTATTAAAAACTCTGTTAATGTATTTGTCTTCGAGATTTTAGGCCTTCAAAATCTTAACGAATCTGCAAATCAATACAAGGAAAAATTAGAAGAGACCTTAGAGTTACTGATTAAAATGAGATCGGATGCAAGAGCTAATAAGGACTTTGAATTATCAGATAAAATAAGAATTGAATTAGATAATATTGGTGTTCAACTTAAAGATTCTAAGGGTGGGACAACCTTTAAAATTGATTAAATATGAAGTTTTTTAACATAAATAAAATTTTACTTATTTCTAGTTTATTCTTTGTAGTAAACAGTTTTTTTTCTCAAATAAGTTTAGTAGATTCTTTATTTAGAAATAAAGGAGAACAATATTTTTCTTTCGACCCTCCAAAAAACATTAATATTGTTAGTAAAATTATTTCTATAGATCATAAATCAAATGCTCAAAAAATTTATGCTTATGCTAATAAAAAAGAATTTATTGATTTTTTAGATCTAGAAATTCCATTTGAAATATTAAATAACGAAATACAAATACTGGATTCTACCACATCTAGATCTTCCTGGAATTTTTACCCAAATTATCAAGAATACGAAAATATGATGCAAGCATTTGCCGATTCTTTTCCATCAATTTGCAAACTTCATAATCTTGGAACATTAAATTCTGGACATAAAATTTTAGCAGTTCAAATATCTAATAATGTTGGTGTTCCTGAAAATGAACCGTCGTTTTTATATACTTCTTCTATGCATGGAAATGAGCTAACTGGCTACGTTTTAATGTTGAGATTGATTGATGAAATATTAAACGGCTATAGTCTTGGCAATTACACAAATATTGTTGACGGAGTAGATTTATGGATTAACCCTTTAGCTAATCCAGATGGAGCATTTGCAGTAAGTGATCTTTCTATTAATGGTGCGGTGAGAGGCAATGCGAATTGGATTGATTTAAATAGGAATTACCCAGATCCGGTAGATGGCGATCATCCAGATGGAAATCCATGGCAAGAAGAAACAATAATTTTTATGAATCTTTCGGATTCAATTCCTTTTAGTATGTCTTGTAATTTTCACACTGGAGCAGAAGTCTTTAATTATCCTTGGGATACCTGGTCAAATTTAACTGCAGACGATTCTTGGTGGCAAAATATTGGTTCTAGCTATGCAGATACTGTTCACCAACACGGTCCTTTGGGTTATTTTAATGATTTAAACAATGGACTCACTAATGGTTGGGTATGGTATGAGGTAGATGGAGGAAGACAAGATTTTATGAATTATTTTAAACGATGTAGAGAATCAACTATTGAACTTTCCTCAACTAAGGTTCCAAGCCCTTCTACTTTGCCAAATTATTGGAATGCAAATAAAGCTTCTTTGATTAATTATATTGAAGAGTCTTTAAATGGCCTTAGAGGAATAGTAACCGATTCTATAACCGGACAACCAATAAGTGTTCGAGTAGAGATATTTGGCCATGACTATGACAGCTCTCACGTTTATTCCAATTTGCCAGTGGGGAACTACCACAGATATTTAAGTCCAGGTAATTATTTAGTTAATTTTAGCGCGCAAGGTTATGAAAGTAAGTCCATAAATGTGGATATTTACAGTGCGACTCCTACGGTTTTAAATGTACAACTGGGAGAGAGTAATTTGGTTGGGATTAGTGATTTAAATAGAGAAAAAAAATTGATAAAAAAAGTAGATTTATTGGGTAGAGAAGGTTCTGAAAATTCTCTACAAATTAAAATATATGACGACGGTTCAACATTAAAAATATTCAATAATAAAAATAAATAAATATGAAAAACCTTTTAATTATTTCAATTTCGTTTATGTCTTTAGGTGTTTTTTCTCAGGAAAAATTTGAGACTAATAGAAAAGGTAGCAATTATAAATTCAAAGTGCTTAAAGATTTAGAAGCTACAGACGTTCAAGATCAAGGAAGAACTAGTACGTGCTGGAGTTTTTCTTCATTATCATTTTTCGAATCGGAAATTATAAGATTAAAAAACGAACGTCATAATCTTTCAGAAATGTTTATTGCCCGAAATGCTTATTTGGGAAAAGCAGAAAATTACTTGAGAATGTATGGTACTTTTACTTTTGGTCCAGGTGGAGCATTTCACGATATACCATGGGTTATTAAAAGATATGGTATTGTCCCTGAAGAAATATATAAAGGACTGAATTATGGAAGTGCTACTCATAAGCATTCGGAAATGGAGGCAGTATTAGATGCTGCTGTTAAAGCACTAGCTAAAAAACCTCAAAATGGAAAACTAACTCCGGTTTGGAAAAATGGTATAGAAGGTATTCTGGATGCATATTTAGGGGAGCTTCCTAGTGATGTAGAAGATTTTAATTTCACTTACAAAGGAAAGGAATACAATCCCAAATCTTTTTCAAAGTCCTTGGGACTAAATATGGATGATTATATTTCTATTACTTCATTTTCTCATCACCCATTTTATAGTCAATTTGTATTAGAGGTTCAAGACAATTGGGCAATGCAGTCTAGCTACAATCTACCTCTTGATGAATTTATGAATGTAATGGAGCAAGCTATAATGAACGGCTATACTTTTGGCTGGGGAGCAGATGTTTCGGAAAAAGGTTTTGGCTATAGAGACGCTTTGGCAATTGTTCCAGAAGATGAATCTACCATCCAAAAATCTGGAAAGGATAGTAAAAGATTTAACGATGCTGGTGCTATTAGAGTTAGCAATGCCTTTAATTCACCTGTTAAAGAGAGAAATATAACCCAAGAAGATAGACAAATTGCATTCGATAATCAAGAGACTACGGATGATCATGGAATGCATGTCACTGGATTAGTAGAAGATCAAAAAGGAACTAAGTATTTTATAGTTAAAAATTCATGGGGAGAAAGCAACGATAGAGATGGCTATTTCTTTGCTTCATTTCCATATGTAAGGTATAAAACTTTAAATATTCAAGTTCATAAAGATGTTTTACCAAAAGATATTAAAAAGAAACTAGGAATTAAATGATGTCAAAAATATTGGGATATATGTTGATTACCCCCATATGGTTGTATCAAAAATTTATTTCTCCTTTTTTCCCTAGTACTTGTAGATTCAGCCCTACTTGCTCCAATTATGCAATAGATGCTATTAAATTAAAAGGCCCCTTTGTTGGATTTTGGTTAGCTTTAAAAAGAATTTCAAAATGCCATCCTTGGGGAGGAACAGGTTACGATCCACTGCCTTAAAATTTACAATATGCTAAAAATAGATATGCATTCTCATATAATTCCAAAAAACCTTCCAGACTGGGAGAAAAAGTTTGGTTATGAGGGTTTTATAAGATTAGAACATCATAAACCTAGATGGGCTAACATGATGCAGGGAGATAACTTATTCAGAGAAATAAATCACAATTGTTGGGACCCTGAAGTTAGAATAAATGAATATGAAAAATATACTACTCAAGTACAAGTAGTATGTACAATTCCTGTCCTATTTGCATATTTTTCAAAACCAAAAGATGGTTTAGAAGTTGCTAGATTTTTAAACGACGATTTAGCTAATTTGGTAAATAAATATCCTAAAAAATATATTGGCTTAGGTTCTTTACCTATGCAAGATCCTGAGCTTGCAGTTCAAGAACTATTTAGAATCAAAGAATTAGGACTAAAAGGAGTACAGGTGGGGTCAAATATTGAAGATAAAAATTTAAATGAACCTGATTTTTACCCAGTTTGGGAAGCTTGTGAAAAGCTTGGATTGGCTGTTTTGGTTCATCCATGGAATATGATGGGTAAGAAAAATATGAATAAATACTGGCTTCCTTGGCTAGTTGGAATGCCTGCGGAAACTTCTCGTGCAATGTGCTCTATGATATTTGGAGGAATTTTTGACAAGTTTCCAAATTTAAGAGTCAACTTTTGCCATGCCAGTGGATCTTTTTTATCAACTATTGGTAGAATTGAACATGGTTTTAATTGTAGACCAGATCTTGTTGCTGTAGATAACCAAAAAAACCCCAGAAAATATTGTGGTCATTTTTGGGTAGATTGTATTACCCACGATCAAGATATGCTCCGTTACGTTTTGAAAATGCAAGGATCTAAAAGAGTTACGTTAGGAAGCGATTATCCCTTTCCATTAGGTGATTTAGAAATAGGAGAGTTTATAAATCGAATGAATTTAGAAGAATCTGTTGTTGAAGATATTTTTTGCAACAGCACTTTAGAATGGTTGAATTTAAAAAAAGAAATGTTTATATGAGAGTTTTAATTTGGTTACTTTTTTTACTATTTTATTCTTTGCCATCTTTTTCACAAGATAGCTATTGGCAACAGAACATAAAATACGATATGAATATTGACTTTGACCACAAAAGTCATCAATTTGATATTCACCAAGAAATTACATATACCAATAATTCACCTGATGAATTGTCCAAAGTATATATGCACCTATATTATAATGCTTTCCAGCCGGGCTCTATGATGGATGTAAGATCAAGATCAATTGCTGATCCTGATTCTAGAGTGGTGGACAGAATTTACAACCTTGATAAAAACGAAATTGGATTCCAAAAAATAATTAGCGTAAAAAATGGTTCCAATAATTTGATATTTTTTCAAGAGGGTACCATCTTGGAGATTTTTTTAAATAAACCAATTAAGCCTGGTAAGAAATTAAATTTATCTATTGATTGTGAAAGTCAAATTCCAGTTCAAATTCGAAGAACTGGAAGGTATAATAAAGAAGATGTAGCTTATTCTATGACTCAGTGGTATCCCAAAATGTGTGAATACGATTTGGAAGGTTGGCATACCAATCCATACATAGGCAGAGAATTTTACGGAGTATGGGGAGATTTCAACGTTAAAATTAATATTGACAGTTCATTTGTTTTGGGAGGAACTGGAATTCTTCAAAACCCAAATGAAATTGGACATGGATATGAAACCGAAAAGAAAGAGAGAAAGGGCAATTCAAATAAATTAAAATGGCATTTTAAAGCAGAAAATGTCCACGATTTTGCTTGGGCTGCAGATCCGTTTTTTGTTCACGAACAAACTTCTCTTAAAAATGGAACAATACTTCATTTTCTGCACAAAAACGACTCTTTAAATGACAATTGGAAACGATTACAACCATATGCAGTAAAATGTTTTGAATATATGAATGAAAATTATGGCGAATATCCTTATAAACAGTATTCAATTATTCAAGGAGGTGATGGAGGTATGGAATATCCAATGTGCACCTTAATTACTGCTGGGGGATCATTCAAAGGATTGGTAAGTGTTACTGTTCACGAGGCTATCCATAGCTGGTTTCAAGGAATTCTAGGTACTAACGAGTCTAAATATGAATGGATGGATGAAGGTTTTTGTACTTATGCGCAGTACGAAGTGCTAAACTATTTATATAAAAAAAATGTTTTAAATCCTCTGTATAGACAGTATAAGAGCTATTCTAATGTTGCAAAATCTAGTTATAAAGAACCATTATCGACCCATGCTGATTTTTACAACTTAAATTATGTTTATGGTGTAAATGCTTATAATAAAGGCTCAGTTTTTCTGCATCAATTGGGTTATATAATTGGATTGGAAGCTCTAAAAACTGGCATGAAAAAATATTTTGATATATGGAAGTTTAAACATCCTAAACCATCTGATTTTAAGAAAATCATGGAGATGGAAAGTGGATTAGAATTAGATTGGTATTTTGAACAATTCACCCAAACTACAAATACAATAGATTATGCCATTGTAAGAGTTAAATCTATTGGTGAAAAAACACAAATTTTGGTTCAGAAAAAAGGAAGAATTCCAATGCCTTTAGATATTTGTCTTGTCACAATTGATTCCAATGCTGTTTGGTATAATATTCCTCTTAGGATTATGCGTGGGTCAAAGAAAAAAGATATGATAGGAGATAGTTTTAAGACAATATCAGATTGGCCTTGGGTATATGAATTCTATGAATTTGAAGTAGATATTTCATTAAAAGAAATTACAAAAATTCAAATAGACCCATCTACTAGACTTGCAGATATTGATTTAGAAAATAACATTTGGACCACAAATACCAAACAACAAGATATAGTTCCTGAAATTATATTTAAAAGTAAATTATAAATATTTTTTAATGGCTACTGAAATTAGTTGCTGGTTTGCAAGTCTTAAGCCCCAATATTCTTGACTTAGTGCGGCAGTTCCCCCAATGCTATTTACAATTGTTGACTCGTAATATTGATGAAAGCCAATATTAAAATTGGCAACTACATTAAAAAAAACATCTTTTTTAATTAGATATTCTAAAAACATAAAATACTCTACTCCTATGCCAAAATAGTCTGAGGACCAAAATGCTTGAGTTCCCGCTACAGCTTGTCCTCTATATATATTACACCTAAAATAAGGTCCTATTCCATGACCGATATTTGTCTTTCTTTTCTCTAAAAGCCATTTGCCTTTGCTAATGCTAATTAAAAAATCATTTAAACTTAACATTGGGTTTTTATATGAAGGAGAAAATTTTGAATGAACTCTGTAAAAGTTGTTTTCTGAAATGCCCATTTGATAATCGATGAGAACTCCAAATTTTTCTTCATTTTTCGAGTCAAATAATGTTAGAGTAGAGCTTATTGGATTACACCATCCAATTGAAATTGCATCTGAAAAGTCATTACCTTCATCTTCATTATTTGTTTGAGTAAAAGCTTGAGAATATCCCAATATTATAAAAAAAGCATACAGAATCTTATACATTAATTAAAGATGTGAATTTGGTTAGTGGTAACATTGAAACTTGTTTGGTAATTTTTTAGAGAATAGCTAGCAGGACCTTGAATTACTAGTCCATCGAATAGTTGATAACGACTACTGTCACAAGCACATTCAACATAAGAATTTGTAGAATCTACAGTCGCTTTTCCACATGGATTGTCTGCATTGAAAGTACAATGCCTGTCATAGGCACTAAATTGATCATAAGATTGTCTGTATATTATTATTCCTCTACTTCCTCCAGTAATGTATGTCCATCCACCTATTGAATTTAATGAAGAATAACTTGGCAAAGAAATATTTATGTATTGGTCCACATATACATAAGGAACTATATTTTGATTTTTAGTACAACTATTTAAGGATATTACACAAAAACATATCCAGAGATTTTTAAATTTGAGAATTATATCTTTCATGAATAATATAGTTTTAAAATCTTCATTATTTTTTGCAGTGTTTATCATTTTAAATAATTTTCACTCGCAAAACGAGGGAGAGTTGGTAGGGTCAAATAATCGTTCTATAAACCAAAACTACAAAATACCTGGAAATAACGTAGATGTTGTGGAAGGCCTTTCTTTTAGTGATTTAAAAAGACAGCTAGATTACAATGTTCAATTACAAGAAAGGTCCAGAAAAGATTTGTTAAAAAGTCACGTGCTAAAACAAACAAAACCTACAAGAAAAAGGATGAAGCAAACTTTGAAAAAATCTCAAAGATTTTTAGCTGGTAAGCCTGTGGTTCCAGCTTGGAAAGCTTGGGTTAACAGGAGAAAAGCTTTTTCTCAACGTAAAGAAAATAAAAATGATGATTAAACTTTTTGAATTTAAATTGACTAAATGTTAAAAATTCGTTAATTATTGTTTAATTTGTATGACTATTATATGTAACGTTCAAGTTTAAAGATAACAGACTATGCTTAGAAAAATATTTTTATTATCCGTGTCTCTTTTTGTTTTGTGCTTTATAAGTTATGCTCAGCCTCAGGGAGGGAGTATAAAAGGTAAAGTTTTTGATGAATTGAAAGAAGGCTTTCCATTTGTAAATGTTGCACTTTTCCAAAATGGAAATATCAGGGGAGGGGCAACAACTGATTTCGATGGCGTTTTTAAGATTAGTAATATATCTGCTGGTTCATATACTCTTGAAATTAAATTTGTAGGATATCAAACCTATAGATTAGAAGGGTTAATTGTAAAAGGGGGTAAACTTTTGCCATTATCTCCAATTTATTTAAAAGAGGCGACAGAACTTCTAAAAGAAGTTGAAATTGTTAGTTACAAAGTTCCTCTTATTGATAAAGATGGAGGCGCTTCTGGTGGAACTGTTACAAGAGAAGATTTAGCAAGAATGCCAGGAAGATCGGCAGGTTCTATTGCAAGTACTGTTGGTGGAGTACAGTCGGATGCAAATGGTAATATTACATCCGTGAGAGGTTCTAGAGATGACGCAACATTTTACTATATTGATGGTATTAAAGTTAGAGGATCTACTAATTTACCTAAATCTGCTATTGAAGAAGTAAGTGTAATGACTGGTGGGGTTCCTGCTAATTTTGGAGATGCAACCGGAGGTATTATTTCTATAACAACTAGAGGAGCTTCTAGAACCTATTTTGGAGGCGTTGAGGTAGTAAGTTCTGGTATTGGATTTAATGAAAATGTTTACGGATTGGATAATAATGCTTTCAATCTTTTAGAAGGAACATTTTCAGGGCCTTTACTTATGAAGAAAGATAGTACTGGAAAGAAAACAGATCCTATTCTTGGCTTCTTTGTTTCAGGAAACTTTAACCATGTTCTAGATCCAAGACCTCTTGCTGGTGATCAATATAGACTTAAGCCTGCATACAGAGATTCGCTTATTGATCCTTCCAAAATGGGTCCATTAAGGCCAACTGGATTAGGATTCGGAGCTTATTACAATACAGATTTTTTGACTGAAGATGCATTTGAAAAAGTTAAGTATCGTCAGAATGTAGATAGAACAACAGCTTCTTTAGCAGGTAAAATTGACGTGAATGCTGGACCAAATATGAACATTTCTTTTGGAGCTTCAGGTGCTTATTCAGATCGTAACGGAGCATCTTGGGAAAGTTCGCTTATGAATTACGATAATCTAGCTAATTATAGAGATTTTGATTGGAGAGCTTATGGAAAATTTACCCAACGCTTCCAAAATTTAGCTGAAGATGCTAATTCTCAAACTGGCGTGAAAAATGCCTATTATACAATTATGGTTGATTATTCTAGAAATTATGGTTGGGTAGAAGACAATGTTCATGGAGATAACTATTTTAATTATGGCCACATAGGAAAATTTGATATTGCAAAAACACCTTCTTATGAGTTTTCAGACTTTGATGGGAATGGTGTTTTAGATCTTGTCCAAACTGGTGTTAACGATGATTCTATTTCATTTACACCCTCAACCACCAATTCTGATATGGCTGCAATAACAACTCAGTACTTTTCTCTCTATGACGAAGTTGCTGGAAATTATGAAAACATAACTCAACTTTTAGACGGTGGTGCACTTTTGAATGGAAGGAGACCAACTAACGTCTATGGTCTCTGGCAAAATATTGGATATGGATATAATGGATCTAACCAATCTGATAATTCTCAGTTCAGGATAACTGCTGTAGGTTCAGCAGATATTGGTGACCATGCTCTTTCTTTGGGGTTTGAATACGAGCAGAGAACAGATAGATATTTTGGAGTTGCACCAATTGGACTTTGGGGTCTAATGAGACAACTTGCTAATTCTCATACGGATTATGGTAGAGGAATTGATGAGAGTCAACCTATTTACAACAACTTTGGGTCATTTACTCAGATAAGTTTTGAAACTTTAAATACGGCACCGGGGGCGTATTCCGGGTCTGATCCACAATCATTTTTTGATTACAATTTAAGAAATAGCCTAGGTTTAGACCCCAATGGTACAGAGTTTATTAATATTGATGCAATGGATCCATCGGAGTTTAGTTTAGACATGTTCAGTGCAGATGAATTATTAAACTCAGGAAACAATTACGTAACTTACTATGGTTACGATCATAAAGGTGATAAAATTTCTGGGAGACCTAGCTTTGATGATTTTTTCAATAAAAAAGATGAATATGGTAATTATACTAGACCAATAGGTGCATTTGAACCAATCTACATTGCAGGTTACATAATGGATAAGTTCGCTTTTGACGATCTTATATTTAATGTTGGGGTCAGAGTAGACAGGTTCGATGCAAATCAACAAGTTTTAAAAGATGATTTTTCTTTGTATCCAACAAGAACTGTTGGAGAGGTTAGCGATATTAATGGACAGTCCGTAACCCATCCTACAAATATTCCTTCTACTGCTACAGTATATATAAATGATATAGAAGATCCAACAACCTTAATGGGTTACAGAGAAGGAAATCAATGGTATACATCTGATGGTGTAGCTGTTAATGATTTAGAGTCTATTACGCCAAGCGGATATGTTGTTCCTCAACCATACTTGGTTCAAGGAGTTTCCACTGATGATGACGTTAGTTCAAATGCATTTGAAGATTACAAGCCTCAAATTAATATAATGCCTAGAATTGCATTTTCTTTTCCAATTTCTGATGAGGCTTTATTTTTTGCGCATTACGATGTATTGACTAAAAGACCTACTACTGGTAATAGATTAAATCCTATAGACTATTTCTATCTGCAAACTGGAAATATTGGAACAGTTAATAATCCTAGTCTTCTTCCTGAAAAGACAATTGATTATGAAATTGGTTTTCAGCAAGTTCTCAATATTAGGTCCTCTTTAAAAATTTCAGGATTTTATAGAGAACAAAGAAATCAGGTCGCGTTAGTTAATAAAATCGGTGCTTATCCTCAAACTTATTCTACCTGGGGGAACATAGATTTTGGAACTATCAAAGGCTTAACAGTTGCTTATGATTTAAGAAGAACTGGTAATATGTCAATGAGAGCATCCTACACATTACAGTTTGCTGATGGAACAGGTTCTAATCCATATGCGGCACAAAATTTAATCGCTTCTGATCAACCAAACCTTAGAACGATTTATCCATACACCTATGACCAAAGACATCAAATTATTACAGCTCTTGATTATAGATATGGTTCTGGGTCTAGTTACAACGGTCCTAGAATCGCAGGAAAAGAAATTTTCAAAAATACAGGACTTAATTTAGTAGCAAATTTTGCTTCAGGGATGCCATATTCCAGACAGCAAAGAATAACGGGTGCTGCTTTAATTTCTAATCCAGTTCCTATTTTAGAGGGAGAACCACTAGGGTCTAGAAAGCCATGGAATTTTAGAGGAGATCTTCAAATAGATAGAAATATTACTTTGGAGTTTGGTAAGGAAAATTCTAAAAAGAAAACTGCCAATCTTAATGTGTACTTATTAATGACCAATGTATTTAACACATTAAATATTACCAATGTTTATAGAGCCACGGGAAATGCAGGAGATGATGGTTATTTAAATGCTGCAAGATTCCAAACATCTATTAGTACTCAAAACAATGAAGAAGTTTTTAGATATTATTACGCTATGAAGGCTAATAATCCATATAATTTTGGAATACCTAGACAAATAAGGTTGGGTGTGAAATTAGATTTTTAATAAAATATTATAAAAAGTATATGAGACAATATTTAATATTATTATTTGTTAGCACATTATTTGTTGCTAATCCTACTTATGCATGGAACGATCCTAACAACACTGGAAAAAAATCCAATAAAAATAATTCTCTAGTTTCAAGGGCTGCTAATTGTACGCCAGCAACTGGAAAGAAATTTTTGGAATTTAATAACGTCTCAGCTTTAATAGAAACTGGTGGTTCTATGTGGCAAGATAGATCAAGAAATGATGCTGCATACGAAGTTCCTAAAGGTTCTGGAGAAACTGTCATTTATGCTGGTGCTCTTTGGATGGGGGGAACAGATCCAAATAACCAACTAAGAATTGCTGCATTAACTTTCCGTAATGGAAATGATTTTTGGGCAGGTCCTCTATCTGTTGATGGAGGTGGGTCGTTTGACGTCACCCAAGGAACTCTTGACTGGGGGTTTGCAGATATTTCACCAGAAGTTTGTATGGAATACGATAATTTTTATATAACTGAAAGACAAGATATAGAACTTTTTAATGCTTGGTACGAATGTTCTAATGATCCAAACTGCGATGCTGGTGTTGAATATCCGGATTATCAAGTTCCTTCTAGTATTTTACAATGGCCAGGTAATTTTAATAACGATTTAGACTTAAATCAATCATATGATTTCAATCTAGCTCCATTTTACGATAGAAATAATGATGGTATATACAATCCTGTAGATGGAGATTACCCATGGTACGATTTAACTGGTCAGATAGATTGTAGAACAAGTAGAAGAGTAACACTTTATGGTGACTTTAATATGTGGTGGATTTTTAACGACAAAGGGAATATTCATACAGAAACAGGTGCAGATCCTATTGGAATGGAAATTAAAGCCCAAGCATTTGCTTTTGCTACCAACGATGAAGTAAACTCAATGACATTTTATAATTACGAACTTATAAATAGAAGTTATTATACATTAAACAATACTTATTTCGCTGTTTGGGTAGATTCTGATATAGGTTGTTCTGAAGATGATTATGTAGGGTGTGATGTCCAAAGAGGTTTGAGTTACCAATATAATGCTGATGCAAATGATGATGGATGTCAGTATGCTATCCCAGGATACACTCCAGCTATTGGAGTAGATTTTTTTGAAGGTCCATATCAAGATAATGATGGTGTTGACAATCCTTTGACAACTGATGTTTCATCAGCAAGAAACCTTGGAGGTATTCCTTATCAAGGTTTGGGAATTGGTTATGGAGATGGAGTTATAGATAACGAACGATTTGGTATGAAAAGGTTTGTATATTTTGATAGAACTCTTAATTCTACAATTTATGGGGATCCAAATACAGGAGTTGATTTTTATAACTACATGCTTGGCTTCTGGAAAGACAATACTCCGTTTGTTTATGGAGGAACTGGTAATGCATCTGATGCAAATGCAACCTCAATTTTAACTAATTATTGTTTTCCTGGAGACAGTGATCCATTAAATTGGGGAACTGTTTCTGCTGGGGGCGGATCTACGGTTCCTTTTGATTATTGGTCTGAACAATACCCTACAGGCCCTGGTAGTACACCTAATCCACAAGGTGATAGAAGATTTGTACAAGCAGCTGGTCCGTTTGTTTTAGAGCCAGGCGCTTTAAATAATATTACTACTGGTGTCGTTTATGCACGAGCACAATCACCTGATCCATTCCAGTCAGTCGAGTTGGTTCGTAAGGCAGACGACAAAGCCCAGGCATTGTTTGATAATTGTTTTAGGATTTTGAATGGCCCAGATTCTCCGGAGATGTCTATTCAGGAGTTGGATAAGGAGTTGATACTGTATTTAAATAAGACGGATAAAGTAGAGTCTTATGAGGAAGTGGATCCAAATATTCTTATTTACGTTACAGATGTTGAAGAAGCCAAATACCGTTTTCAAGGTTACCAGGTATACCAAGTTAAAGACGGATCAGTAGATCCATCTCTTCTAGGAGACCCAAATCAGGCTAGGTTGATAGCCCAGTGTGATATTAAGGATGGAGTTGGTCAGTTGGTTAATTTCAATTTTGATGAAGATTTATTAGCGGCAGTACCTACTTCTATGGTAAATGGAGCTGACGATGGTATACAGCATTCTTTTCAGGTGTTGAATGATGCCTTTGCACAGGGTGATGTTAGGTTAATCAACCATAAGAAATATTATTTCATGGTTCTTTCCTATGGTTATAATAATTACCAGCCGTATGATCCTTCTAATAGTGCTTTAGGTGGTCAGCAGTTGCCCTATAAGGCAGGGAGAAAG
>Ga0228664_1000311_pt1 | contig 30657 bp, 20 predicted proteins | sample 78DmetaG_FD_183029 | JGI IMG/M metagenome (GOLD analysis project Ga0228664, IMG submission 183029) | Seawater microbial communities from Monterey Bay, California, United States - 78D | ecosystem: Environmental > Aquatic > Marine > Coastal | place: USA: California | collected 2016-09-26 | reverse complement strand
TACTTCTTTAATATTTGAAAACTCAAGTAAAAGAATTTTTAACTGATTTTTATTTTTACTTGAATAAGTTCTTAATAACTGAAAATAAATTGATGAATTGGTCGCATAAATATTTGTTAAGGTTCCGTTTAAGATATAAAAGCGAATTAACTCAACTTTTTGGTTTTCACTAATTTGTTTAGTAGGATCAGTAATTAATTTAAGGGAGGGGTAATTTAAGAGTAAATTGCTAATTATATTTGTTTTTTTATGAAGGTTGTTTTTTTTAAGAATTGGATAGATTTCATTAAAAACATAAATTAAACTTGGCTTTTCCCATAAATTATTTTTTATGATGTATTCAAAAATTAAGGTTGTTTCAAAATTAGAGTAATCACTAAATTTGTTAATTTTTTCAAAAAAATTAGCGATAGAGAATGATTTTTCTGATGATGCCTCTAATGTTTTTAGGACTTCTAGCTGAATACTGATGTTTTCATTTTTTAATTTTGAAATAATAATAGGAGCAATTTTGTTGTCTAATAAAAGCTCTTTGATGTATTTACTGTCTGAGTTTTTTATTTTTATTTTTATAAAACTAATTACATCATCAATTCCAAGCATTTTATAATCAGACCATGAAGGTATATTTTTATTAATAAGGAAGAAGTAAATGGTATTCTTTAAAAACTCATCATCTTTTATTTTCTTGTTTATTGGTTCAAAGTTATTTGAATCAAAATAATATATAATACCTTTAATAATTTCTTTTTCAAGAATTGTGTTTGCTAGAGATTTCAATCCAATTGCAGCAGTTTGTTTATAATTAATATTACGGTTTTTTGATAATGTTTCAATAAGATCCATTGTAAAAGCAGAAACATTAAATTGATTTTTATAATAAACAGTAAATACTAAAGTTTTTAAAATCTTAACTCTTATGAATATTTTGAACTCTGAAGTATTTAATGTTGAAAAAAATGTTTCTTTTTGAAGTTTCAGAAAATAGTTCTCAACTTGAATAAGAATGTTATTTTTGTTATCTATTAGGTCTTTTAAGCGATTTTTAACAGGATTTCTGAAACTATTCTGAGCGAATTCAAATAATACCTCATAATCACTAATGTAAAGGTTTAAGAATTCTAATAAATTTTCATCACTTTCTATAATGTCTTCAACATTATTATAAGCTTCAAAGTTTGAAAATTTAAGCTTTTTACGAATATAAATTTCCTTTTTTAAGTTTAAAAAATAATCAAAATCTTTATCACTCAAAGTATTTACATACTTAAGAGAAGGCATAGAATGATAGGAACTCATTTGATTTTGAATAATATCTTCTGAACTTTCTAAAAAGACACTATGAGCTTTATTATCTTTTTTCAGGAATGGTCTTTTTGATAAAATATTAGGGTTAATTTCTTTAATGGACTTATTAATTTGTTCTTTAACCTTTCGATAGGTTGTTGAGTCCATTGATTTGATTTGATCTAATAACTCAAGAAGAAATTCATTTTCTGTTAAATTCTTTTTTTTAGCAATTATTAATGCTTGGAATTTAAGTTTAGAGTAGAGTTCTATTCTCTTCTGGTATGGTAAATAAGACAATAGATTATTTAATATGATTACAAAATTATTATTATTTGATAAATCTGTCATTAGAGAATCATAATTCTTATCACTCAATTTTAATACAGCTATTTCAGACTTCAATAAATAATTATTTAATATCACTCGTTTTATTGAATTGTCATTAATTCTGTCTAATAATTCATAAAAATCATTTGTATCTCGGATTGTAGTTTTTAAAATGTTATTAAAAGCAAAAAAACTATCATTAATTTGGTTTAAAAATTCAATATCATAAACATCAAAATTAGTTTTATTTACAAGCCTTTTTAATAATTGTTTAGATAGTTTTGTTGTTTCTACATCTGTAACTATTGAAATACTATAAATTACCCTTTCATAAATAATAAATCTATCATTCATTGAATTTTTTTCAATTTCAAGTTTTAAAAGTTGTGAAAGTTGATTTTTATTTATTTTAGATTTAATTGAACCATTAAAGATTTGACTATATTCATTAATTAAATAAATAATTTTTTCTTTAATTAATGAGTCTTTGATTTCGATGTTTTTAAAATAATCAAAATTACTAATAGAGTCTTTCGAAGATAGTTTAATATTAAAATTATAAGATAGTAGTTCTAATTTATCTTTTATTTTTGCATCACTCATAAGAGTAATTAAAAATTGTTGATTCTTTTCAGAAAATTTCTGAAATATGATAGGGTTTTTGAGAAATAAAATATACTCAAAGAGTTCAATACTTCCTATATCTTGTATAGTTTTTGTTTTATAAAACTTAATTAAAATTGAAATAATTGAATGGTGAGTGTCTAGGTTATTTTCCTTACTATAAGCCTCTAAAATAGACACCAATATGTTCTTAGATCCAATATTTTTTTTCGATAATTTCTTGAAGATAAAGATGTCTGTTTCATAATCAGACCATGAATTATTTGCAACATTTTGATTTAAATAAAGAATATGCTTCTTAATTAAGTTAAATTGAGTTATTTGATATTTAGTGAGAAATCCAACAGGCTTATTTGATTTCTCAATCTCATTTATGAAAAAATTAGGCTCTGCAGTATTTTTTAAAATTATTTTTCTGTAACATAACTCTATTAATTCTTTAAACTCTCCTATATTTTTATATGAATTAGAAAAAAAATAAAATTCAATTAATATTTCATTATCACTAAAATTATATGTTTGGGAAACTGTTTTAACTAGAGACTTATAAAATAGATAATTTGTTGTTTTTTCGGAGTTTTTTAATTGTAATATTATACTAATAAAATCAAAATATGTGCCTGCTTTAATTTTTCCTTTTTGCTCTAATGACTTTAAAAAATGAAATGAGTTTGCTAAAAACTCACTTTTTGATGGGTCAAATAACAGTGAAATAAAATTGAAGAGATTATGAATATTAAGTAACCTAGAAATTCTAAAAAGTTTTAAAGGACTCAAATAAACATTTAATTGAGATAAAATAATTTTTAGAGATTCTCTATTATGGTTTAACAACCTACTTAGTATAATTGTTAAACTACTTGTATTTAGTGTACTAGAATTGATTTTAGGCCCATAAAGAATGTAGTTTTTTAAAAGCCCCATATCAGAAATATCTGAACTAAAAGGATTTTTATTAGAAAGAAATAAGTCTTCATTAAAATTTAATACTTCAGAGTAACTTCTATTGTCGTTGTTTTTTAACAGAAGTGATTTTGAAACCTTATTCCATTCTATATTTAAATCATGTATTGATTGTTTTAATATCGTAAAAAAAACAATATTATTCTCTTTATTGTTCTTCAGAAGTGCCTTAAATAATTTATAGTGTAAATCAGAGGTTATTTTCGAGAATGAAGCTTTATGCTCAAAATCTAATAAATTTTTGAAAAACAAGGTGCTATTTTGAAAATATGAGAATTGATTACCAAGATATTTTTTTAGTACTTTATTTTTATTTTTTGTGTTTAGGATATTTAAAAGTCGGTAAAAACTTACATTATCTTTAATTATTATTTGATATAATTCATCTTTTAAATCATTATTAAAAGAATTAACACTCAAATAATCATTCATTTTTTTGGCAGAACTTACCCACCAAGGTAAAAATCCATACTTAATGAAATAAGTAATTAAATATTCGTTAGATTTAGAGTTATTTTTGTTTAAATTTTTTATTTTATTTAACAATAAATTACAAATAGTTTTTGATAAAGAAATCTTGTTATTAAGATCAAATTCTCCAATATTAATAATTAAACTATCTATATAAATATTTTCATTTGGGTTAAAGTTATTATCAAAAAGTTTCTGAAAACTTTTAGTTAGGTTTTTATTTGAAAGCTCAGAAATGCCAGCGGATACATTTTCAAAATCAGTAGATTTATCTATTTCAACTTCAAATTTTAATTCTTTTATTGTGACGTTATTTGAAGTCATAGTTCTGATAACTCATTATTAATTGAATAAGCTGAAGAGACTCTTTTTCTAAGTTTTCGAGATTACCGGAAAGTCTATAGTTTAGCCATTTAAAATAAACGGCTTCAAAAGCTCCCATACTTTCAAAGTTTAAATAAAATACTTCAAAACTTAAGTGAGCAGGAATAAATTCTTTAATACAATTATTTATTAAAGCTTTAAATTCATTATTTTGAAAACGAACTGGCCAATCAGGAAAAATAAAATTAATATGGTTTGAATATTTAAAATTATTTGGAAACTTATTTAAATTATTATTTGTAGTTGAAATATCAGATATTTCAATTATATCTGTGTCGGAGTCTTTTTTAGAATTAAAAAAACTTATTATCCGTTCCTTTTCTTTTTCAGCAACAGCTACAGAATTAAATTGTGTTTCAGTTTTCAATATTGGATTATTAAAAAGATCATAAATAACAACAATATTCTTTCCAGTTTTAGCATCTTTTTCTATAGAGAAATTTTCAGCTTTAATTACAATATGCCAAAGATCATCTCTTAAATCTCTGAGTTCGTTGAACTCTGCATTGTAATAACTTATTAATTTTTTTTGCTTGTCATCCGTATAGATTATAAGTTCATACTTAATTTCTACAAGTGGTCTTAGTAAAATATTTTCTACCAGAAAAAAAGATTCACATTGCTTATTAAAAGTACTAAATTTGGTTAATATTCTAAAAAGTGCTTCCTCACATTCTTTGATTGACTTAGAATGATAAATTTTTGAGGGTGTGGTTTGTTTAGGACTATTATAAAGAATATTATAATTAGATTTAGTTTTTACAATTTGATAATTCTTCTTTTTATGAGCGTATAAAAAAAGGGACTTTAAAGTACTATAATCTGAACAAAAAAAGTTGGCTTCCTCTAATGTTTTGTCAGATTCTTTTGGTGAAAGAACAGTTATTGAGGGACCATTAACAATTTTTATAGTTTTAGGTTTCCAATCTTGTTCGATTTTATTAATTTCAGAATTATCTAATAAAAGCTCAATTGTAGATTTAACAGAAGTGTTTTCGATTCCTAGGATAAGGCACAATCGATGTCTTAAACCAGAAATATTATCTTTTAAATCATGTTTTTTCTTAAAGTTAAACCCCTTAATTCTATTTCTTCCTAATTTAACAATAGATCTAGAATAATTTAATTTTAATGATAATGATTTTAATTCTATATCATGATTAGACAAATAATCATAAATAGATTTATTAAGTTTAGTAATTAGTGAAGTCTCATAAGTTTCACCAAATCGAGAAAGAAGGTGGTCTACAATACTATTTTTTCTAAAAATGAGAGTTTTATCAGACTCTGTGATTGAATTTAAAAAACTTAAAAAAGAGGAATTGTCCTTCCCTATTACTTTTTGTAATTCAGTAATACTGGTTGGCACTTGATTAAAAAATGTATTAATCTGGTCTTTTTCAACCTTTATTGAAAACAAATTTCTAACATTTACAAGTTGACTTAAGTAATTTGCCATTATTTGTTCTATTAACAATAAATAACCTTTTAATTGATTTACTTGACTTTTTCTTTCTGAGCTTGAAGAACTACTAATTTCAAATTCTTTAAGTCCATAAATTGATGGGAGTTCGTTTTGAATAGAATAATAATGTTCAATTTCTTTTTTTGAAAATCGACTAGTTTTAATCAGTTTATTAGATTTATAGGGCTTCGAATAGGTGTTTTTGTCATTCAATGCAATTGAATCATATAGTTGTGTAAGAATTGTAGTATCTATCTCATATGAGGTCTCATTTCTATTAAAATTAAGTTTTTCATTTGAATTGTAATAATCTTTCTCTAATGAAGGGTAGTAATCTTGATCAAATGAAATAATGTCATTAAACATCTTTATTCCATTTTTATAAACGACTAAATCATTGATGCTAATAACACCCTCAATACCTTGAATTATTTCTTTTATTTCGGATTGATATATCTCATTTGTTTTTCTCTTTAATTCAAGCTCTTTAATATATTTATTTTTTTGAACCGGTCCCGAAAAGACATTTTCTAAGGTTTCAGAATTTAAAATTTCATCAAAGTCATAAAATTTTAATTCTTTATTTAGTTTGGATTCAATTTCATGATAAACTTTTGCTAAAACACTCTCTCCTAGAACAAAGGAATTAATTGTTATTTCTCCAGACAATGAAATAATATCTTTTTTTAAAATAATAATAGGATTGAAATCAGTTCCTAAAGATCTATTATCCATAAGAATATTTTCAATATTATTTATACTAGTTTTAATTTGAGATTCATTCAAATCATCTTTTAATTGAATTAAAACATCAAAAATTCCTTGTGTTCCAAGAACATCGTCTTTTACTGGATTAACCCAAGCATTCTTTACAGTATTCTCTTGATCTATTATTGTTTTTCGATAATCATATGGTGTAGAAGGGGAAGATGGAAAAATTTTTTCAGGTGGTATTAATAAATTATTATTTTCTAAATCAAAATTATCAGAATAAGCTAAAAGAATATCTTCAATTGGAAAATTTGATTTATAACTCAAATCTGTAAGAGCATAGCAAATTTGTTCAAGAAAAGTAATCCCTGGATCGTGATAATTAAAATCAGTCCATTGGTTCCCAGAAAACTTTTGAATTAACTCAATACCTTGTTGAAGGAGTAAATCATAATCTAAGCCCTTGCTACTATACTTATCTTTGTAAATAAATTTTGGTTCAATCATAATAGATATTAATCGCCTAGTAAATTTAAAACATTAAATTTTATTTGATAAGACTCTTTAGTTTCTGAACAAATACCATAACTTTTTAAAGTCCTAACTTGTAATCCATAACTATTCATTTCTCCAAACCACCTGAAAGAAAGCCTATGAAAATACTTTTCATAATATGCAGTTGTGGTTTTGATTTTATGCTTTGATCTTCTTCCACCGAAAGTAGAAAGGGCTATAACATGAGAAACAGAATAACAACCTGATCCTAATTTCCCTGTAGCTTTGGCAGTTATTTCAAAGCCGTTAATCCCATCTAAATCAGTTAGAATGGAGTGCCAATTACCATCGGCAGGTACACTACCTGTTTTAAAGAGACCTATCTTTGATTTTACCCCTAGCGTTCCATTGACCTCAAGATTATAATTAGGATTATTAGTATTAATACCTACATTACCTTCTTTATTAAACTTGATAATAGTAGAGTTATCATGATTATTTATAGATAGCCCTTCTGAATCATTATTATCAAGGTTAAATGAATAATTTGCGTATTCTTGAGTGATTCTTTTGAAAAAAGAAAGTAGTTTCGAATCTTTCTTTAAAGGGCTTAATTTTAGACCATGATCGGATGTTTTAGAAATACCGTCATCAACAGAATTTATAGACGAATCTATAAGATCATTAAAATGTTTTTCAGTAGCAAACCCTCCCTTTTTAAAATAATTTTTTAATGTTTGTCTATTAATTAGTGCCATTATTTAAAATTTAAGTTTAAAATTAAACTTTGAATCCGAAGATGTAGATTTAATTTCTAAGTTAATGTTATTATCAGATTTAGAACTTATATCAGAGTTTATTAAGAATGATTCTTGAATTCCTAGCTCTCTGAAGTCAATTGGTTCGGGCGCATGATACTCATTTTTTTGTAAAATTTCTATAATATGATTTTTTCTAGGTATAAAAAGAGACCAAGGAACACCAGGCTCTATAAATTCACTATTCATATTTGTTTTAGCAGAATCAAAGGCAACTTGTTCTCCGTTTTCTAATTTTTTTACATAAATTATTGAAATTCCTGTAATAAAAGAAACATATGGCCTAGTATTTAAAAAATTTATAATATCTAGTTTCTTAATTTTTAAACCTATCCTGTTTTTACTAGAGGGGTTATATAACCATGAACAAATAAAATTAAAAAAGTCAACTTGTAGTTTTTGAATTCCCTTACCGTTTGGAATATTTTTAAATGAAACTTTACATTTAATCCATAAATCTTCAAAAACTGGATTAATAATCTCAAATTTTGAAAATGGTGAAGTAAATTTTTCTAAGTAATCTTTTATTTCATTTTTTTCTGCGGAACTTATTTTAATATTGTCTATATTTTGATGAACTTCAATCTTTTTTATACATAATAGACGAAGTTGGGAATTATTTTTATCTACCGAATAACATTTAACATGAGATAGCCAACTAAATTTTGCTAATACAAATTTTTCAACATCCCACTTTGTAACAGGCCTATTTTTGTGCCTTAATAATTCACTAGAACGAATGTAGTAGTCAATATCTGATTCTTTATCCAAACCTTTGAAAGAACCTAACTTTTGCTGCATTGCAATTACACCTTCGATTGGAATTATAAACCCTTCGACAGATTCTGGCGGTATAGTAGTACTTATCCTGGAGGCCGATTTATCTAATAATTCAGTAGCTGAAACAGAATTTGTATTAATAGAACGGATTAAACTAAATTGATTTGATTTATTCTTAGAACAGGCTTTTATATAAATTTTATTCTGGTTAAAAACTTGATTTTTATCTGAAATATCCGTTGGAATTTTTAAAGATAAAACACCGGTTTTCATTAAGTTTTGTGTTTGATCTTGTAAAAGATCTTCTTTTTTGAATAGCTTCCAACCATCTGTACTTGAATAATACCAATCGATTTGACGACTAAATTCATAATTTTGATTTTCACTTTTTAGGATTTCAAAGAGAAGATTAAGTTGAAAAGGTGGCTTAAATGAATTAAATCCTAAAATTAGCTCCCCTTCATATTTAAAACTTTCAACTAATGTGCTTTTATTTACAAATTCTTTTGAAAATGTTTTTTCTAATCCGAAAGGTGAAATTAAATAAAATGAATTTTCTTGATTAAAGTCATTTTGAGAAAATAAAAGTTGATTGAAAAACATAGAACTATGTGCTTCATAATTAATATACAAATCAGAAATCATTGGGGAAAAAGGTTCATTTGGATTTTGGAGTATTAATGAAAAATCTTTTTTTGGTTTTTGAGAAAGAGCTTTTTGGCTAGCTCTATTCAAAACCTTGTCAAAAATATCAAAACCGAAACCAAATGATGGCTCGACTAACTCAAATTTCAAATAACCAGTTTCCAAATCATTGGAATATTCAAATAAATCTGTTAATCTTAATTTATAATTAGGTTTGATATTAAGCTTATCAACATTTATTTTATCTATATTTAGAGATGTAGCTATCTCACCTTTTTCATTTTCTTCAAATAAATTATATGTTAAAACCGTTTCCTTTGGCTTGGAATAATTAAAATTTGATAAAGCAGAAACTTGAACCTTAAAACTATCGTTTTTGATATTCAATTCATATTCTTTGTAAAACTCTTTAAACGAGTTATTTAGTGTGTTTAAATTTGTGTAGTTCCAATTGACAGAAAGATCACTAATTCTTTTATTGAATAGTTCATCAGATCCTATAATTAAGTTTGATCCTTTTTTTGGGGTAGTACCAAATAATTCAAATTCTGATTTAATATCAACCTCCTCATTATTTACATAACAATTGAATTTTTTTAGATTTTTTACTTTTACTTTTAGATCAATTTTTGAAACCTGCATATTATTTAAAAAAGAATAGGGGTTGTAGAAGCATTCCTGATTGATTTTAAATCTTAATATAGGTAAGTCTGATTTTAATTGTAAATTGTGAATGGAAGAATCAAAAGATACAATATCAGGAAAAGTTTTATCCAAATTAAAAGAAACTCTAATAATCCCTGTTGACCAGTCAGATGGACTTAAAACCTTGTAGAAGGGAATGTTAACCCAACCCTGATCTGAAGTATATTCAATCACAAAAGCGTTTGAAAATATCTCATTAAAAACAGCATCCTCACTGGAGTCTTTATTTTGAGAAATATCAATAATTAAATCTGATAAATTTTTAATTGAATCTATTGTAAATTGAAAATCTATGTCAATCGTTCTATCGCTTTTAGAAAGAGATAAAACTGGTGATAATATCATAAAACCAATATCAGATTTATTCATATTCATCTCCTCTTCACTAAGAAATAATTGCTCTTCACCTAGTGTGGAAAAAGATGTTTTGTCATTATTAAATTCTAAAACTTCATCAATATTAGACGCGTGAGTCTTAGAATATAAGCCAGATATTAAGTTAAACCTTGAATGATGGTCATAAATTTTATTTTCACTCAAGAAAAAAGTGCTGATGTGATTTAGTTTAACATTATTTAATTCAATCTCATCATCAATAACAAAAATAATATCTTCCCCATTTTCAGCTTGTCCAGCTTTAAGAGCAGTGTTTTTGAGTATTGATAAAGCATCTATATTTTCATCAATTTCAAGTGAAATAAAAATTTTACTAGGTGATGCTGGAAGGTGTTTTAATTTTAAAATTTTTTTAAAATATAAGTCTAAATGTTTCTTTGTGATTTTATTTAAATCCTCATAGGAATGCTTTAAAAGTTCTAAAAAAGTAAATATTAATCCTATGTGAGCTTTGTGATTATCATTTTTATACAAAGATTTTGTAAATATTTTTTTACTTTTTATGATAAGATTATATATTATTTCATAGGTAGGATTGAAAATAAGAGTTATTTTTTTAAATGCATAATTGAGTTCGTCTTCAGTAAATTCTGTATTTTCAGTATTTATTTCAAAAAATGAGGTTTCTAGATTCCATATTGAGTTAAATAACTCTAACTTTTCATTCAAGGAATTACTAATAAAGTTTTTTTCTAAGAAACTTTTAGAAATAATTAAAAATTCTTTTAGAAGTGGTGACAACTTCTTTTGAATAGCTATTTCTAATTCTAATTCAATTAATGAACTCTCCTGAGATAAATTATTTTTAAGCGCTTCAAGGTACCATTCATTAATTTGCTCAAAAAGAGATAAAGCTGAGTTGTAAAATTCGTTAAAAATTTCCTTTTTTATTTCTAGTGATAATGTTTCATCATACCTTCTTATAAGTTCTAATCTATTAATTGTGTAGTTAGATATATCAAATTTTGAAATTTCGGCGATTAAAAATGTTTCATCTGATTTTAATAACTCATACCAACTACCATCAACCTTGTTTTTATTATTATAAAAGTTTATTTTTTTAGAATACTCCTTGATTAAAATGATAAAATCTAAGATTTCTCGATCATCAACTTTAAAGTTGTTTGGGTTCAGAATGTTTGTATAATTTTTATTCAACTTTATTATTTTATTTCAGTTCCTTCATTCATATAAAATGGGAATACTATATTATCTCTCACATTAGTAGAATGAATTTCATATATAATTTCAATATGTATTAGCCCATTAATGTCCTCAGATTTTGAGGCATTTACATTATGAACAATAATTCTTGGCTCATACTTTCTAATGCTTTTCTTTAATTCAAACGCGAGTCTTTCAATAATGTCTAAATCTGATCTTTCAAACATATATTCATGAACAACACATCCATAATCTGATCGCATTAGTCGTTCACCAAATTTGGTATTTATAAATATATAAAGACTTTGCCTAATATCCTCCTCTTTTGTTACCATTTCAACATCAGCATTTTCTTTGTTAAATGTTGGTGGAAACCCCCATCCCCTTCCTAAAAAAGATTTTTCTTGTTCCATTTACTTGTATTTAATTAATCCCAACGCTACCTCCCTTTATTGTTACTTTACCAGACGCCGTAAAGTTTGCTTTACTGCCGCCTTTAGCTGTTAAACTTGTTTTTGCAACAACATTAACTTTATTTCCAGAAACTTTGGCACCTGTCCCTGATTTTCCTTCTACAGTAACACCCTTTGAACCTGTAATTGTAACAGTTTTTTCAGATGAAATTTTGATGTTCTTTTTACTAGTTAAAGCGATACCAGAATCTGACATTTTCAAAACATTTTTGTTTTGATCAGTAATGGTAATATCCTTTGTTTTTTCGTTAATTATAATGCTGTTTTTTTTGGGAGTACTTATAGTTATCTTTTTGTCTTTATCATCGAACTCTAATGTTAGTTTATTTTTTGTTACGAAAGCCTTTAGAGAATTATCTTTATTAATTTTTGTGTAAGGAGTATTTGTTTTTGTGTATAGTCCTCCTAAAATAACTGGTTGCCTGGGATCATTAGCTATGAAAGATACGATTACTTGAGAACCCACTTCAGGTATAAAAAATGATCCAGCTTTAGACGAGGTATAAAAATGAGAAAGCTTTGCCCATATTCCATTACCAGTGCTTTTAAGTGCTGGAATTAAAACTTGGATACGATCTTGACTCAGTGGATCTTGATCAATTTTCTTCACAGTGCCTATTTGCAGTCCGTTTATCGGCTTTATAAAATTTGTCTTATCAATGACATTCAAATCAAAAAAACTTTTCTTTAATCCAAATTCAATTGAAGTTGTAAAAAGACCACTTTCAATTTGATGAGAAATAGCAGTTATATATATATTTCCATCAAAATATTTACCAAATCCATTTAATTTGACCACTGAGCCTAAATCAATGTTTGTGACTCCTTTGAATTTTGCTCTTCCAATAATTCTAGTTAATCTAGAGCTTTGTAAAATAGAATTTGAGATTGCTTTCAATTCGGAAACTTCTGTTGTTTGTGGTATATTAATGTTAACTGAGGAGGGGCTTGTTAATGTACTTATCTTCTTCCCTGTCAAACTATTGTTAACCGTTAATGATGGTTCTGCTGCTTTATTTTGATTTTTTTTATTGGTAAAATAATCCCAAGAGTCAAGAGTCAGAGTATTTAATTGTGAGCTTGAGTCTATCTTAGCATCAAAGTTTATAGTAGAAAGTCCATTTGTGATTGTTAGATCTGGCTGAGAAACGGATTTCTTTGGTTCAGAAATTTTAATTTCATTATCAGAGTTAAGCACAACTAAACCATTAACCTCACACCTGCTTATTATAAAATCCCAATCACTTGAATTATATTTGGGTAAAAAAGGATGAATTACGCTTGTAGGGCTAATTGTAGATTTTAATCCAGGTACTTTCCCTATAAGGGTTGAAAAGATTTGGCTATCTTTTTTTTTTCATAAATGTCTGAAGTATAGCTATTTGTAAGTTTAATCGCTACGTCAACACATTCTAAAACCAACAAACTTCTCCATGGTTTTGAGGCAAATCCATCTTTAAGTGAAATTCCTAGTTTTTCTATAATACCTTTAAAAACTACTTCATTGTCCTGTTCATATCCAAAACGCAACTCTACAGCTTTTCCAGGATTAAAATTACTATTTTCGCTTTCTTCAAAAGTATTTAAGTAAGCATCACCTCCCGAAAGATATACTCTTGCTCTACTAATTTTATTAATAAGCTTATCAACATTTAATTTTATTAATTTATAATCAGAGGAGATTGATTTTCCAGCTATAAATACATCAAATGATATTGGTTTATCTATAGTGTCTTTTGGTTTATTTCCTATTGATGATGGCATGAAGTTACTTTATTGGAGGAACCTCAAGTTGAGATCCATGTTTTAAGTTACGTAATGAACTTAAATTATTAAATTCGGCTAATTTTATATAATATTTTTTATTGTCATAATATTCTTCACTCAATTTTACAATATTATCTCCATCCTTAACTATAGGCATTTTAGTAATATCTGGACTTTGAAATAGACTATTATCACCTCCTCCAAGATCTTGAATTTGCATATTTACTGTTGCTCTAAGAGGTACACCATATGAGTCAAAAAAAGTATATACATAACTAAAGGTTTTTACAATCCCATAAATAGAAACACTCCCTTTACCCCAAACTATCCTAACAAATGGTGGTCTGTGTGTTGATGCCACTGGCTCTACAGTAATTTCCTCAAGAGTTTTTATAGAGTTTACAATATCACCTCCTGAGCTTGAGTAGCCTTTTACATCGGGATCATTAGGAACAACTCCAGTATTATCTATAGTAAATGAAAGGTCTAACTCACGTTGAAGTGAAATAGGTGCCTTACTTGAAATAATAGACCCATTAGCCTCAACATCTTCAGTTTTTTTACCTTCTTTTTGACCAACTGTAAACTTTAAGTCAGAAGGGTTTAATTGAAGTTTATATTCTCCTATTTTAGCAGTAGAATTAGAAGAACTTCCTTCTTTATAGCCAGTAATTGTAATAGAATTTGCCATTTTAATATCTTAATTTTGATTCTAATTCATTTAAAATAGCAATAACGCATTCATCAACTAACTGTCTTTTTTCACTCTCTTTCAAAATATTTCCCATATTCTTTTCAGAAATTTTTGATTCTATTACATTATTTAAATCATCTTCATTTGAATTTGAACTTCCTTTTGATTTACCTTGAATAATTAACTCCCTTATTTCTATAGCCATATTATATAATTGAATTGTTTTTATTGTTTACTAAAGTAAGAGTATGCCATAGTTAATGTTTCTATAGCAAGTTCAGATTTATCGGCATTAAAAGCACCAATTTCAACCTCTTTAGGATAACAATCATAAAATGTCCAAGTCATTAAAATATCATCTCTATTGCCTCCTAAAAGCATAACATTGATTGTTCTTGTTTGAACTCTATATGAACCTTTGTCTTTAATTAAAAAAGAATGACACCAATCTCCGAAATTTGAGGTTCTGGTGGTTAATCCTCTTGTAAGAACTAAATCAGGATAGGTTGTTGCTGTTGGCAACTTATATTGTCTATTATTAACCCCAGAATTGACAACAACTGATTCACCTGCAGTTGCTTTAATACCTGTTATAGATTGAAAAAAAGAATCTGAATCTGAGCCATAGCCAGAAGAACCAGCAGATGATAAGGTTGAAGTAACCTTAAAATTAAATCCTAATGCAGGATAATCTTTTTTTCTTAAATCGTAACCACTAACACCTTTTAAATCTGATTGAACATATTCACTAACTGTTTGACCTCTTTTTGATCTGTACGTTAATTTTCCTTTACTAGTAGCAAATTTTCTTTCAACTTTTAAAGACTTAAACTTTCCCTTACTTGAAACTAGTTTTCTTTCAACTTTTAAAGACTTAAACTTTCCCTTACTTGAAACTGGTTTTCTTTCAACTTTTAAAGACTTAAACTTTCCCTTACTTGAAACTAGTTTTCTTTCAACTTTTAAAGACTTAAACTTTCCCTTACTTGAAACTAGTTTTCTTTCAACTTTTAAAGACTTAAACTTTCCCTTACTTGAAACTAGTTTTCTTTTAATGTTTAAAGAGCTAAAGTTTCTTTTAATTGGGTTACCGCCCTTTAACTTATTAAAATACTTAAACCTTTTTTGATATTGACGAACAGTTAAGCCTTGTGAGGACCTGTACTGTAGCCTTCTGCCATAATTTTTGTACCTATTACCTGACATGCCAATTTTATAATTTTTATACCTCTAAAAAAAATTTGCTCATATAAAAACGAATGTTGTTTAAACTATAATACTATGCTCAAGATAATAATTTTGAAGTAATAACTTCAATCTTACTTAAATAAAAAAATAGGCTTAAACTAATTTATATGTGTTAAGCCTATTTTTAATAATATAGTTTGAGTTATGTCAATTTTTATTTAACACAAAAAATTATATTGATTGAACCATACCTTCATGAGCAAAAACAATAGTTTCAATCCCTGCTTCTGAAGATTGAGAATTCATATCAGTTGGTGTTACTTTTTGAGGAAAGGCATTAGATAACGTCCAAGTCATTCTTTCGGTTGCAGTTTCATCAAGAAGTCTAATTACCACAGTTAATCTAGCATAGGTGTTTAAACTAATCTGAGAAATCCAATCAAAGAACTGGTTATCATCTGCAAAAACACCTTTTTTGAGTGTAACATCTCCAAACTTCATTAAACCAGGCATTTTAATTGTTCCATGATTAGGACTATTACCATGACGATATTCTATTACTTCAGTTTCAACATCAAGACCACTAACCTCTTGAAAAGGTAAATCTTGAAAGTCTCCGATATCAACAGAGAAGTAAAACTTTGGCATTGGCCAAAACTGATCTTGTGCATCTCCTGTGCCTGCTACTGGTAGAGCCATATATTATTGTTTTTAAGTTAATTAATTAATTTTTAAGATTTTTGCTGTTGTTGTTCAAAGGTTATTACAATAAATTCAGCTGGTCTGGTAATTGCAACTTTTATTGTCATTTTAAGAACACCGTCTAGTATATCATTTGCTGTCATTGTAGTTCCTAAACCAATGGAAACATCGAACGCATCTTCAGGTGAATTTCCTGCCAAAAGTCCCGATTGCCACTGATTGTTTAAAAAATTTGTGACAGTTGCTTTAAGTGTTGACCATGTTGTAGAATTGTTAGGAGCAAACACAAATGCTTCTGAAGCAAATTTAATACTTTGCTCTAAAAAAGTCATTGTTCTTCTAACACTAATGTATCTGTAATCTTTAGAATTTCCATCTAAAGTTCTAGCACCCCAAACAAGAACACCTTTACCGGTAAATCCACGTATAGCATTAATTGCTTTACCGTTTAAAGGTAAATTTAATTCCTCTTGGTTGTCATTATTAATATTAATTGAAGGTGAAATTACAGAACCTAAACTTATATTCGCAGGGGATTTAGCAACACTAACCATATTGTCACACATCGTGTATGCTCCTGCCATTGCAGCACTTGGCGGCATTAAATTCATTAGATCTCCCATTTCCTCTAAAATGGAGTTTATTCTTGGACAAACTACCGATAAAGTAGCTTGTAAAGATTTTATTAAATCTGAATCAGTAGTTTCTAAAATTTTATTGATTTCAACTTTAATCCCTTCTGCTCTTGCTTCTGAAATATTATCAGCAGCAAGATTATTCTCAACTTCTTCTGTTAAAAGCTCTACAAGAACTTCAGGGTTTTCTATAAAAGTATAATCTAGTTCTGATGATTTAACAACAGCTGAATTTAGAAAAGGATAGTATGCTGCGCCCCATTGAAGGAAGTTTGATCCAACACCTTCTCTGAATTTATTCACAACATCATCATCGTCAAATGTTCTTTCTTTTGATCCATTATAGACATCAAGAATAGCAAACCTATTTTTCATTTTATATCCACAATGAGATAACATCGCCGCTTGAAGCGAATAACAATCTGATTCAGAAAGCAATACTGCTTCAGGAATAACTAAGATAGTTGGCTCTAGGGCTTTTTCTAGCGTTAATATACCTCCCCCAGAAGGATCGTTCAATTTGGACGCATCGATTTTATCTGAATAATTTCCTACAGATACTATGAAACAGTCAGCACCACCATTAGCAAAAAATAATCTCATTGAGTCATACAACAAATATCTTGTACTTTCAACGAAACTTATTTTAAAACCAACAGGTGAATTTTCATCTGCCTCAAGATTAAATTTTGTCTGCGGAGCACCACCAAACAATTCAACGAATTGCCCAAATGATGTAATTTTAGTTGGTTGGTTTAATAAAGATTTCGAACCTCTGTTTGCTTTTTCGGTATATCCAATAAAAGCAGGAACTGCTGTTTGTACTGGGACTACAGAAGAGCCAAAAGAACTTTTTTCTTCGATGTAAACACCTGGAGTTGCCAAGTTTGCTGCCATATATTAAATTTTTTAGTTTTTATTTGCAATAAATATATATTAATTTTTCATTTTAAACAAACACTTAACTAGATATTTACAAAAACATCATTAATAAATAATTTCTCTTTTTCATCATAGCTTATATTCATTGGTTTCGGAAAAGGAAGAAATATTGAGAAATATGTAAGAAAATCATCTTCTCTTTTTAAATAAAGTTTATTTTTATATTTTTCGGAAGCTAATATCTTTTCATCAATTAAAATATAATAAACACTCGAGCCATTTGCTAAAGTTCTAGTTTTAAATTCTCTTAATTTAATTGAGTTTTGCTCATTTGTTATGTAATAACTGTCGAAATCTTGTATGTTGTTTTTGTTTGGAATAAAGTTGTACCTAAATTTTATTTGTCTAGTATTAAAATGAATGGAATAATTTAATTCATTTTTTTTAATAGAAGTGTTCCCATTTCCAAAAAATTGATTTTTGGAGTTAATGGTCAGAAGAATTTGACCAGTAATACCCTCATCTTCAGAGGGAAATATATTACTTTGATCCACAAAAAAACTGGAATGTAGTTTTTCATTTGAATAATCTTGATTATTTTTAAAAAAAAGCTTCTGTGAGTTTGTGTATGGAATATCTGTAATATTTATAAAATTTGGGTTATTTACTTTGAAATAAAAATTTAATTTTAATTCCTGAGCAAAGGATATAGATTCAAATTTAGGATCTGATTTAGAAATAAGAGTAAATCCATTTTCAATCGGCTTAAAAAGTATCTCATAATTATTTAATAATTTACTTGTTTCATCGTCCGCTGTAAAGGTTAATCCTTTCAATAAATTATTTTTAAAGAAATTATGATAAAACTTTACGTTAAGAAGTTTATAAAAACTCGAAACAAAACTATAACTGTTTTTTAACATTACTCAGGATTATTATTTTCATCAATAATATTTTTCACATCTCTAGCATCTATATTGTCAAAAAAGTTAGAAGACTTTTTAGATACACCCAAAATTCGGGGAGTATCTTGAGAAATATTTTCCCCATCAAAAAGTATTTGTTTAAACTTGTAACAAACAGAAGGCACATAATTAGCTCCAATATTACCCCAAAGTTTACCTATTTCATCAATGGAGATATTAAATAATTCACAACGAATCCTATTTGCATTGAGAGGCAAGCCTTCTGTATTGGAATCATCAAAGACATTTGTTATTTGGAAAAACTCAATTACTAATGAAACATACCTTAAAGCTTCAACATAGTTAAAATTAGGAAAATATGCCGAAAACATTAGCATAATATTTATTTTAACTGGGGGAGAATTACCTTGACTGAATTTGGTTGCATTTTTTGTGATTGTTTCTTCTTCTACATGAATTAAAAATATTGAAATTTTATTTTCAACATCTTGATTTAAATTTCCCTTAATGTCAACAAGACTACTAACGATCACGGTGTCATTATTTACGGACAATTTATTTTTTATAAATTCATCAAGCTTTATTGCGATAGATGTAATTACATTATGTATCATTAACTAAATGTATTTTTTGATGGCAACTGTTATTATTCTAAATATGTAAACACTGATTAAAGAAATAAACCAACCAATTAAATATAATTGAACTACAAAAGTTTTTTCAATAGAATTTAATGACCCTTGACTTGAGGTTAAATCTAACATAAAAAGAAAAATAAAAGCTAAAAAAAGTGAAATAACAGAACTCAAAACTAACCAAAATAATTCTTTAATTATAGTTGCTTTCATAGGGTTTATGGTCTTTTAATTGGTTTAATTTTAATGCGATATGCAAAAAACATTGTAATAACCCCTATAAAATAGGAGAGATAATAAATCCATTGAGGTTTAATAAAAACATTACCCATAGGTAATATTTTATTTAACCCATTAAATATTAACGTAGTAATTGGCAGCAATAAAATAAATACGATAGCTACAAATATTAAAAAATATAATTGATTTTTTATTATGGAATTCCTAACATTCCAATCAAATAGCAACACCAAAAATGCGAGTATAACCGTCATTAAAAAGAATATAGCAGCGGTAATAAAAATAGACTTATACCTGAGAAGATATTTTGAAAGCTTTATAGGGTATCCCTCAGATTCAGCTATGGGGTTAACAATTACTTTTTTGTCAGTAGAAAATTTATCTTCGATGACATTCCATAAATCATCATAACCATTGTCATACCCTAGAGCCCAAATACCAACACCTTTTAATTGATTACTTAACGCAAAATCATATTTTTTCCGTAAGGTGTAATCATCGTCAAACCATAGCTCTTGAGTTGTGTTGTCCTCAAAATTTAAACTATAATAATTGGTCATACTTTTTTCATCTCTAAAAGGGTCTATATTAAGTTGATCATTATCAATATATTTTTTTCTAATTTCACTGTAGGTTAATGGTTTCTCAAAAGTACTTGTATTAATTACATTGTTTCCACTTTGTTGAAGACTCCCCACCCATAAACTACCATAATAAGGAAGTGCCAAAATTGTTTTTGAAGGGTCTATTCCTTGTTGTTGATAATGTTGTATTGTAGATAAGAGGCTAAGTGATGAGTTTTCACTGGACTGGAGTGGTGCTACAGCGCCTTGAGCTTCATCTCCAATATGATAATCGTAGCCCATTATAATCAATAAATCTGCATGTTTTTGAAGTTCTTTAACATCAAAATTATCTTTGCTATTAAATGCTGGAAGAGTAATGGAGAGAAAAAATTCTTTGTTTTCCTTTTCAAACTTATTATCTAAGTCTCTTTTAAACTTCTTTACAAATCTATTAAACTTCTCTCTTTTAAAATATGGTAAATTCTCAAAATTTAAATCAATCCCATCACCTTGAATACTGTCTTTTCTATTTAATAAAAGATCACTTGTGGTATTAATCAATACATCCCATCTATCTTCATTGTCTAGGAACTCATTATTATTATCATGACCGTGACAAGAAACAGTCAGCAAAACTCTAGTGTTTTTTGACTTTGCTGAATCTACCATCGCCGTGTTTCTCCATTCCTTTATCTGCTCATGATTTTCATCAGTGTAAAACCCCGTAAGGGGGTCTACTTTATATGAAAAATAAGATATTGTCGACAACAATTCAAAAGGGTAATTTTCCCATTTAGATCCCATCCAGTATGGGTGCCATCCAAAGACTTCATTGTTTGGCTTTATGGTTTTATAATTTTTACCTTTTAAATAATATACATTTTGGATTGAGTCCCAAGTAAAATTATTGCTTTTTATTTGTTTATCCCCCTTATTTAAGAAATCAAAAATGGATGCATAATTATTAAGCATATTTTTCTGCTTTATAGTCAAATAATCTGTTGACTCCTCTTCTTTTTCTTGTCCTTTATTCTTTTTATCATTAAGGCCAACACTTCTTTTTAAACGATTTACTGAGGTGTTTACAATACGCATTTGAGATTGTGTCTTTCTTACGCTACTTTTTAATTTCATAGCCTCTCTACATGATGTTGCAAGTATTAATAGTAGAAATACATATAAAGAATAATTAAAAATTTTATTCATCTTTTATAAGTGTTATGTGGATATAATTTTTAAACGCAATAATGTCTTTCATGATTTCTTTTTTTTTCTTATTCAGGATTACTGCCATTACATTATAGCTGACATCATAGTCGTATAACGTAGAATTGTTTTTAATGAAAACTTCAGCTTTTTTAATCCTTTTTCTAGTAAAATTATCAGTTTTGTAAAACGCATAATTACTAGCATAATTGTAGCTTCTCATATCTAGACTTTCATTTTTAATTACGAGGTCAACATCTTTATTTGTATTTGAGGGAAGTTCAATATTATTATCTTCTCTATTAAGTTCATTTTTAGAAAAAATCACCAAAGGACTCTCATCTACAGATAGTTCTTTATATTTAGCAATATCAATTTTATTGAGCCCAATCCAATACCCCCAACCAATAAGATCTTCATCGTTTTTAATGTTAATATCAAATGATCTAAAATATTCTTTAGTTAAATCAAGTTGAGAGCCTAAAGAAAAATTCTTATTACTTATTAAACTATAAATAGTGTCATTTACAATGGATTCTACAAGTTTTGATTCAACAATAGTATCAGGCTTAATTTCTGCTTTGATATTTAAACTAGGCGCAATTTTTTTTATAGATATTTTTAATTTAGATTTAAATAATCCTTTGTTCTTTATAAAATTATCATTGGATATATTGAGGATTAAAATGTTATCAGAATTAATTTTTAGTTGACCTTTAACCGTTTCTTTTTTCTTAAGGTTATTTTTTAAAAATCGAATTGTTTCACCCTCTATTATTTCAATTTTTTTCAGTTTATTAGATTTCGTATTTGTGATTTCATAGAAAAGAATATCATCCTTATTAACATTGTAAGAAAAACTAACTGTTTCGCCTTTTACAGGTGAATTTAGATATAAATTAGCCATGTAAGTAGTATCACTTAATGAATTGGATTTTATATGATCTATTAAAAAGGACTCAAAAGTGTTAATTTTTAAATGTCCTGTTTCAACTAAAACAGTCCTTAAACTATCTACATAAAATGAGTTATAAAACTCATCTAAAGAATAATTCCCACTTGACGAGACATGAGACTTTAATTTAGAAATTGTTTTTTTTGGAAGCGACATTATATCCAAAGGGGTAGATGAAGAATTTAATTGGTCTGTTGAATCTAATAAATTTATTTTGCCAGAATCTAAAGGATTCTTAAGAGAATCACATGAAACTAATATTATTAAAGAGATCCCAATAATAACTTTTATTAATTCTTTAAATTTAAACATTATTTAGTTTTTTTTTCTATATCTAATTGATTTCGCATTTTATCATACCTTTCAAATGCATCATTTTTTAATATATTCTTTATTTCAGACTCTTTAGACTTAATTTCTAAGTTTACTGACATTTCTTTCAATTTCTTATTTTTAATTCTTTCGTGATCAAAATTATCAAGTTGTTTTAAATAGTTTGACTCAAACAAAACTTCTTGTTCTAAAACTAAATTGTCATAGGGCCCTTTTTGAGATAATAATTTTGTTAACAAGGGAGCCGTTTCTATCATAATAAAAATTAATAGTATAAAAATAGAAGCAAATTTGTCAATATTATTTAAAGCTCTAATTTTATCAAATAATCCATATGAATTTGAATTGATTATTAATATTTCTTTTTCAATAAGTTCCTTTATTTTCAGTTCTTCAACTGAATAAAGTTTGATTATTGAATCCTTCTTGGATTTATTTAACTTTAATTCTGAAAGAAATAATTCATAACGCTCACCTCTACTTTTACATTCCTCTCCATACCCTTTTACTTTTGTTCCACAAGTTCCAGTACATTCGCATTTATATTCTTCATAATATTTGTCTCGCAAGGTTAGTTGTCTTTGAAAATCAGACTCTAAAAGTGATTTTTTTGACTCTAATAATTTAAGATTGGAGCTGTATTTTTTACTAACATTAAACGATAATTCTATTTTTTCTTTGTTTAAATAAGTGTCTATTTCTGACTCAAATAACTTGATTTCTAACGGCTTAGAAATGACTACTGCAATTATAATTGCAATTAGTATTCGTGGAATTGATTTAAAAAATTCCCTCCACTTATTCTCATTCATTCGCATTGAAGATACAATATATCTGTCTAAATTAAAAATTATACACCCCCAAAGCAAAGAAAGAAGTATTGATAGGGAGTTTGAATCAAAAATTAAATTGAAAGCGAAATAGGATGATAACACAGACAGGAAAGCAGTGAATAATACAGTTAAACCTATGCTAGCATACTTATTAACTTCAAACCTTGGACATTTCATAATTAATTCAAAAGTGGCTCCAGAAGCAAAAAGAAAAAACCTAGTAATTAATGTTATATTTTCCTTCATTTAATTTTGAGTTTATTAAAAATTAAAGCGATAGCTCTAATTATTTTAAATTTCCAAACACCGGAGAGAGGCTTTTTATCTATATTCATACTCTCAGTGGTTTTCCCTTTTAATTTATCATAAATTTCAGCATCCTCAAAAGGATGAAATACTAATTTTTTTTTTTGTGTATTATTTAGTGTATTTAGAGTGAAATTAAATGTAGTATTTTCTAATATTTGAAATTCATGAAACCCGGATAATGGGAGGCTCCCCAAGGAATTTTCATTGAGTTTACCAATCATATTAATATCCCAAGAAATTTTTACTGATTGGCCAAAATAAACCCCGTAGTGACCATCATTTAAAATTGATGATTCAATTTTTATTGGATGCTTCAATATTGGATCAACTACACTTATCTCAAATTCAATTTCCTTTGTTTCAAAAACTTTAATATAAACTTTTTTTGAAATTACAGACTCTTTATTGATGGCTGTTAACACGTAGCTTTGATCTTTTAAAATTTGTATTGTTTTTGAACCTGACAAAGAAATATCACCGATTTCTGGGTCTATCGATGCATGATAAGCATTAACAATATTCCAACTTAATACAACTTTTTCATTTCTTTGAGCAATCGTTTTATTTGCAAGAAAGTCTACATCTATATTTCCAGATAAAAGTTCAATTTTTTTTGATTTTAAAAGAATTGTTTTAAAAAAGCTGTCTTTATTACGAACAAATTCCTCTGCATTATCTATTAAGTTTTCATCATTAATATTAGCAATTACATAAGTTTTGTCAAAAACTCCAAAAGACTCTTCTTCATTAAAAAAAACTGTACTTTTATACCAGTACATTGTAACTCCTGCGTCAATCAATCGCTTGCTAAGATTTACAAATTTTAATGATTTTTTGTCATTATTTGAAACAATAATAATTTCAACAGCAGTATTACCATAAGAAATTTGAAGTAAGTTTTTTGATAGGAAAAATAAATCATTATAATCAATAAGTAGTTGAAGAGAATACTTAGATCTTAAAATTTGTATATTAATTTCAGAAATAATATCATATGTCGTGTAAAACTTGAACAAATTTGGTTAAATTTATAGCTGTGTGTTATTAACAAATGTAATTAATTAGACAACTAGAAAAAAATAAGTATGCTAAATAATAATTTGAATCCTTTTGTTGGACTAAAACCCTACTCAAAAAACACAAGTAATTCCTATTTTGGTAGAGAGCAAGATGTTGAGAACTTACTACAGATTCTTCAAAAAAATAAATTATTAACATTAAATGGAGTTTCAGGTAGTGGCAAGACTTCATTAATTAATTCAGGCTTAATTCCTAGACTTCAAAATGGTTTTATTGGCCAAGCAGGAAAAGAGTGGTCAATTACTTCATTTAGGCCAGGAATAAACATTTTACTAAACTTATCTCATGCTCTGACTCAAAATAATGTACTTAAAGTAGATTCTAAGTCCAATACCACAGATCAAAAATATTATTCTGAAATTATCTCAAATTCAGGATCAATGGGAGTTGTTGAGATTTATAAAAGATCAGATATATTTAATAAGAAAAATCTCTTAATTATTATAGATCAATTAGAGGACTTATTTAAATATGAAAAATATTTTGATTCTTCGAAAAGTGAGGATGACAACAATTTAATGGATATTATATATAGATCCGTTACAATGAAAAATACTGCAATATATTTCTTAATTTGCATAGAAACACCATATTTATCAAAACTCACATCTTATAAGAAGCTTCAAGAAATAATAAGTAAATCTCAATACGCTATTCAGAATTTAAATCAAACAGGGATTAATCAAATTTTAGAAAAGACATTTAAAAAGCAAAATATTCTATTTGACTCTAAGGTTGTTGATTTATTTAACCAAACATTGAAAGAAGAAATAAGCTACCTTCCAAATTTTCAATTTTTATTATACAAATTATATGAAAAATTTGTTTTAAATAGTTCTGAAAAATCAATAATTGACATAGAAGACATAGAGGACTTAGGTGGTCTTGAGCACTCTATAGCTAAAGATTTTGAAACTATTTACTCTTCTTCAACTAAAGAAAATCAAAAAATCGTTTCTCTTCTTTTTAAGGCGATTTCATCTCCTCAAAACAATACTGACATACAATATGAAAGCATTCTAAATATTTCTGAATATACAAATTCAACAATAGTTGAATTATCAAAGATAATTAAGTCTTTTAAAAAGACATTTAATAATTTATTTGATGTTTTTGAGCCCTCAATAACTGGAATTTCAGCATCAGCAAATAAAACCTATGATGCTAAAAATATTCTTACATTGAAATATATTAAGTTTTTAAATTGGGAAAGATATACAAAGTGGCTTGATGAAGAAAAAACTAATTTTAAAGATTTTAAGGATTTTTCAGAAATTGCGATTAAAAAAAGCAACAACCAAGTAGGTTTTTTAAAAACACCTGTATTGGAAAGAGCCATTGTTTGGCGGAAAAACGCATCAACAAACAAAAATTGGGCAAAAAAATACAAGCTAAATTTTGAACAAACAATCAATTTTATTAATGAAAGTGAACAAGATGATTTAAGAATTAAAACAGAAAAAGAAAATCAATTAACCAGAGAGCGCAATAAAGACCGACGAGCAAAAAAAAGAGCCTTAATAGTTGCAGGATTTGGAATTATAGGAGCGCTAATAACGATTGGGCTTTGGATAAAAGCAAAAGAGGCAGAAAAAACCGCAACTAATGCATCAGAAATTGCAAAAAAAGCGCAGAATGATGCTGAAGAAGAAAAAGATAATGCTTTGTCTGCAACAAGAAAGATGAAAATAGCAAAGAAATATGCTGAGGATGAAAGAATCAAAGCTTTGTCTGCACAAAAAAATATGGAAATAGCAAAGAAAGATGCTGAAGATGAAAGAAACAAAGCTTTGTCTGCACAAAAAGAAGCTGTAGATGCAAAAGAAGAAGCTATAGCAAAAGCTGAAGAAGCAAGGATACAAAGAGAAATAGCTCAAGATGAATCCACTAGAAATAAAACTCTCAAAGAGCTTATAGAACTTGAGGCGGATTTTAAAGATTTAGTAATTAAATTAAATTCAGCTTATCAAGAAAACAAAATTGAGGATCTCAAAATACACATAGATTCATCGATTATAAAACAAAAAAGGTTTGCTAAACTTAAACAACATGAGTCAATTGAATCTGAGGAAATTACTGGTGATGAAAGTATTTTAAAATTAAATCAAAAAATCTTAACAATTTTAAAAGAAAAAAATTCTTATGGAAAAACAGATATGTTGTTAACTAAAAACAAAAAAAATTATTCTATCAGAAGTTTTGACATACTAAACAATAAGAAAATAGCATATGCAGGAGACAAAGGAGTAATTAATTTTTATGATATTCCTCCTTCAGATGGAGTTAAGTCTAATGCTTTACCAATTAGTAACATCAAAATTGTAGAAAATTATTCTAACATTGATGATAGAATTAGAAACCTTGTTTATGTTCATGATAGTATTCTTATTGCTACTACATTTTCAAAAAAAGTATTTAAAATTAATCCTAAAAAAAATTCAACCCTAACACTTAAACCATTTCATAAAATTTCTGAATACAAAAACGATATTCTTGATTTTTTCGTTGATGCCACTAATAATAAACAATTCCTTATCACCACAGACTATATAATTACATTCAATAATTATAGTTTGCCAACTAAAAATTTAAAATATAAAAATATTAAAGCAACTTATTTCAGAGATTCAAAACTCTTTATTGTCTCACAAAATAAAGTATTTGTTATAGATGAAAATGGAAATAGTGAAGAAATCTTATTAGATATTGACCTTAATGACATGAATATCGTGAACAAGTTATATGTCACAGCTACGTATTTGTTTTTAGCTAATGAGAATGGAAATGTTTTTGGTTATGATTATGATACTAAAGACATTAAAAACAAAAATCCAAAAAAACAAAAATTTAAATTTCTAGACCATAGTTCAAGTATCACTAGTATGTTTCTAGAGGAAGACAAAAATCTGTTATTTACAGCAAGTTTAGATAATAAAATATTTAGATACAATATTGACTATGCATCAGAATTCATAAGAAACTCTAAAGCTAATTTTGTTGGACATGAAAAATGGATTTGGGATATGAATACCTATACTGACAAAGCCAACCAAAAATTTTTAATTACTGCAGATGAGGAGGGAAATCTGTTAAAATGGTATATAAATCCTGATGAATTTTTAGATAAAATAGAGCTACTTTATAAAAAAAAATATTTAAATAAATAAAGTTTTATGACCATTTTATGTATTTGCAGTAGTTCTTTAAATGATATTATTCCTGTTAATATTATTTATAACAATCTATTGAATACTAATTATAAAGATACTTTAAATATAGATTTAATAACTACAGACAATTTATTAATATCAAACATTTTCCTCGGGGAGAATATTGTTAGAAAACAATATGGGTTTTTATTCAAGAAGCTATTTTATGGTTCATTAAAAAAAATAGAAGCTAATGATTATGATTTAATAATAAAAATTTCAAATAATTTTAAAGCTGAAGTTATTTTTAGTCTCTTAAAAATTAAAAATAAAATAAGGACACCTTTTAAGTTTTTAAGTTTTTTTAAAAAATTATCTAAGACTTATAAAATAAGTTTGGTGGAAAAAAAAACAAGTCAACTTTTAGAACAGCTTCGTCTTTATGGAGCAACGAAAAATTTAGTCCCTGTAATTAAGATCAATAATATAGTTTATTCAAAGACATATGAAATGGCCAATTGGGTTTTAAAAAGCTCAAATAAACCTCCTTTAAGTAACAATCGGTTTTGTTTTATTTATATAGATAACTTAATTAGTGTTCATACAAAAGAGGGAGACTTATTAAAAAAAATCATCAACTCTCTTTTAGAAAAAAATATGCTAGTAATACCTCTTTTCAAAAAAAAATTTGATATTCTTGATGCTATATCTAAAGATATTTCTTTAAAAAAAAGAGGCTTATTAATTGATAATTTTGTTCAAAACAATGACTCTAATTATTTATATTTATTTTTAAAATATTCTAAGTTTGTGATTACAAACGATGAGTCGTTAAAAATAGTTTGCGAACCAATTGAAAAACCATGTGTATATCATAATTTTAATGATTATGAAGTAACACATCAAAATGTTCTTCGAAATATTAACCTTCTAATTAATTAATTATGGCTAAATGCGTATGCAGCGGTGCTAAAATTAAATGTTCGTTTGGAGCAGGACCAAAATCTATGGTTGTACTTCCTTTAAATAGAACTCTTACAGCCAATACAAAACCAATTGCTAATACCTTAGATGTTATTCCTTTTTTAAATATTCCTGCATTTGGTCAATGTAAATCTCCAGCAAACCCTATGAATTGGAAAATGGCAGGTCCAGTTCCTGTTTTTGTTCCTTCCTCTTGCATACCTATTCCAGTTAGTCCTTGGTCACCTGGAGCAAAGAAAACAAAGTTAGGAAATCAACCTGTCGTATTAGAAAATAGTAAAACTATGTGTGTTTGGGCAGGTTCTATAACTGTGACTGATCCGGGCCAAAAAAAGATAGACTGTAACTAAATCAAAACCTTTTCAATTGTTGTCTGTTTAATAATTATTATCAAAACCAAAGTAAGAACGACAGATTACATAAAATCAAAATTTTAAATTATTTTAATCCTAAAATTAATCATACTTTTAAGTTACAAGTTTTACAATTACACAGTTTATTAAATTTATCATTATACATTGAACACATACGCATCAGAGGGGAAAGAAAAGAAAAGTACCACTTCTTATCATAGAAGTAATCAAGATGGTGCATTTCAATCTGAAGATACTAGGTCTGAAGCTATTCAAATGCAACACATACAGGAATTAGCCAATAGTAGCCTGCAATCTCCAGAAATTTTTCAACTTCAGGCGATGGCAGATAATTTTATTATCCAGAGAAAACCTGGCGATCAAGAACAAAAAAATGACAATTCTGGATTTAAAGAAAGTTGGTCAAAAGAAGAAAAAGCTTTTGTTTGGATTGAAGGGAGCAAAAAATTTAAGCGTAAAAACCCCGATAATACTAGCGATAAGTTGCCTGAAAAACTGTCATCTGGTGAAAAAGAAGAAGTTCCAAATGCTACCCTGACTAATTTTTCTTTTGATTCTGCTATTAATATTTCTGACTTAAAATTAGAAACCATAGACCATATGGACTCACGGCAAATAACTCAGCTAAATCCAAAAGGTGATAAAATTAGAACTTTTTTACAAGATGAATGTAAACAAAGTTGGCACATAGCAACAAAAGAATTAAATAGAGATAGTACTACAGAAGATTCAGCAAAAATAGATAACCGCCGAAACATGTTGCGTAAAATATGGGAATATAGACAATGGCACCACAACTTTATTCTAAATAAAACTCAAAAAGCTCTTGGCGGCGATAGACTAACAGAATGGGCAGCAGCAGGAAGCACAACACTAACCTCAGATATTGATGTAAATTTAAAAGGAACAGATACTGAAGCGGCAGTTCAAAAGTTTAATGAAATCTTTATTGCTGATGGTTGGAACTATGAAGCAGGGATTGTCTATGATGTTAATGTTTATGCGCTAGACTTTATGCACAAGGAAGCAACCTTTGGTAAGGGAATGGTTAATAAAAAATCTCATGGCATCATTGACGTTACCAAGGATATACATGGAAACGTGTTGACGAAAAAAGATACTGTAAAAGATAAAAAAATTATTGATAATACCACTTCTAAGACAGGCATAGTTGCAAAAGAAGGAGCAAGAAAAGGAAGAGCTGAAGGCGGGTTTGATGGTTCTAATGAAAATATTATTGAAGCAGATAAAATAGATCAAGATATTTGGACACATGTTAAAACTAGATTATACATGTCTAAGTCTGAATGGGATTCACATTCCAAGACTATTGGTTTAGATGATACTACTAAAACGAAGATAGAAGAGCGCTTTGAAAACTATTCTAAGACATTACAAGACAGAATGCTTAAAGATTCTCCATCTACAATTGTTGAAGTAGAGGAAGGGAATGCTGTTTTGGCTGTTGAGGCTTTAAAATCCTTTTCC
>Ga0228664_1000309_pt1 | contig 30782 bp, 28 predicted proteins | sample 78DmetaG_FD_183029 | JGI IMG/M metagenome (GOLD analysis project Ga0228664, IMG submission 183029) | Seawater microbial communities from Monterey Bay, California, United States - 78D | ecosystem: Environmental > Aquatic > Marine > Coastal | place: USA: California | collected 2016-09-26 | reverse complement strand
CTGCCAGAGTTGGCACCGGTGAAGGTCCGGTTCGGTGAACTTTTCTGCGTCGCCGAGAAGATGCCGCCGCTGGTGCGAGGAAATGCTGCGTCAGCAAAAGCCGCAACCGCACAAGTCCGGTTTGTCCGCATAGCGGCCATCGGTCCAGAACGCAGCGAACGTCCGCTTCCCGCCCTCCACGTCGATGGCGCTGCAACAGCTAAGATGCTCCGGGCGGACGCTGCACACGTCCGCAAGTGGCGAACGCCATCTCACCATACGCAGTCACTTCTCCAGTTTCCGGAATTTATCCCGCGCTTACGAGTTCCGGGTTCTTCCTAAATTCCGGCGGTACTGACGTGCTCTAACTTGATTCGAGAGCGGATCTACGCCTCATGTCACAGTTAGAAGGAGACGGGAATTCATGCGCAACGGATTGAAACTGAATGAAAAAGCAGCTCGCAACCTCGAGGCTGACAAAGGTCGTGATTATCAGGTGTTTGACAGCGAGATCGCCGGATTTGCCATCCGCGTCTATAGATCGGGCAGTAAGGCGTTCACGCTGGATTACCGCATCAATGGTCGGCAGCGGCGCTACAAACTTGGCGCCTGGCCGGAATGGACCACCACGGCCGCGCGCGAACGCGCCAAGGAAATCCGGCGACAGATCGACGAGGGTGTTGATCCGCTCTCTGTTCGCGAGACCGAGCGCGAGGCTCCGAAGGTCAGCGACATGATCGATCGTTATATTGAGGAACACCTACCCCGGCTCGCGCCGCGCAACGCCTCGGACCAGATTTCAATGCTGCGCAAGATGGTCGAACCTGAATGGGGCAACCGGCTCGTGACAGAAATCACCAAGCAGGATGTGGAACGTTTTCTGAACAAGGTCGCCGAGGGGCGGCCGCGTCCCTCAAAGCTCAAGCCCAACAACCGCGCGCGCAAACTGCAAGGCTGGAAACCTACACCGATCCGGGCCAACCGGGTAGGGCAACTTCTGCGCAAGATGTTCAATCTGGCCATCAGCTGGGAATGGCGGGAGGACAACCCGGCAGCAGGCTTTCGTATGCGGATTGAGAACAGCCGCGAGCGTTTTCTGAACCATGAGGAGTTGGCGCGGCTCGCCACCGCACTTGACCACGCTGAGGATCAGCGCGCAGCCGGGATCATCCGCATGTGCATGCTGACCGGCGCGCGCGTCGGTGAAGTGCGCACGGCGCGCTTTGAGCATTTCAACCTCGACTATGGCAGCTGGGCCAAGCCGGCTGACACCACCAAGCAGCGTAAAGTCCATCGCATACCGATCTCCGCGGACGTTGCCACGATCGTGCGCCAGCGCAAATTGGTAGTACCAAAGGGCTCGCCCTGGCTTTTCCCTGGCGACACGCCGGGCCAGCCTGTTAGGGAAATCCGCCGGTTTTGGCGCAACATGCAGCGCGAGGCGGACATCCCCGATGTGCGCATCCACGACCTGCGCCACACATTCGCGTCGCTCTTGGTCAGCGGCGGCGCCTCGCTCGAGATGGTCGGGCGTCTGCTGGGCCACACGCAAATGTCGACTACACAGCGCTACGCCCATTTCATGGACTCCCCCTTGCGTGCTGGCGTTGATGCGGTGGCCCAGGCCTTTCGGCCGCGACCCGTCCTTGTGCACGATACGAAGACCGATCGTGCTGCAAGCTGACGGGCTCACGCCAGCGCGGTGAGACGGCGCCAGACCGCTGCGACCCGTTTCCGAATGGTGCTCTCATCGGGAATATCACCGGTTTCGGACTCTCTATGGAACCAGTCGATGATCAGGGACACGAAATCAGCCTGCTTTTGGGGAATGCCCTCCTCGTTGATGATGCGCACCATTTCCACGAACATGCCGTCCCAGTCATAGCGCGGCTCGCTGCCCCCGGCACCGCCTTTGCGGCCACCTTTTCGCCGAAGAAGATCGCATTCTTCTTCAAAAGCCAGCACATCATCAGCCTTCAGCAGCAGGTCCGCCCGGCGCAACCGCAGTCCCTGTTTTGGATGCGTAACATACCGCCAGATGGCGCTTCCGTCGGGAAGGATATGCCGCACGGTGCATGACTTTTCGCTGCGCGCATAGCGTCGGAACATCACCATGATGTCGGCGGCATTGATTTGCACAAGACCGGCCACGGGCTCGGCGCCGCAAACAAGTGGGCCAACCGCCGTCATCATCTGCAATTGGCCTGTGAGCGCCCAGCCCACAATATCGGTTGGGCAGCATCCCCAACGCGCGGCGACTTCGTTGAGAGAAAAAATTGGTCGGGGTGGCAGAGACATATGGTGCTCCTTCTGTCGATCGCGCGGGCGCCCTGCCCGTCGCTTTCGTGCTGAGATCAATCACCGATGGACAGGATGACCATCCGGTGGAAACCCTCAGCGCCGGACCTGAACCCGATACCTCACGCGCAACACGTGACGACCTGCAACTCTCCTTCAGAGAATCGCTGAGGCTTCGGGTTCGCGATTATTGGCCTGCCGACCGGGAATGCACTAGGCTCAACGTCAACTTCTGACGTTGAGAGGGAAATATTTGGCACATGAGGAAAGTTCTCGACGTTTTGCGCCTGGCTGAAGCGGCTCTCGCGAGGGAGAATGGCATCAACATGGATGACATCCAGCGACTGCTGAAGCTCCGCACGCGGACCGCACAACGCCTTATTCACCTATTCGAGGAGGCATTCCCTGCGGTTGAAAAACGCAAGGATCCGGATCGAACCAGATGGTGGAAGCTGCACGATGAGCCTTTGATACGGTATCAGGGCATCAGAGAGAAAGAGCTGGCCTCTCTCGAAACCGCCATCCTGCGCGCGCGGCAGCATGGATCGCCCCTGGAGGTCCACCATCTTGAATCCATCCGTGATCGCATGCTGGCCAGCATTACGCCGATAGAGGCGCGGGCCATCAAGCGCAACGCCAAGGCCGTGCTGGAGGCGCGCGGTCATGCCTACCGCCCCGGCCCTCGTGCGCGCCTGGACCCTGAAATTTTGTCTGCGATCGAAGAAGCTCTGGAAACCAGCATGCAGCTGTCGGTCAGCTATCAAGGCAAAGAGGATGAGGTCACCACGGATCGCAGCCTTGAGCCCTATGGACTATTGTTTGGGATCCGCGAGTACCTCATTGCCCGCGACCCGGACAAGGATGACCGGCTGCGCAGCTTCCGCCTTGATCGCATCGCGGCCATCGCCGTTATCGATCAGCCTTTTCAAAAGGACCCGGGGGCTGATCTGCAGGCTCATGCGGCAAAGGCATTCGGCTCCTATTACAGCGAAGAGGAATACGGACCTGTCGCGTGGCGCTTCAGCCCGGAGGCTGCGAAAGTTGCGCGCGAGTTCGAGTTCCACCCGGACCAGCGCGTCGAGGAAACTGACGACGGTGGGATGATCGTTCGCTTCTGCGCGAGCGGCTGGTTGGAAATGGCCTGGCATCTCTACAAATGGGGCGATGGCGTCACCGTTCTGGAGCCTGTCGGGCTTGCAAAGGTTGTTGCCGAGTACCGACGCGGCGACTTTCCGTCCTTGCCGTAGACTGACAGTTCCCGGCCTGGTGCTGCGCAGTGCGCATGATTCCTGCAACAGGTCCGGAATTCAAATCCGGGATCGGTGTCGTTATGACCGCCGGTTTCCGGTCCAAGCGTGCGAAACACGCCAAGATACTGATTTTGTTAGCCGGAACTCATGCCTCCTTATGACCGCCGGTCACTGCCTAGGGGCCGGTCGGTTCAGGATGTTTCTCTGCCTCTGCTGGCGACGCCTGCCAGCTTTGAAACGGAGACATCAATGCCTGATCAGCACCTTTCACCGCCGACGCGCCCAGCGCCCTTGTTGTCGGGAATGTACACACGCCAGCAGCTGGCCGTGGAGCTCGGCTTCACCTGTGACACGCTCTGCCGCTGGGAAGCCCGCCAAATAGGGCCACCCTGCACGCGCATTGGGAGACGGGTCCTTTATCGTCGGGACGCGGTTGAGGCCTGGCTACTTGAGCAAGAAAATACACGCGTCACTCGCGGGCGCCGGGGGGCACGCCGATGAGCGTTCCCCTTCCCTTCCGCAAGCCCAGCGCCCGGGATCGCGCCCGCCAGGACTGGATCGAAGAGCGTCGGCGGGAGGCGCGTATGGTGATCGCGGATGTGGCGCACCATTCTGACTACCTCGTGCGGATGGCCTGTAACGTGCTGGTTGCACATGGTGAGACCTTTGAGGAGCGCGAAGACGCGCGCATCCTGCTTGTCGTGCTTGATGCCAAGACGCCTGGGCGGCTGCCTGCACCAGATGGGGCGGGCGGCTCATGACGCACCGTAGAACACCTGAAGCGGATCTGCAGCGCGCTGTTGTGACTGCCCTGCGCTTTGCCCTCCCCAAAGGCGCGATCGTTCACCACAGCGCCAATGAGGTGACCGAGGCTGGCCCACGTGGGGCACGCAAACAAGCGATCCTGGTCGGCATGGGGGTATATCCCGGCTTTGCAGACTTGATGATCCTCAGTGAGGGACGGCCGCTGTTTCTCGAACTGAAGTCCCCCAAGGGGCGGCTTAGCCAAGCGCAGAAAACGTTCCGGGATGCTGTGCTGGCGCAAGGCTTTAGCTGGGCGCTGGTGCGATCGCTTGATGACGCGCTGGGCGCCTTAGCAGACCACGGGTTCACAACGCGTGTGACCTCTCCAACTGGGAAGGTCGCACCATGAGCCATTCCGCCACCAATTGGGCGATACAACAGCGCGGCCTAAAGCCGACGACCAAAATCGTGCTTTGGCATCTTTGTGACAGGTTCAACCCGGACTTCGGGTGTTTCCCGACGCAAGCGCGCCTGGCGCATGATTGTGAAATCGGGCGCGCGACGCTGAACCGGCACCTCGACGAATTGGAGGCCCGACGGTTGATCAAGCGCGTGCGCATCGTCGACACCAAGACCGGCCAGCAGCGCCCCACGCGGTATCTGCTGGGGTTTGAGTTCAAAGATGGAGGTGGTGCGCGTGCATCACGACCATCCGGTGATGGGAACGCCTCTCCGAGTGTGGGTGACACAGCGCCGCTCTGCCCTCCTGAGGACGCTTCATCCGCATCGCAAAACACCGCTAAACCCCCGTGTCTGGATTTGGGACACGGGCGAGACACTGAAACGCCTTATGACGACCGGGGTAAAACACCGTCAGCCCCTGCTACACCGTGTCTCAAAACAGAACACGGACCCATGTCTCATTTTGGGCAAAACCCGTGTCTCAAAAATGGCAATTCCCGTGTCTCAAAATGGGACACTAACCCTGTAAGGGAACCTTTAAGTAAACCAGTAAAGGAGGAGGAGGACGCGCGAGGACGCGAAATTGCATTTGATGATTTTTTTAGAAAGCTGCTCAAAGCACTAGGCTTCGATCCTGACGGGCCTCTTCCAGGCTGGTGGCAGGGTTGGCCGCCTCGGGAGCACCTTCGACGGTGGCAAACGGACCTCAGGCTGACCAACCCCGAAATCATCGAGACTGCGAAGGCTTCTCGCCAAGACCACCCCGAGCCCCCAGACGGGCCCAAGGCATTGGACCGCGTAATGCAGCGCGCCGCCCAGCGCAAGGCGCAGCTCAAAGCGGCTTCGGATGTCTCAAAAGGCCAGCAAGCCAAAGCACAGCGGGGAAAGGCAGCTTCAGGGGCTACGCCCAGCATTGATGAGCTGGCTGCCTTCTATGCCGAGCGCGTGAAGAGCCAGGGCTACCTACCACCCAGCATGATCAGCGCCGCCATGTGCCAAGCCATGCTGGAGCGCGGATTGGTGAGCCATGACCAGCTGCGGACGCGAGGTGTGCTATGAGCCGGGTTGATCGCAAGTTGCACGGTCAAGCGGTCGTCTCAGCACCAAACGGCGGTTCCCAATCCCACTATCGACGTCCAAAGCGTTTGATGACCGTTCAGCAAGCGCTGGAATGGGCGTTTCGCACCGAATGCGCTCAGCTGGAGCTGCCTGAGCCGCCTGATCAAGAGCGCGGCAAAGGGCAAGGCTATGGATTAGAGCACGTGCTGATGCAGCGGGCAGCGCTTGGCTGCCAGATTGATGGCGGACGATACAAAAAAGACAGCTACACCCATGAGGACGCGGAAGTGATCGCCGCCACTGTTACGGGAATGCCGGATGATCTTGGAGGCAAGCGCATGGCTATCCACGTGGCAGAGCTCGCCCGCGCTGGGCTTACACCGGACTGGATGCCTGGGGCTGTACCGCGCTGCGTGCCGGTTGAGATGAAGCGCAATCGGTATGGAGATCATGCAACGACTGTGGTGGTTGGTACCGAGCGGGTGCTTTCACGGGGGAAGTGGCGGATGGTGGAGGTTCGGGTATGCCCCGTTACATATCATCCCTATCCAGAGCAAATTGAGGCCGCGCGGCGCGACTATAAGGCTTGGCGACGAGCACTGGGCTGGGTGCGAGACGGGCTCCAGGTTGGGGGCATGCTGCGAGAGGTTGAGATTGTGGGAGGACTGCCGAAAGCGAGGCCGTGGGACCGCAGGTGACTGTTGCGGTGGGCGGGAAGTGTGAATTCGCTGCATCTGCGAGACGCTTGTGTGGTTGTGGAGAAAGCGGCCATTCACCGTCGGCACTAACTCTGCTTGTATGCTGCACCACGCATGAAGGTTGGCGGTGCGCAGATAGTGACCTTTGCAAAGTCGGGCCGCCGGGCTCGATTCTGACCCAATCGATCCAGTACTGACGTTCATTTAGCGCGCGTCTAACTATCGCTCCCAGCCCTTTCTTGACGTTCGCAACGCTTGCCTTCAGCATCTTCGTACAACCAAAGAGGTATGGAGAATGCTTTGATTGCTTTAAGCTGTTTATTTCTGAGGATAAAATTTTGAGAATATGCCATCTAGAAGTCCGTAACTTCCGCGGCATCAACAAAACGGAAATACTCTTGCCCAATCACGCTGTGCTGATTGGCGACAATAATACCGGAAAAACATCGTTGCTTGAGGCGATCGACCTTGCCCTAGGTCCGGATCGTCTCAACCGCATGGCCCCCATCGACGAGCACGATTTCTATCAGGGCCGCTATCTGCCCCCCGAACCGGTAGGTGAGGGCGCGGGCGATGGTGAAGAGGGTCCTGCGAATGGCGATATGGAAACTGCCCCTGAGGTTGAGGGGGCACCCGATGAAGCTACAGAGGCTGAGGAAGCGCCGATTATCCGCATTGACGTAACCGTCGTGGACCTCAACGACGAGCAAAAAGCGCATTTCGGAGATACGATAGAGTTTTGGGATAATAAACAGTCCAAACTCTATCAGGAACCGAATCCTGAAGGCGTAGACCCTGCGCACATCTCCGAGGCCATACGCGTCACATTTCTTGGTTGGTACGAGCCTGAGGAAGATGATTTCCAAGGCAAGACGTTCTTTACACGTAGCTTGACGGAGGGCGAAAGCGGGCAACCCTTCAGAAAAACTGACAAACAGCGTTGTGGTTTTCTGTATCTTCGCTCGCTCCGGACCGGCTCGCGCGCTCTTAGCCTCGAACGCGGCAGTTTGCTCGACATTATTTTGCGGCTTAAGGAACTGCGCCCGCAGATGTGGGAAGCCACGCTCTCGCACCTCTCTGAGTATGACGTTGCCAGCGATCCTGCTCTCGGCATTACGGGCGTCTTGGAGAGCATCAATGCCTCTCTCAAAAAGTATGTGCCGAAGGAGTGGGGCATTCACCCCCATCTCAAGGTTTCCAACCTCACTCGAGAGCATCTGCGCAAGGTCATCACCGCGTTTATCGCGACAGGCGATGGCGACCATGCTGCTCCTTTTTATCGGCAAGGAACGGGAACACTGAATATGCTCGTGCTGGCGATGCTTTCTCAGATCGCCGAGGACAAGCAGAACGTCATTTTTGCCATGGAAGAGCCCGAAACCGCGATACCGCCCTATGCACAGAAGCGCATTGTCCACGAAGTCCGGAAGCTATCAGCCCAAACAATCTTCACGTCGCATTCCCCATACGTGCTTGAAGAATTTCAGACCGAAGAGACCATTGTGCTTCGCCGTGATGCTCATGGCGCTCTCGGCCAAGCTCAGATTGAGTTGCCGAATAGCGTTAAGCTAAAGCGCTATCGTCAGGAATTTCGTACCCGTTTCTGTGAGGGATTGCTCGCCCGCCGTATATTGATTGCCGAGGGTGCGACGGAAACACAGTCCTTCCCGGTAGTTTGTAGGCGATTGGCCGAACTTGACCCGGAAAAATACGCTTCTCTAGAAGCTCTTGGCATATGCATCATCGATGCGGGGTCTGACACGCAGATAGCAGACCTTGCCAAGCTCTATGCGGGCTTGGGGAAGCGCGTTTTTGGCCTGTGCGACCATCAAGACCCAGCTGATGAAGCGGCTATTAAAGCTGAAGTAGAGGCCTTGTTCATGCATGGGGAACACGGCTTCGAAGACCTCGTGCTAAAAAATACCACGGAGGATGCCCTCAAACGCTATTCAGCAAGCGTTACGTGGCCGCCGCATCTTCAGCACAAGTACCCGAATCCTGCTGATGATATTGACGCGGCAATGGCCGAGTTATTCGAGTGGGGGAAAGCAAACTGGGTTTCTGCGGACTTTCTAGCTCAGTGCAGTGAGGCAGAAGTTCCGGAATGGCTTCGGCAAAAAGCCGCAGAGTTGAAGGAACTCTGTGATCCTCAACCAACCGCGGATGGTGACGCGGAGAACGGTGGCGATGCAGGGCCAGACCTATTTTTAGCGGCAGCGGACGACCATGGAGCTGACTGAGAAGCAACGCGAGATTCTCGCGGCGGACGGTCATCTACTGGTCACTGGAGGACCGGGGTCCGGCAAAACGACAATCTCGATCCTCAAAGCCGCTCAGGCGGTCGACGAAGCCCTCGGCCCTGGGCAGCGCGTTCTCTTCCTCAGCTTCGCACGCGCGACCGTTTCCCGTGTTGCAGAAGCTATCCAGTACGAGCATCAACTACCGTCTGAACAACGCAAACGGATCGAAGTCGAAACGTATCACTCTTTCTTTTGGCGGATTATCAAGGCTCACGGCTACCTGCTAGGCCTGCCGCGCCGTCTCTCACTTCTTCCTCCGCCGGCTGAGGCCATTGCCCTTTCTGCCATTAGAAACGAAATGGGCGCTGATTCAAAGCTGGGTGATACGGAACTGGCCGAGAAGCGGGGCCGCGAAACCGCTGAACGCGAGCGGCTCGCTATGGAAGAGGGACGTTTGTGCTTTGACCTGTTTGCCCGCTACACCGGACAGGTCCTACACGGTAGCCAGCGCATTCGCCAACTCGTGGCCAATATGTTTCCCGTGATCGTCCTCGACGAATTTCAGGATACCAATGCTGACCAATGGCATGTGGTTCAAGCCCTCGGTGAGCATTGCCGGTTGGTTGCCCTGGCTGATCCGGAACAACGCATCTATGATTTTCAGGGAGCCGACCCAGAGCGTCTCGATCAATTTCGAGATGCGTTCGCGCCGACTGAAATTGATCTCAGCGACGACAATCATCGAAGTGCCGGAACGGAGATTGCGCTGTTCGGAAATGAGATATTGCGCGGTAGGTTTACGCAGGAAAAGTATGTTGGCATTTGCTGTTTAGGCTATCCACCAAACGGCGACCAAGCCTTCACAGAGCTCGTTACCCGCGTTTACAAGGCACGCGAACGCTTGGTGAAGAGCGGCAAGAAGGATTGGTCGCTAGCTATCCTAGTGCCAACTAAAAAGATGACCCGTCTTGTCGCCGACAAGCTTCGGGAGCCACCTGCGGGCATGACACCTGTACCGCACTCCGCTGTTGTTGAGCTCGAAGGTGCCATTCTGGGAGCGGAGCTTATTGCTTTCCTGTTGCAGCCCCCGTCAGGCGATCAAGATATCGCCCGATTACTCGACCTTCTCTGCAACTATTTCCAGGGGAGAGGTGGTGACGATCCGGGACAGGGCGATCTTCAAACAGCGCAGAAGTTCCGCGAGGCGCATGCCGAATACGTCAAACGGCTGACGGAAGGCAAAGCCATCCGCGGGAACAGTATTCTTGTAAAAACATTTGACACTTACGAGCAGGCGCGAACCCTTGGCCTAACCGGTGATCCTGACGTGGATTGGCGCGCAATGCGCGCCCTGATTGAAAATGGGGAATGTTCACGGCTACAAGGGCTTGCCCAAGAAGTGAGAAACTTGCGGTTGCTGGATCGAGGTACACAGCTTCGCCAGGGTTTAGCGGAAGACTGGAGGCAAAACGGCGCCTACATCAACGCGCTGTCGATTGTGCAGCAGGCGTTCGTTCAAGAGCACTTTGCGACAAGCCAGAAGCCCGAAACCGGCGTCATTGTGATGAACATGCACAAGGCCAAGGGTAAGCAATTTGATGAAGTAATTATCTTTGAGGGGTGGCCGCGAATTTCGAAGGGCAAGATTGTCGCAAACTTGGATCGCATCGTGCGCTCCAATGATCCCGAATACGATGGCGATCAAGCGCGACAGAATTTTCGGGTCAGCGTGACGCGTGGGAAGTCTCGAACGACGATCCTCACACCGAAAAATAACCCCTGCATTCTGTTATTCGATCAAGAATAATGTTTGCGCATCGTTTCGGAGTTTAAAAAGGCGGATGTGTTTTGCTGCAACCTGTTGCGGCGCAGTCAAATGGTTATTGATATCGGCTCGATCATGATTCCATCAGGGACTTTTCGTTCGCGACTTTGCAGGGCCACTGTACGCTTTCTTGACCTTCACTCTTGATCGGATGCTGCAACGTTCACGAATGGCCGGTCTCGCGAAGCTGCGCTGCGGCGTCGGCATGACCGGTGAGTGGCCGATAAGGGCCGAGCGCGTCGCCAGCTGCGATGAGATATGACCCAATACTGCACTCCGTTCGACGTCCGCAACGAGTCCAAAGCAAATTGGATGGATGGCCGCCTGCGAGCATCTTAGGATAGTAGATGAGAACTTGCTGCCCTTGGGAGACATTCGGCGCCGAATGGGCTGTCTGCCGTCACGGTTTACACGGCTGCTCTTCGTGGCCGCTGCGAATTCCACTGCGCGGCAAAATGGCATTCAGAGGGGCAAGGCACCAAGTTTCGCCCGTTAGGACAACCGCCGCCAAACTTCAAAGCTAGGGTTGGCTCTGCGGCCACCTGATGCAAGACCGCTACTTCATGTGACTACAAGCAGCAATTCATACTGTATGCTCATCGCAAGCCATTTCTTTGGTCCACGATAAGGTGGGGCACAATCCATTCGAGATGGCTGCCACGGTGGGAATTCAAGTACCGCAGAACGCTGCGCATGCGTCAAAGACAATCGTCGGGTGCACGCCACTGAAAGAAACTATGGTCCTTGGTCGTTTGGGAGCAGCGGTTTGAAGCTCTTTCATTTCGTCGGGTGTTGTTAGTGGGAGATCATCCAAGGCCGCTTCGTTGGGAAGCTCTTGGAGCCGTCGGGGCGGTGAAGGGTTGTGCTGTTTTTCTTCTTAACTCCACTGCAGCAGCCGCAGCCCGGACCATGGGAGCTAAGTTTCTTGGGACTATCGGCGGAGCGCTCGTTGGTCTCATGGGCGCGCATGATGCTCCCGCTCAGCCCTGCAATATGGGGCACGGAGAGCATCACGCGTGGGGCGGTCAGGCCGCAATCGGGGCAATCGCAGGGATCTGCGAAGGCTTTCATGGGGGCGATGGTCTCAAAGACCCCGCAATCATCGCATTTGTATTCATAAACGGGCATGGAAATACTCCAGTTAAGCAAAATGCCGACCCCGCGCGCTCCGTTGCGGGACCGGCTGGGGGATCAAAGGTCAGGTGCGATGGGCATGTCGACGCTGCCGTCGAGATACTTCGTTGGTCCGTCGGCATTGGGCATCATATCCCACTCGAAGATATCATTTGGCAGCCAGAGCGTGGCGCAGGCGTTCGGTATGTCCACCACGCCTGAGATATGCCCCTGCACAGGGGCCGTCCCCAAGATGGAATAGGCCTGCGCGCCCGTGTAGCCGAACTTCTTGAGATATTCGATGGCATTGAGACAAGCTTGGCGATAGGCGACGTGAACGTCGAGGTAATGCTGTTCGCCGGACTCGTCGACAGAAATGCCCTCGAAAATCAGGTAATCGTCATAGACTGGCTTGATCGGCGAAGGCTTGAAGATCGGGTTCTTCACACCGTATTTCGCCATACCGCCCTTGATAATCGTCACTTTTAGGTGTAGCCAGCCCGCCATTTCGATGGCACCGCAGAAGGTGATTTCTCCGTCGCCCTGGCTGAAGTGCAAGTCGCCCATAGAGAGCCCTGCTCCGTCGACATAGACGGGGAAGTAGATTTTGCAGCCACGGCTGAGGTCCTTGATATCACAGTTCCCGCCATGCTCGCGCGGCGGCACGGTTCGCGCGGCTTCAACGGCTGCGGCGTCACGCGCATCACCCTTCATGGCGCCCATATGCGCGCTTTGAGTGTTGGGTAGAGCTGCGAGCGGTGGCACGCGCTCGGGGTCTGTGTTGAATAGCTTGGTCTCGCGGGAGTTCCACATATCAAGCATCTTGCGGTCGGGCAGACACCCGATCAGCCCAGGATGGATGAGGCCCGCGTATTTCACGCCCGGCACGTGGCGGGACTTGGTGAACATGCCGTCAAAATCCCAGATGGATTTCTGCGCTGACGGGAAGTGCTCGGTCAGGAAGCCGCCGCCGTTTTGTTTGGAGAAGAAGCCGTTGAAGCCCCAGTTCATCTCCTCTTTGGCGCCGATATCGAGGATATCGACCACCAGAAGATCCCCCGGCTCCGCGCCCTTAACGCCAATGGGACCGGATAGGTAGTGCACCTGCTCCAGTTCCACATCGCGCACATCCGAGGCGTCGTCGTCGTTTTTGATCTGGCCACCTGTCCAGTCATAGGTTTCGATCTTGAAATCGTCACCGGGCTCGACCCAGACATTGATCGGAATGTCTGGGTGCCAGCGATTGTGAATGTTCTCATTGGTGTGGGGACTTTCGCTCAAATCCACCGAAATCAATGTATCAGCCATTGTCTACCTCCTGGTTTTTGCTGGTTATACGGAAAGAAATTTTGAGACCTTGGCCTCGTCGATGCCGTCGCGCGGGCTGTCATGTACGAACTGCCCGTTCTCGATCACCATCACGCGGTCAGCCACATCGAGGGCAAAGCTGAGCACTTGTTCGGAGACGATAATGGTCAGGCCCTTCTCGTCGCGGATGCGACGCAGAGTGCGTGCCATTTCGCGGATAATAGAGGGCTGGATACCTTCTGTTGGCTCGTCGAGGAGCAAAACCTTGGGGTTGGAGGCCAACGCGCGGGCAATTGCCAACTGCTGTTGTTGACCGCCCGATAGGTTCCCGCCACGGCGGCTTTTCATCTCCAGAAGCACGGGGAACAGCTCGTAGATATCTTCAGGCACGGTATTTTGCCTAGTTGACGTGAGCCCGGTTTCGACGTTTTCCTCGACCGTCATGGCCGAAAAGATCATCCGGCCCTGCGGCACATATCCCAAGCCATTGGCAACCCTTTGGTGCACCTTGAGCCCAGAGACCTGCGCCCCGTCCACGGTGACCTTGCCGTCCTTCTCGGGCACGATGCCCATGAGCGTTTTCATCAGCGTGGTCTTCCCCATGCCGTTGCGCCCCATGATGGCGACGATCTCACCAGGCTTTACCTCCAGATCGAGGCCGTGGAGGACCTCACTTTGACCATAGGCAGAGCGGAGGGATTTCACGTTTAGCATCTCAATATCTCCTCATTGGTCTATTCAGTGCCCCAAATAGACTTCAACGACCTTGGGGTCGTTCTGAACGCGCTCCATGGAGCCTTCCGATAGCGTTTTGCCTTGATGCAAAACCGTCACGCGGGTCGCGATGTCCGCCACGAACCCCATGTCGTGCTCGATCACGATGACCGAGCGGTCCTGAATGATGCGGTTGAGCAATTCGGCGGTTTTCTTGCGTTCGGCCACGGACATGCCCGCGACCGGCTCGTCGAGCATCAGCAACTCAGGGTCCTGAATGAGCAGCATCCCGATCTCCAGCCACTGCTTTTGACCGTGGCTCAGGAAGGCGGCTTTTTCGTCCAACTGGTCATCGAGAAAGATCGTCTCCGCGATTTCCTTGATGCGGGCGCGCACAGCGATGTCGCGCTTGAAGATCAGCGCGCCAAAGACGCCGTGGCCTTTGGGATAGCTCAACTCAAGGTTCTCGAAGACAGTGAGGTCCTCGTAGACCGAAGGGGTTTGGAACTTGCGCCCGACGCCTGCGTGCACGATTTGGTCCTCGCGCATTTTGAGCAGTTCCTTGTCCTTGAACTTCACCGAGCCGTCCGTGGCCTTTGTGCGCCCGCAGATCAGGTCCAGCACGGTGGTTTTTCCCGCCCCGTTGGGGCCGATGATGACGCGGCATTCATTGGGCTCGACGTAGAAACTGAGGTCGTCAACGGCTTTGAAGCCATCAAAGGAGACCGTGAGGCCCTCGACTGAAAGGATGAACGCTTCTTCAAGTTTGGATGATGTAGGTCTCGACATCTCAACTCACTCCGCCGGGGCGCTTTTGGAGGCGCGGATCAGGTCGGGCTTGCGGCCCAGAGGTTTTAACAGACGCGGCTCGATCTTCTCGTTCCAGACCCCAGCCAAACCGTTGGGAAAAAGCATCACGACCGCGATGAAGAGCCCGCCGAGGCCAAAGAGCCAAAGCTCGGGGAAGCCTTCGGAGAAGGAGGTCTTGGCCCAGTTCACCAACAGCGCGCCGTAGACCGCACCCACTATAGAGAGCCGCCCGCCCACTGCGCAGAAGATCACCATCTCGATGGAGGGCACGATGCCCACGAGCGTCGGTGACATGAAGCCGACCTGTAGCGTGAACATGGCCCCGCCGATGCCTGCAAAAGCGGCGCCGAGGCAGAAGATGAAAATCTTGAAGTTGGCGACATTGTAGCCGGAAAAGCGCACGCGGTCCTCTTGGTCGCGCATGGCGATCAGAAGGCGGCCCAGCTTAGATTTGCGCACGTATTGCGCGATGAAGAGGACCACAAAGAGGAGCGCGCCGTTCACGAAGTAAAGGATTTCCTTGGCTTCATCGGTGCGAATGTCCCAGCCTTTAAACGTGCGCAGATCTGTGATGCCGTTGACGCCTCCGGTGTAGCCTTGCTGCCCGATGATCAGGATCGTCAGGATGGCTGCGAAAGCCTGTGTGATGATCGCGAAATAGACCCCGCCCACGCGCCGCGTGAACATCGCGAGCCCGATGAGGAAGGCAAAGGCCACCGGCACCGCGACCACCGCAAAGAGTGCGAAGGTGAGGGAGTAGAAGGGCTCCCACCACCCCGGCAGTTCCTTGAGTTGGTTCCAGTCCATGAAGTCCGGGATGCCCGGCGTCGACTGGATCGAGGTGTTTTCCGGCGTCGAGGCTTCCAGCTTGAGGAACATCGCCATGCAGTAGCCGCCGAGGCCAAAGAACACGCCTTGGCCGAGGCTGAGGATTCCCCCTGCCCCCCAGCACAGCGCCAAACCAATCGCCACGAAGGCATAGGTGAGGTATTTGCCGAAGAGGTTGAGGCGGAAACTGTCGAGCGCCATGGGCAGGATGATGAAGATCACGAGCGCAAGGATTGCGAAACTGATAATCTCTTTGCGGGACATGAAAGCAGAAGATTGCATCGGGTCAGCTCCTTATTTGCGCAGCTTGAGGGCGAAGAGGCCTTGCGGACGGACCATCAGGATGCCGACCACAACCAGCAAAGTGAGGACCTTGGCCATTGAGCCGGAGAGGAAGAATTCCATGATTGACTGCGCCTGAGAGATCGAGAAGGCGGAGGCGATGGTACCGAGGAGCGAGCCTGCGCCGCCGAAGACGACCACAAGGAAGGTGTCCACGATGTAAAGCTGGCCTGCGGTGGGTCCTGTGGAGCCGATCATTGTAAAGGCAGAGCCTGCAACGCCAGCCACCCCGCAGCCGATGCCAAACGTCAGGCGGTCTGTCCATTCGGTGTTGATGCCAACAGCGCTGGCCATGACGCGGTTTTGGTTGATCGCACGGACCTGCTTGCCCCAGCCAGAACGAAACATGAGCACGTAGATCGCGATAGAAATGCTGACCGCGAGGGTCATCACGAAAATCCCGTTGATCGGGATCTCAATGAGATCTGTCAAAGGCAGCGAGCCCATCATCCAATCGGGTATCGACACGCCAACTTCCCGTGCGCCAAAAATGCTGCGGTAGGCTTGTTGCAGGATGAGGCTGAGGCCCCATGTGGCCAGCAGCGTATCAAGCGGGCGTTTGTAGAGGTGGCGTATGAGGGCCCATTCCACGAATAGCCCCAACGCGCCGGAGGCAAGAAACGCCAACCCCATCGCGATAAAGAAATAAATGCTGAAGAGCGCAGGCATGTAGTCTGCGAAGAAAATAGAGGTCAGGTAAGTGACATACGCGCCGAGGATCATGAACTCGCCATGGGCCATGTTGATTACGCCCATCTGGCCGAAAATGATGGCAAGCCCCAGGGCCATGAGCACAAAAACCGAAAACAGGATCAGGCCGGCGAATCCTTGCATCGCGAAAATCGCGCCCAGTTCAGACATGGAATAATCAGCAAACATGACACCTCCGAAGGATAAAAAGAGAAAAGTTGCGCGGCCCGATCCTGGCAGACGGGCCGCGCGATACGTGTCGGGACTTACTGGTAGCCTTCGGGGAAGGGATCCGGCTCCACGAGTTCCGCCGTCTCGAACACCACTTCGTATTGGCCATCCGCCTGGGCGCGACCCACGCGGGTTTTAGACCAGAGGTGATGGTTTTCGTGCACCTTGACGTAGCCTTCGGGGGCGTCCGCCAACTCAATGCCGGGGCTGGCTTCGCGGACTTTGTCCACATCGAAACTGCCCGCTTTTTCAACCGCAGCCTTCCACAACCATGGGCCGAGGTAGGCGGCTTGGGTCACATCGCCGATCACGATGTCATCGCCCCACATCTCCTTGAAGGCCGCGACAAACGCTTGGTTGTTCTCATTTTCCAGCGATTGGAAGTACTTCATGCAGGCGTAGGAGCCTTCGATGTTCTCACCTCCGATGCCGCGGATCTCGTCCTCGGTCACGGAGATGGTCAGCACAAGGGGGCTTTCCGCCGTTGGGTCGATACCAGCAGCGATCAGTTGTTTGTAGAAGGCCACGTTAGAGCCACCCACAACGATCGCGTAGATCACGTCTGGCTTGCGCAGACGGATCTTGTTGATGACAGAGTTAAACTGCGTGTGGCCAAGCGGGTAGTACTCTTCGCCCACGACTTTGCAGTCTTCCATGAAGTTTTCGATGTGCTTGCGCGCAATCTTGTTAGATGTACGCGGCCAGATGTAGTCGGAGCCGAGCAGGTAGAAGCTTTTCGCGCCTTTGGTCTGGTTGACCCAATCGAGGCCCGCGATGATCTGTTGGGTGGCTTCTTGGCCAGTGTAGATCACATTGGGGGATTGCTCGAGACCTTCATAGAAAGTCGGGTAGTAGAGGAAGCCGTTGTGCTGCTCAAAAACGGGCAGAACCGCTTTGCGCGAGGCGGACGTCCAGCAACCCATCACAGAGGCCACTTTGTCATTCACCAGCAGTTTACGCGCTTTCTCCGCGAAGGTTGGCCAATCAGATGCGCCGTCCTCTTGGATATATTCGATTTTGCGACCAAGGATGCCGCCTTGGGCGTTGATCTGCTCAATCGCCAGCTTTTCAGCCTGTACCGAGCCCGTTTCCGAGATCGCCATGGTGCCCGTGACCGAGTGCAAAATACCGATAGTGACGGTGTCGTCAGTTACAGCGAGACCTGTTGTGTTGATCTCAGCGGTCGGGAAATCCTGCGCGCGCAGGTCCTTTGGTAAAAATAGAGAAGCCGTCAGTGCGGTGCCTCCGGCGAGGACCGCGCGGCGGCTCACCTCATTGTTTTTGTATGAAGAATCTTCCTTGGACATGTCGCCCCCTTGTAAAGAGTTCAAGAAAAGGGCGATTCCACATCACCCCCTACCAACGACAATTGTGGTAAATGCTGCAGTGCAGTATACGTTAAATGACGTATAGGGATGCGCGTTCTGCGCACATAAAGGTTAGAGGTAGATTGGCCGGGGGGCCGATACGGAGGCAGCGGCGTTGCGTTCTTTGGTCGGGCTCCCAATTTTTGGGAAACTGATGACCGCTCATCTTAAAGCGACACGCGAAAAGCGGACCTACAACAGGTGGGCCGCGAATGAGACGATGGAAGATTTCGCGCTGCGCTACACCGCGCGCCGGGCCCGGCGCTGGAGCTACGGGCGCGTGGCAAATACTGCGATTGGCTCCATTTCGTTCCTCGCGCTGGAGGCCATCGGCGCGGTCATCACACTCACCTACGGCTTTGACACTGCGATTATTGCGATCATGCTCGTCGCGGCGATCCTGTTCCTGACCGGCCTGCCGATCTCCTATTACGGCGCCAAATATGGCCTCGATATCGACCTGATGACCCGGGGCGCGGGCTTTGGTTATTTGGGCTCCACGATCACTTCCTTGATCTACGCCTCCTTCACCTTCATCTTTTTCGCACTTGAGGCTGCGATCCTTGCTCTGGCGCTCAAATTCTGCTTCGGGGTGCCGCTTTTTACGGGTTATATCGTCAGCTCTCTGGTCGTGATCCCACTAGTTGTGCACGGGTTTTCCAAGATTTCGACGTTTCAGGCGTGGACACAGCCGCTTTGGGCCGCCCTTCACATCCTGCCCTTCGTGCTTCTGGCCATTGTTGGCTATGACATAGAAATGTGGACCGGATTTGAGGGCAACGCAGAAGTGCAAGATGCCTCGCGCCTTCTGATGTTGGGGGCGGCTTCCGGCGTGGTGTTCTCTCTTGTGGCGCAGATCGGGGAGCAGGTAGATTTCCTGCGCTTCCTGCCAGAGCCGAAGACACGCGCGGACAAAACTAGATGGTGGCTGGCAATGCTTGCAGCAGGGCCAGGTTGGTCCTTTCTGGGCATGATCAAGATGCTCGCAGGCTCCTATCTCGTCACGCTCGCGATCCGCGAAAACGTGCCGCCCGAGGACGCTACAGACCCCACGCATATGTATTACACGGCGTTTGAACAGGTTCTTACGTCGCCTATGCTCTTGCTCGGGCTAACGGCGACCTTCGTGATCCTGTCGCAGTTAAAGATCAACGTGACCAATGCCTATGCTGGCTCCATTGCATGGTCCAACTTCTTCTCGCGCCTGACCAAAAGCCATCCGGGCCGTGTGGTTTGGCTGGTGTTCAACGTGGCGATTGCGATCATGCTCATGGAGCTTGGCGTTTTCACGGGTCTCAAGCATGTGCTCGGCCTTTACTCGCATGTGGCAGTGGCGTGGATCGGCGCACTTGTGGCGGATTTGGTGATTAACAAGCCGCTGGGCCTCAGCCCCAAGGGCATCGAGTTCCGCCGCTCCCACCTCTACGATGTGAACCCTGTGGGCATTGGCTCCATGGTTGCGGCCTGCGTGCTTTCGCTGATGGCCTACGCCGGGCTCTTTGGGGAACTGGCAGAGGCCTTTTCCTCCTTTGTGGCGCTTTTGACAGCCTTTGTTTTGGCCCCGATCCTCGCTTGGGCCACAGGAGGACGCTATTATCTCGCGCGCTCCGAATCGGATGCGCCAAGCCCAACAGGCCTGCAAACTTGCTCCATCTGCGAATATCGTTTTGACGCGGAAGATATGAGCGACTGCCCCTTCCACTACGGCAAAATCTGCTCGCTCTGCTGTAGCCTCGACACGGCGTGCCAGGACTACTGCAAACCCCATGGCCGTCTTGACAAGAGCGTTGAGCAGACGCTCCGGGCAAATCTACCAAAGCGGATGGCCGACGCCGCTCTCTCGCGCCTGTCGCAGGTGATTGTCACCACTGCGGGGTTGTCGCTTGTCTCGGGCATTTTACTTTGGGTGATCCGTGCGTTTGCGAATGCAAACTCGGATACGTTTGATGCCATCCTCACGATTATTTTCTGTATGATGGTGATCGTGATCGGAGTCTGTGTGTGGATGTTTATCCTCGCAAGCGAGAGCCGAAAGGCTGCGATGGAAGAGACCCAGCGCCAAACCGACCGCTTGCTTAAGGAGATACGCGCCCACGAGCGCACAGACCTCGCTCTGCAGGAGGCCAAAGACAAAGCAGAAGCCGCGAACCTTGCCAAAACACGCTATATGTCCGGCCTCAATCACGAATTGCGCACCCCACTCAATGCCATCTACGGCTTCGCGCAGCTCCTTGAAAAAGAACAGGGTCTCTCCGATTGGCGCGTGTCGATCACGAGTATCCGCCGTTCCTCGGAGCATCTTGCGGGGCTTATCGACGGGCTGCTGGATATTTCCCGCATTGAAGCAGGACGGCTGGAAATCAGTCGCGATCGGGTGAGCCTACCCATGCTCTTGCATCAGACCGCCGCAATTTTCGAGGCCGAGGCAAAGGAGAAAGGGATCAGCTTTAACTGGTCTACCCACGGGCTTGTCCCCACGCTTGTGGCAACCGACGAAAAGCGCCTGCGACAGATTCTGATCAACCTTCTGTCCAATGCGATCCGTTACACCCCTGCAGGCTCGGTCAAGCTAGAACTGGCCTACCGCAACGAGGTCGCGCTGATCTCGGTGACGGATACGGGCGTGGGGATCGCGCCGGAAAAACTGGAGTCTATCTGGCGCCCTTTCGAACGGGCAGGCCAATCGGGCCGGGAGGGATCCGGGTTGGGGCTGACGATCACCAAGCTTCTGGTGGAGGTGCTCGGTGGTCAGATCGACGTGAAGAGCATTCTTGGAGAGGGCAGCACGTTCTCTGTGAAGTTGATGCTGCCCTCTATTTCGCCCAGCGTCTTTGATGAGCAACCCCTTACGGACGCCCTCCGTGCTCCCGCTTTTCAAGGCTATCAAGGGCCGCGCAAAACGGTGCTTGTGGTCGACGATGACGCGAACCACCGCATGATGACGGAGCAGTTTCTGAGCAAAATCGGTTTCAACGTGCTCCTAGCGGGTTCGGCGGATCTGGCCGACCAGATCTTACAAGAAGCCGTGCCCGATATCATTCTGCTCGACATAAACATGGACGGACGCGACGGCTGGTCCTTTGCGCAAGGGCTGCGCGCAGGGGAATGGCCCCACATCCCGATCATCGTCATCTCCGGTCATGCGGACGAAGAGCGCAAAAGCCGACCGAGGCTCGCCTTGCACGATGCTTTCCTTGCCAAACCTTTCAACTTCGACGATCTGGCCATGCAGATAGCCGAATTTCTCAAGATCAGGCTACTGCTCAAAGACGCGCCGACTGACGCGGCAGATGATGCGAAGCAAGAGCCGATACGCCTGTCACCGGACCTGCGTGCGCGCTTGCTTGAAGCCGCCAACCTCGGTCACGCAGGCGGGTTGCAACGTCTGATTGCCGGAATGCGCGCGGAGAACGCCTGCGATCCGGCCATTCTGGAGCGATTGGAAGCGCGTCTCGCCCAGTTTGACATGGGCGGGATCGTCAACATTTTGGAGGCCGCAAATGATGGCGCTAAATGAACTGGGGCACAAATGTATCGCCCTCGTGGTGGATGACAGTCCGGAGTCCCTCTGGATGGTCTCTGCGGCGCTAGAGCAAAGCGGGATAACCGTGCTTGTGGCAACCGATGGCGCGAAGGCCATTGAGCTCACCCACCGCGTTGAGCCGGACGTGATTTTGATGGATGCAATGATGCCCGGTATGAGCGGGTTTGAAACCTGCCGCGCACTCAAATCAGGCCCGCGTCCTCTGATGACCCCGATCATCTTCATGACGGGGCTCACGGAAAAAGAGCACATCGTCGAGGGGCTCGCCTCGGGAGGCGTCGACTACATCACCAAGCCCGTTGTAGTAGAAGTCTTGATCGCACGCCTGAGCACGCACATCATCAATTCCCGTCTTCTACAAAGCGCCCGTGAAGCGCTGGACACATCGGGTCGCTCAGTTTTGGCATTTGACCCCGAAGGCGCGTTCCTTTGGGGCTCACAAAGGGCCGTTGAGGTGTTGAACTGCGTTGAATTGAGCGAGTTGGGCGGTGCGTGGACCAAGTGGGTGGCCGAGTGCAGCACGTTGCCGGTCTCGGCAGTGCAGACCTTTGAGGTCGGTGACGTGACCTTCCAGTTCATCGGAATGACGTCGGCCTCAGAGGTGTTGATCAAACTGATCCGGCGCAATATCGACAGCAAGGAGGACGTTCTGGCGAAGTGCTTTGATCTTACCCCCCGCGAGTCCGAAGTGCTCTATTGGCTGACGTTGGGCAAAACCAACCGCGATATCAGCGCGATCCTCGGGCTGAGCGCGCGCACTGTGAACAAGCATCTGGAGCAGGTGTTCCAGAAAATGGGCATAGACAATCGCACCTCCGCGGCCGTCATGGCAGACAGGGTGCTGAACAGCGAATGATCTTGGTGCGCTTGCGATAAGCTTCAGGTGCTCCAACTGCTCCAGTGATCATGCACCCCGATACGCGATAGAAGGAGGATGAAGGGCTACGCCTCTGTACGCTTTATACACCTTAAAGAGCAGCCCGTCGCTGTTACGCCTCAGCTTGTCACTCGCCTACATTAAAACCAGGCGATTTTTTAACTTGCTTGACAGGATGCCGCGAAGGCAGATCCGATGTTTAAATGCGCCAATTGCCAAAGGTGCTTAAGCCCTCGTAAGTGGACTGATCGCAACACTCAAAGCCGTGCTAGATGCTCTTTTCAACAATGATCCACCGAAACGAACGCAACTATAGCCAGTGTGAACTTCCCGGCCATTCTGCTTTTTGTTGCACGCGCGATATATTAAAATTAGCCATTTGTAGGGAAAGTGCAATGGTCGGAAAAGTCCCGCGAACTGTGAATTAGGCTTTCGCCGGATTGTGTGCTTACAGCAAATGTCTAGTCTTAAGGGCTGCACTGCAGTATCGTCATCAGCTGTCCAAGGCCAGTTTTTGGCCGTTCACATCCAAACCTCCGATCAAGATCGCTCGATATTTACATGGTACTCACAGCGCTTGACGCGACACGCCAAAATAGAGAAATTTGGAACAAATAGTGAACTTGCAGGGAATCGCAGATGCCAGTGTACCCAATCGCAGAACCTATCATTGCGACCGGCCAAAAAATTGCTGTCCAGCTACCTCTCGTAAGCGCTGGATTTCCGTCTCCTGCTGGGGATGACCTTGAAGACGAGATCGACCCCATTGCCTGGGTCGTCCGGCATCCGACATCAACTTTCTGGTGGCGGGTCGAAGGCGACTGCCTTTGGGACGTCGGAATTCGCGACGGGGACATCATCGCCGTTGATCGCGCTGGCAAACGGCGCTTGGGGCGCGCGGTACTTGCGGTCGTAGAGGGGGCCGTAACTGCAAAAATCCTGCGCCAGCGGGATGGTAAGTACTTTCTTGCGCCGGCAAACAGCAGAGAGGCCTTTCCAGACATCGAACTCACAGAAGACGGTGAGATCTGGGGCGTCATTGCGGGTGTTGTGAGACGGTATGATCTCGCGTGACAAAACCTATCGCCATCAGCGACAGCGCCAACTTCTATGTCAGTTCAGAACGGATTTTTGATCCATCTCTGAAGGGCGTCCCTGTCATTGTACTGTCAAACAACGATGGCTGTGCTGTCGCACGCAGCGATGAGGCAAAGGCGCTGGGCATCAAAATGGGAGACCCTCTACACTTGCTGCGTGACAAGATCGCAGCGCATGGGGTTCGGGTGTTTTCTTCAAACTACACGCTATATGGCGACATCAGCCGCCGTGTGGTCGAGGTCTACGAGGATTACACACCGAACGTCGAAATCTATTCAATCGACGAGTGCTTTCTCGATTTCAGCGGCTTCAAGGACCGCGAATCTCATGCGAGTGCAATGCGCCGGGATGTTTTGCGGCGCGTCGGCGTGCCAGTGCGGGTTGGGATTGCCACGACGAAAACCCTCGCAAAATGCGCCAATGACATCGCGAAAAAGAACCCAATCTTTGCTGGTGTTTTGGATATGACCGACCCTTCCCTTGCCGATTGGCTGCTTCCCCTCATCCCGGTTGGTGACATTTGGGGGATCGGCAGGCGTACAACGAAAAAATTGGAGCGTCTCGGTATTTGCACGGCGGCAGAATTACGAGACATGCCTCTCCGACAAGCACGCGCGCTGGGCACAGTTGTTTTGGAACGCACGGTGCTTGAGCTGCAAGGCGAGCCGTGCATCGCCTTTGATGACGTAGAACCTCCGCGCAAAGGCATGGCGGTCACCCGTTCAGCAGGAACGCCGATGACGGATTTCGACACCCTTTTTCAGGCGATCACTGCACATGCGACGCGCGCTGCCGAAAAGCTCCGACAACACGGGTTGGTCGCGGGCACTTTGACGGTGTTCTTTCACACCAACCGGCACCGCCCCGACCGGCCCCAATATGCAGGCTCGCGTTCAACACGCCTGACACCGATGTCCTGTGACACATTTGAAATGGTCGCAGCCGCCAGGCGATGTGCATTAGCCGCTTGGCCAAAAGTCGACAATCAAAGCTACGGCTTTACCAAAGCAGGCGTCATGCTGGATGATCTACTCCCTCTTGAGGATCGACCGAGGACGCTGTTCGATGCGCCGCAGCGATCACCAGAGCTGATGACCGCGCTTGATGCGGTCAACAACCGGTTTGGCAAAAAGACGATGGTACTGGCCAGTGAGGGTATGTTGCGGCCATGGCAGCTACGCGCCGATCATCGAAGTCCCAGATACACGACGCGTATATCAGATCTGCCAGTGGTCAGATGACCACCCCCCACCCATGGTTCCTCCCCGGGCCTTTGCGTATACGGGGGGGCGCAGCGCGCAAGTTTTCTAGCGACTTGGATTTTCACCGGGGAATCCACTTCGCAGCCACCTGCGATCGCACCTCAGATAAAGCCTATAAACAACAGATACTTGCGCAGCAACCAAGGGTGCCAAAGGTGGATTTTAGTATTTTAGTCAAGAATCCGCCCAAGCCAGCTTTAGCCAAAGAGGAACCCAGCGGGAAGCCACCCCAAAATCCACCCCCCCAAAAAATGTGACTCTGATTCACATTTGGCTTTGACAATGCTGCTCCTCTTGACGTACCCCTTGATCATCGAAGAATTGCGCTTGGAGGACACCCCTCGCGGGCGCTTTCGTTTTCCTGACATTGCGATCGCGGGTGTGTCCTTAGACTAAGGACAGGCTTCAGTATGTGTCGCGCCTGCCCTAAGAGATACTCACCCCATGGATCTTGTCTTTGCGCCGCGCCAGATTGAGCTCTGGCCGATCGAGAAGCTGCGGCCTTATGCCAAGAACGCGAAGATCCACGGCGAGGCCCAGGTGGCAAAGATCGCTGCCAGCATGGCCAAGTTCGGCTGGACCGTTCCCTGCTTAGTGGCGGACGACGGCGAGTTAATCGCGGGCCATGGCCGCGTGCTGGCAGCCGGCGCGCTGGGCCTGACCGAGGCCCCTGTCATCCGGATTGGCCATCTCGATGAAGCAGAGCGTCGCGCTTACCGGATTGCTGACAATAAGCTGACCGAGCTTGGCGAATGGGACGAGGTGATGCTGCGCGACGAAATTGCGGGTTTGCTGGCCGAAGACTTCGACCTCGACCTGTTGGGCTTCTCGGATGAGGATCTGGATGCTTTGCTACAGGACCCGGTAGCCCTGGATTACGACGGCGCTGTCGATGGCGAGGATGACATTCCAGAGCCTCCGGTCACCCCGGTGTCAGTCACCGGTGATCTTTGGCAGCTTGGATCGCATCGATTGATTTGCGGTGACAGCACCAGCGCCGATGTGGTTGGACGCGTTCTGGGCAGCGTCAAACCGCTACTGATGGTGACCGATCCACCCTATGGCGTGGAATACGATCCCTCTTGGCGCAATCAGGCTGGGGCCGCAAAGACCAAACGCACAGGCAAGGTGCTGAATGACGACCGCGCCGACTGGCGCGAGGCTTGGTCACTCTTTCCTGGTGATGTCGCATACATCTGGCACGGCGCTCTGCACGCAGCGACTGTGGCCGACAGTCTGATTGCCGCCGGTTTCAACATCCGCTCCCAGATCATCTGGGCTAAAGACCGGCTGGTCCTCAGCCGCGGGGATTACCACTGGCAGCATGAGCCCTGCTGGTATGCCGTACGTGCCAAAGGCAAGGGCCACTGGGCCGGTGATCGCAAACAGACCACGCTCTGGCAAATCGCAAACAAGGACCAAGACACTGAGACCGTGCACGGCACGCAAAAGCCGGTCGAATGCATGCGCCGCCCAATCCTGAACAACTCTAGCCCAGGTCAGGCGGTCTATGAGCCCTTCATGGGATCAGGCACCACGCTAATCGCGGCGGAAACCACTGGGCGCATTTGCTACGGCGTCGAGCTGAACCCGGTTTACGTCGATGTGGCCATCGAGCGCTGGCAAGCCTTCACTGGTGAAGAGGCTGTTTTAGCAGACAGCGGGGAGAGTTTCGCCAGCCTCAAGTCCAAGCGGCTGGCCGAGTGATGCAGTCGCGGCGTCAATCGCTGATCGAGGCGATCACCAACGTTGTGGTGGGCTATACGCTGGCCGTGATGACCCAGATCGTGGTGTTCCCATGGTTTGGGCTGCAAGTCAGCCTTGGCGACAACCTCGCGATCGGCGCGCTGTTCGTGATGATCTCCTTACTTCGCAGCTACGCCCTACGGCGGCTGTTCGAGCACTGGCGATGATGGGCTGGCTCAGACAGCGCCTAATTTGTAAACAGTGCCGCGCTCGGGGTGTTTCTCGGAAGTGATTGCTAGGCCAAGCTTCTTCTTGAGCGCACCAGAGATTGCACCTCTCGCCGTATGTGCTTGCCAAGATGTCGCCTCAACGATCTCGGTGATCGAGGCACCTTCGGGGCGCTGCAGCATGTCGATCAATAGGGCCTGCTTAGTACCTTGCCGGATAGAGACCAGCTTAGGGCCGGCGCTTGCGTCTGCGGCCACTTCTGTAGATTTAGCCGCCAGTCGAGCCTTGCGGATATTGCTGACCGTACTTGCGACGACCGGATCAATGCCGATGGCATCAAGTCCGGCCTCAGTTGCAATCAAGGTCGTACCATGACCATCGCCAGTCTCGCGCCAGAGCGGCTCTTTGCGGCGGAGATTGGCGTCGACCTCTGCGAGCCAGCCGCGCTCGATCATTTTGCCGACGGTCATCTTGGCTGCCGCCCCTGCCAACCCCTTGGGCAGCGGCAGGGCCAAGTTGCCAGGGCGGGATGCGGCACGTGTGAGAATAATGGTTTGTGTATCGGTGAGTTTGGGCATCGTTTGCTCCTTTTCAAAATGTCTCGTGAAACTGGTTAGTCGGCATCATCCATCGCGGCCGTCACGGCGAAATGCTGCACCCAACCGGTCAGGTACGGCAGCCCTGCAGGAACTCCGTCTTTCCGCTGGGTCTCCGCGCTGATGGTCCAGGCCTGCCATTTCTCGATGGCTTTAATGATCGCGATTTCATTGTTGATGGTACGACCTTGCAGCGCCTCAATCACATCATCGGCAAAATGCCGTCCCATGGAGCTGTCCAAGAAATCCCTGATGCCGCGCATCTCATCTTCGGTACCGGCACCTGTCGCCAGACCGATAAAGGCGCAGGTCACCGTCCAGATCCGATCCGTCGGCCTGTCCCGCAACGCGCAGGTGCTCATCTGGCCATAAAACCCGTGAGCCTCGTTTTGACTGGGCAGAACGAGCTCGGTCATTGCTCTGCCTCCGCTTCCGCCCACGCGCCGTCGTGCCAGACATACAAATGGCCAAAGGCGCGGGTTGGTCGCGGCAAGATCCGCGGCGGCCGCGGCGGATCAAAGCAGTCCAGCGCCTCGGCGCTGACGTACCGGATCTCGCGGGCGGCAAGGATGTCCTTGGGCGTCCAAGTGTGAAGTGCTGTCAACATGTGCTCTGGGTAGCCGTCGTAGTGGACGTAAACGTGGGCCCATTCTTCGGGTCCGGTCTGTATGGCAATCTGTGCGCGGGTGCTCATGGGCTCTCTCCAATCAGGCTGTTTGCTTGATGTGAGAGTCGCTCGACACGGAAGTCTAATCAACTCAAATAGACGTATTTATCCGTTTAATAACAATGCTCTGAGGCTCTGGAACAGGTCATGGAAGGACTATCTGAACGCGCCTACGCCGAACACGCCGGGATCTCACGCGGCGCCGTGCAAAAAGCCCGCAAGACCGGTCGCCTAGTGCTTTTTGCAGACGGGTCCATCAACGCGGTGGCCTCGGATGCACGGCGCGGCTCAGCGACCGACCCCGACCAGCAGATGCGGGCCCGAGGCGGGCTTGGTGCGGCGAATGACGGGCCTGCAGTATCAAGCCCCGGTGACAGCACATCCTACATAAAGGCGCGCACGGCGCTCACGGTCTACCAAGCCCAAGAGCGTCAGCTGGCGATCCAAAAGAAGAAGGGCGTGCTGGTGGATCGGGCGCGGGCCGAGACGTTGGTGTTTCGTCTGGCCCGGCAGGAGCGGGATCTTTGGGTCACCTGGCCCACGCGTGTCGCGGCCCTCATGGCCGCGCAATTGTCCGCAGAGATGGAGACAGCATCCGGCAAGGCCATAACGATCGAGACCGCGATCCTGCAAAGGGTGCTAGAAACCCATGTCCGAGAGCAGCTCGACGCCCTGGCCGACCTCAGGGTCTCGCTTGAATGAGGAGGAGAACACATCTGATCTGACCGAGGGCCTCGATCTCGCCTTTGACGGCGCAGAGGATATCCTGCGCGCATGGCGCCGTGGGATGCGGCCCGACCCTGACCTGACCGTATCCGAATGGGCGGATAAGCACAGGAAACTATCCTCGCGGGCCTCGGCTGAACCGGGGCAATATCGAACGGCCCGAACGCCATATCTGCGCGCCATTATGGATGCGCTGTCGCCAAACCACCCAGCACAGCGGATCAGCTTCATGAAGGCCGCCCAAGTCGGGGCTACCGAGGCAGGGAACAACTGGATCGGTTTCGTGATCCATCACGCGCCGGGCCCGATGCTGGCGGTGCTGCCTACTGTGGAGATGGCCAAGCGAACATCGCGGGGCCGGATCGATCCGCTGATCGAGGACAGCCCGGCGCTGAAAGAACGCGTCCAGCCGGCGCGATCGCGTGATGCCGGCAACTCGATGCTTTCAAAGGAATTCCCAGGCGGCATTTTGGTGCTAACGGGGGCAAACTCGGCCACAGGCCTACGCTCGATGCCCGCGCGCTATGTTTTTCTAGACGAGGTCGATGCCTATCCGGCATCGGCCGACGAAGAAGGCGATCCGGTCACGTTGGCCGAGGCGCGCACCACGACCTTCGCGCATCGGCGCAAGGTGTTCATGGTCTCGACGCCCACGATCCGAGGCCTGTCGCGCATCGAACGCGAATTCGAGGCCAGTGACCAACGGCGCTACTTCGTGCCCTGCCCACATTGCGGCCAGATGCAATGGCTGCAGTTCGAGCGGTTGCGCTGGGACAAGGGACGGCCGGAAACCGCCGCCTATGCTTGCAAGGATTGCGAGCGCCCGATCGCCGAGCACCACAAGACGGACATGCTGGCGCGTGGTGAATGGCGGGCGACAGCGACCAGTGCTGATCCCAATGCGATCGGGTTCCACCTCTCGGCGCTTTATTCGCCGATCGGCTGGAAAAGCTGGGAGCAGATCGCGCGGGACTGGCTGGCGGCCCAGGGGTCAGATGAAATGATGCGCGCAGCGCGCAACACCCTCCTGGGCGAGACCTGGGTCGAAAGCGGGGACGCGCCGGAATGGCAGCGGCTGGCGGATCGGCGTGAGGCTTATGCGGCACAGATCCCGATGGGTGGTCTGTTCCTGACCGCGGGGGCCGATGTGCAGAAGGACCGCATCGAGGTCGATGTCTGGGCTTGGGGCCGAGGTCTGGAAAGCTGGCTCGTCGATCACATCGTTATTCCGGGCGGCCCTGGTGATCCCGCATGCTGGCAGGCGCTAACAGCGCTGCTCGGTCAAACCTGGGTCCATGAGAACGGCGCCGTGATGCCGTTGGCCAAACTGGCCATCGACACCGGCTATGAGACCTCAGCCGTCTACGCCTGGGCGCGGGCGCAGGGGATATCGCAGGTCACACCAGTCAAAGGCCTCGAAGGTTTCAACCGGGCGACACCGGTGTCGGGGCCGACCTTCGTCGACGCGACGGTGAATGGACGCAAGCTGAAACGAGGTGCACGGCTCTGGACTGTGGCCACCGCCACCTTCAAGGCCGAGACCTATCGCTATCTGCGGATTGAGCGGCCATCGGATGAGCATCGCGCGCTGGGCGCACCGAACCCGGCGGGCATGATCCACCTGCCCGATTGGACAGACAGCGAATGGCTGAAGCAGCTGGTGGCTGAGCAACTGGTCACGATCCGCGACCGTCGCGGCTATGCCCGCCAGGAATGGCAAAAGATGCGCGAGCGCAACGAGGCGCTGGACACACGGGTCTATGCCCGGGCCGCCGCTTGGATCCTCGGCGCCGACCGCTTTGATGAGCGGATGTGGCGCCAATTGGAGAAGCAGGCCGGCGTAGAAACAGTCGTCACCTCGCAAACAGACGCCCCCGAGAAACCGACCGAACCACAGGCCGGCTGGGTCGCAACGCCCCGGCGGCGCGGCTGGAAGATCAGTACGCCAAAATACATGGAATGACCAATGACCCTAGATGAGCTGAAACTCCGCCACAGTGCGCTTTTGGGAGCGCGCTACAGCGGCACGCGGTCTGTAAGCTGCGTGTTTCGCGGGATGGTGGGCACAGATTTCATCTGATCGTGGGCAGTGATTTCACGGGAAGCTGGGCATCTATTTCACGCGATCTCGGGCACTGAT
>Ga0228664_1000305_pt1 | contig 31026 bp, 35 predicted proteins | sample 78DmetaG_FD_183029 | JGI IMG/M metagenome (GOLD analysis project Ga0228664, IMG submission 183029) | Seawater microbial communities from Monterey Bay, California, United States - 78D | ecosystem: Environmental > Aquatic > Marine > Coastal | place: USA: California | collected 2016-09-26 | reverse complement strand
TGGCATGTATATATATATATACACACATAAAAAAATTATATTTAATATTTTTTACATTTTTTATATGGAGTTATCTTGTTACTCTTAACAATAAGTTATTTCTGATAATCAAGAAAGTGAGGTTAAAAATTATATTAATAGGCAAATTCATACTGAATTATATTTTTTAAATTCATCTTTAAATATTTATATAGACTTCTATGTATTGCATTATTTTGCTGTTCAACGCTATGATTACCACCCATAATTTTTTTTACATTTTGTAGATATATTGCTGAAAATTCATCAGTATATAATTTGTCTTCATTTTCATCTTGCCATACTTTGAATTCATTAAGTAATTTTTTAGATATCCCAGAAATTAATTTTTCAAAATCGCTATGTGCGTAAACATCCCATTTATTTCCTTTGTATACAAAAATTGTATTATCTTTTTGATCAAATGATTTTAAAGGAATATAATTTTCTTCATTTAATGGTAAGTATTCTTTTAAAATATTTACTACACCATCATTATAATTATTTTTAAATAAATAATTTAATTGATCTCTTGTTACAATAATAGTCTCAATCCATGATTCTAAATTCATTTTAGGTGTATAGTTTTCATTTAACCATTCTATTACTGCAAATTTTTTTTTCTTTGTGTTTGCCCATTTTTTAAGTTCTGTAATTTCTTCTTCCAATTTTATATTTGACTTTACTAAATAGCATACTATTTTTGATAAATTTTTTACACCAATTTTGTCTTCATTATGTTGATCATGACTAATCGAACATATTAATTTATGTTTTTCAAATAAATTATCATTTTGATATTCTTTACCACAAATTGAACATTTCAATTTTGGTAAGTCTTTAATATTTGCAGCCATTATTAAAAGTAAAGTATTATAGTTTTATTATATTTTTATCATATTATTAATCAATTTTAATATAAAATATATTTTATATTAAAACATTATTACTAATATTTTAACCTATTTATATATTATAACTATGCCGAATCTTAACTTTAGAATGAAGAGAAATAATCAATTAAATCAATCCAATAATATAATGAACCCTGTAGTTAATAATAATATAAGTATATCTCGCGAAAAAAAAGTATTTTTTTCTATGTCTTGTATGCAAAAATCTAACAAGCAAAAAATACATTCTATATTACCAAATAAACGGCAAGGTGGTGGTCATGGTGGATGACGTTAAAAATACTGAAGATTTATTTTCTTCAGGTAGTTATAAATAATATTAATGGAAAAATGACGCTAACTTTTACATTCATTTTGAAAAAAGTTATAGCAGAGAATTCATTATAATTATTATTTATATTAATTATATTAATTATATATATACTTATGCAAAATAATTTTGTTCCAGCTGATAGAAAAGATGGTATTCTTGATATTGAGTGCAATTGTTCTGGAAAAATAAACTATGGTATTGTTCAATGTAAAGCGTGTAATGGTTGTGGTGATGGAAACTGTACACCAGAAGATACTACAATAATACAGAAAAGAATCCAAAGACAAGTTCGGGTTTATAGTTCTCAATATACCAGTGCTTTAGGCTCTATGAATGTAATAGGTAATTCTATCAACAAACCCAAAATTCAGTTTGGTTTAGTTAATTGGCATCAAATGAGTGATAGAGCTGTTCCAGGTAAACAGACTCGTTATGTTCCTGGGAGAAATTCCAGTTCAACAAAATCATCAACTACTTGGTTGAGGCCAGGATCAATGGGTCCTGCTGGTAAAGGTGTGGATATTAAACATGCTTCATATGATAGATATTTATCAAGATTAAAAGCCAATAATTTAAAACAAGGGTTAACAGATACAACAACACCTTCAAATAAATTAGTTGGTAACAAAACAACTAATTATGGTCTTGTATTTGGTTGTAAATGTTAAAAAATAAATAAAAAATAATAAGAATATATTTTATTTATTTTATTAATCTAAATATTTATTAATCTAAATATTTACTAATAAATTCTTCTGGAATCATAATTGGAATTTGTAATTTTTTTGCTTGATCAATCTTTCCAGTTTCTTCATCTTTATTTTTAACAATAACTACAAATGTATTTTTGCTAACCGAGTTAGATAAATCACCACCTACTTTTTTTATTTTCTCTATTAATTCTTTATCTCTGAATCCAGTCATTACTATTTTTTTATCATTCAAAATATGTTTTTCTATTTTTTCATCAATATCATTAGCATCTACCTTTTTTATTTCTAGTTTATCTAATAATTTTGCTTCACTAATAAATTTTATAAATATTGGAATCTTATTTACAAACTTTTCTGATGTTTTCTCGGCCATACCATCAATTTGTTTTACTTTTAGTATTTTTTCACTTTGACTATCTGGTGACAATAAAATATTTGGTAATATTTTTAATATACTTTCAAATTTTTTTGTTCCGAATCCTCTACCGAATATATTTGAAGCTGCCATTAATTCTGGTAATGTTGTAGTAGTAATTTTATTTTTTATATTTTCATATATTTTTGATGCTAGTTTTTCTTTAAATCCATCAACTTCCATAAAATCATCCATATTCATTGAAATTATTTTTGGAATACTATCATATCCCGAATTTATAATACGTTTAACATTTCCTGGACCTAAACCATCTACACCGATTATTTTGAAGAATCCAGTTATATTTTTTTCTTTAACTATTTTATCATCTGAAATATCTGTAAGAATAAAATCTACATGGCTATCATTCCATTCATATGGAACAGTCGGAAGCATTGGTTTATCGGATGGGACCACTACAGATAAAATATGTGGAATAACATCACCACTTCTAATAATTGTAATTAATGCTCCCAATCCAATATTATTATCTACAATGAATTTAGCGTTGAATCCTGTAGCATATTCGATCTTTACACCACCTAATGTTATTGGTTCAATTTGAACTCTTGGTTTAAGATAACCATCTTTTGAAGGTGTCCATAATACATTCACTACTTTTGCTTCAGCAATTTGCTCTGAAATTATCATTTTAAAAGCGAATGCATGAAGTGGATTTCCGGTGATTCTATTATATAATTTATCATCTATTACAATTATACCATCAATTTCATATTCATATTCATCTCTCCATTTAATTAATATTTCCGATAAATATTCATTAGATAAAGATTTAATTGAGTCATTTTTAACACATATAACATTTTCATCTTCTAAAAATTTCATTTGTTCGGATGGTTTTAGTTCAGGTTTAATAACTTCGTATGCTACAAAATCTATATCTAAATAATTTTTAGCAGAAATAGTTTTTTTATTTATCATACCCGCTACTAGATTACGTGGATTTGAAAATGTATCTTTATATTTTTCATTAAATGCTGATTTTTTTATAATAAATTCTCCGCGTATTGTAATATTTTTTGTTGTTGGTAATCTTAAATATGGTATTAAATGTGTAATATCTTGTCCAATAATTCCATTACCTCGAGTATATAATTTTGGTTTATCTCCTTCTGTACTATATAATCCACTCACACCATCTAGTTTGCAAGAAATAACATATGGACCATTATATTTTTCTTTCCATTTGTTTAATGCGTTCGTATCTGGTTTAATTTTATCCATTGACCACATTTCATATGGTAGTTTTACCTTATTTTTTTCAACTTCAAGAGAACATTTAGTATGTCCTTCTTTAACTGCTTCATTATTCGGATATTTTTCTAATGTATATTCTCTTAATATATCATATTGATTATCTGTTAATAATGGTTTATTATCACAATAATAATTTTGGTTTGCTTCTCTAATTAGCAATGATAATTCTGATTCCGTCATTTCTTTTAATCCGTTTATTCCATTTATTTTAAATTTTTCTAGTAATTCAGTATCAATAATTTTTATTTTTTTAAGTGTTTTTCTCTGTGTTTTTTTCTTTTCTGGTTTTTCTTGTGGTTTTTCTTCTGGTTTTTCTTGTGGTTTTTCTTCTGGTTTTTCTTGTGGTTTTTCTTCTGGTTTTTCTTGTGGTTTTTCTTCTGGTTTTTCTTCTGGTTTTTCTTCTGGTTTTTCTTCTGGTTTTTCTTCTGGTTTTTCTTCTGGTTTTTCTTCTGTTTTTTCGGATTTCTTTAATACAACTGATTTACCACTAATTCTTTCATCTGGCGATTTATATACCATTCCAAGAAAATCAAATATTGATTTTTCATCAGGAAAATATTTGTCTACTAATTTACCCTTTACACCATCTTTCATTTCGGATAACCCATGTTCATTTAATGAATAACCAAGAGTTAAAGCGCGTTGTCTCATAACCGTATTGAATTCTTTACTACCTGTGAAATATAAAATAGCAAACGCATATTCTTTTGGTGATGTATATAAGAAATCGACTCTTCTTGCAGGAGAATCTGGTAATATTTTTACAATGGTTAAACTTTTTACCTTGCCTTTTGATAATACTTCAATTATGATTTTATCTTTAATTAATTGGTCTAAAATAATCTTAAATACATCTTTATTATCATTTTCATTACTAATGATTATATCTATATCTCCCGAATCTGGTTTACCTCTACGATAACTACCAACGATATCAAATGATGATTTATCGGGAGCATATTTATTAAATATTTTTTCAAATTCGCTATGAAATTTTTTTATTTCATCTCTGGGAATTCGCTTTAAAATATCATCATAATATTTTAATCCTATTTTTTGTAGGTCATTTAATTTATCTTGATTTTTTTTTAATTCACTAATATTTGTTATCCCATCTTCAACTAATTCTTCTGCTTTTTTTGGACCAACTCCATAAATATCTGTAAATATATTTACAGGATTTTTTCGTTCACGTTCCAAAATAGCTAATGTGCCGGTTTTTACATATTCTTCTAATTTTGATAAAATAGTTGCACCTATACCAGGTAACCCCTTTAATTGTTTAGGATCAGTAATATCTTCATTATATTGAATAACGGTTTCTTCTGCTTTTTGATATGCTCGTGACTTGAATGGCTCTCCTTGTTTTTTCATAATATCTTTTAATTCTCCTAGAATGCTTATAAATTCTTTATTATATACTTTTTTTTCATTATCATTATCATTCATATTTGGACTTATTGCTGTTTCTATAATTATCTTTAATCTCTTTTTTTTCTTCAATTTTTTCATCGTATCTGAACCGCCTTTTTTTAGTGCTTTTTTTTTGGTGCTGTTTTTTTGGTTATATTTATTTAATACCATTATATATTATTAATATAATTTTCTATAAATGTTTTTGAATAGAAACCATCAATTGTGTAATATTTAATTTCATCATTTTTATTTATTTCTTTTTCTTCATTCATTAAAGGGGTAAATATCATTTCTGGAATTGAATTTAGAGATTCTCTCTTATTCTCTTTATTATTATTTGAAGGTTTATCCATTTTATATTTTATTTATATAAAATAAATAGAATGACAACGTTTATGAAAAGTTCTGGATATTATGAATCATATAACAATGGCGATATTAATGATTTAAAATCATTTGATATTACTTATGACGGTGATGTTGCATTTACCAAATTTACTGATAATCAAGAAGTATATTATTCTCTTTTAAATAATAATGAAATTAAAAATATCGTTGACGATGTTAGTAACATTCTTAAAATTCCAAATAATAAACATTCATTATCATTAAGATTATTAAAAGATTTTCCAATTAATAAAAAAGCTATCACTCCTCTTACAACATTTAAATCACGACGAACAACAAATAAGTCTAGACCATCTTTAAGATCTACACGAAAAAAAAGAACCTCTGTTAAATCTATAGATAAAACCATATATTAGACTTTATTTTTAATTAAAATTGATTACTATTAATATACTTTTATTAATAATCATACAAAATATGTCTTATCTTGAAAATATCAATAATCATCCTAATGATATAAATGTTTCATTAGATGAAGAATCTCATATTTATAATATTCAAGGTGATAAATCATTTATATCTACAACTACATTTATACATCCACTATTTGACAAATTTGATAGTGATAAAATTATTAATAATATGATGAATAGTCCAAATTGGACTAAAAATAAATATTATGGCATGACTAAACAAGAAATTATTGATTTATGGGAAAATAATAAGATTGCAGCAGCTACTGCTGGTACTAAATTACATGCAGATATAGAAAATCATTATAATAAAGTTAATGTTGATAATGAAAGTGTAGAATTTAATTATTTTATAAATTTCTATAATGATTATAAAAATTTATTAGAACCTTATAGAACTGAATGGATTGTTTATGATAAAAAATTTAAAATTGCCGGATCAATTGATATGGTATTTTTAAATACAAAACAAACTAATAATTTAGGATATGAAGTTTTAGATATTTATGATTGGAAACGTAGTAAAGAAATTGTTAAAATTAATAATTTTAACAAATGGGGACTAAAAAATTGTGTTTCGCATTTACCTGATACTAATTTTTGGCATTATGCATTACAATTAAATATTTACAAATATATCTTGGAAAAAAATTACAATAAACATATTGGTAAAATGGTATTAGTATGTTTACATCCAAATAATTTGAATAATTCTTATCAATTATTTGAAGTTCCAAACTTACAAAATGAAATTTGTTCTCTATTTAATATTTTATAATATTAGTTATAGTAAATAATTAAAATTGGTTTAAAACTAAAATATATCATTAAAATAATAATGACATTTTTTAATGGATTAGTAAATTTAATTAATGTGGCTGGTATTATTACTATTGGTATTGCAGTTAGCACTATTTTTGTAGGAGTTTTTATATATAATCCTAAACGTGAATCTCGTGACAGCGACAGCGAGAGCGATAGTGAGGATGAAATCGATTATGAATATATGTATATGGATGAATATGAAATTTTGGAAAGAAAACCAATTTCTGACAGTGTACGCTCGTCTTACATTAATAATTTTATAGATGAGAAATCACCAAGAGGAACAGTTATGCTTTCATATGACAATAATGAAACTGCGTTTATATATTATTCAAATTCTAAAGACATTCCATATAAATATTTAGAAACAATTTCTCGAAAATTTATTGTAGATAATGATTGTAAGGAATTATATGTTGACTATCGCGATGAATTAATTGATGGTATCAATAGATATAATGAAAATATTAAGAAAAAACAAAAATTAGATAATGATACAGATAACGAAGATAATAATGTAAAGGCTAAAAAAAGTGTATTTGCAAAGTTTAAAGAATATAATAAGACTGAACGAAATGTTAATACTAAAAAAGAATATGTTTTAACAGAAAATGCAAATCGTTATATTTATAAAGGAACATTATTAGATTATGAAAATTATGTAAATGATAAAGATAATCGTAATAATATAGTTAATATTGAATATGAAAATATTGACTTTAAAACATTCAAAGAGCTTCATGGAAAATATAAACAACCTTAAATAGCCGGTTCTTATTATTTTATTTCTTATTATTTTATTTTTTATTAATATATTAATATATATTAATAATGACCGAAATTGTTAAAAATGACATAAATTCTATTATTATTAACAAATTATCAGATATTATAGCTAATAAAATTTATGATAATATTAAAGATAAAATTCCGCAGGGTGTCGATAAAGAAACAATTATTAACAGAATAAAATTAACTCTTAAACAAAAACTAGAGTTAAATAAAACGGTGCAAACTATATTAAAGCGTATTGAAAATAATACAGCAGTTGATTTAATTGCTGCGCAAGCTGATATTCTTGGTGCTATACCAATTCCAGAAGTTGGGGAAATTGTTGATGTCGCACTACAAAGTGTAGAACTAGCACTTCCACAATTTATAGGGTCATTAATTTCTACTAAAGAAATATACGATCTCTATTCTGGTATTAAAAATACTTCAATTAAACAAATGACTAGTACAGGTGGTAAAAGACGTCGAAGTGGAACTAGAAGACGTCGAGGTGGAAGTAGAAGACGTGGAAGTAGAAGACGTGGAAGTAGAAGACGTGGAAGTAGAAGACGCGTTATAAAAAAAACTAAAACTCGGGGGAGTAAAAAAACGCGGAGAACTAGACGAAAGTATTAAAATAATTATTTTTTATTAATTATTCTTTGTCCATATTATTTAACCATTCTATAAATCCAATACTTTTTTTTATATTAAAAGAACTTTCTAATTCACTCTCTGCAATCCTTAATACTTTTTGTTCTATAGCATTTAATTGTAAAATATAATTCTGTATTAGTTTATCATTATCATTATCATTATCATTATCATTGTCTTTGTCTTTGTCTTTGTCTTTGTCTTTGTCTTTTCCTAGAGACATAAATAATGTTAATATTATTATTAATATTATTAGTTTATATGATTTATGTTCATCAATTTTTAGTTATTTGTTATAATAAATATTTTTTAATTATAAAATTGAATCATACATTATTAAAATAGTTATTGATAAAAAAATATTTATATAATTATGACCGAAATGATTGATGATAGCAAAGTAACTGATAAAACATATCGATTTAAATTTACAGATTCAATGATAGAGCTTCTAACAAATTTTTCAAAAATGCATAAATTTGCTTGTCAAAAAGATTACAAAGAAGAGTGGCTAAAATGGTGTAATGAAAATGAAGAAGTTATTAATATTGAAAATGAAAGGTTGACAGAGATTGGTTATGTTGGAGATATTAAAGATAAAATGTATAAATCTGCTAGATATTATTTTCGCAAAAAGCCGGATGAAAAAAAAGAACCTGTAAAGCGTCGTCAGTATATTTCTATTGATCGAGAATTATTGGATTTAATAGATCAACATATTCAAAGAAATAAGATGAATGATAATTATACTCCAGCAAATGGTTTTGATGATTTTTGTAAACTTAATGAATCTATTGTGAATAATGAAATAAAAGAAATGAAAAGAAATACTGAATTTTCATTGGAAGATATTAATTTAAAAATAAAAAAAACTTATAAAAATAGATATTTCCAGAATAAGAAGAATAATTAATTTATCTACTCCAAATGAATTAAATATTATTAATTATTATTAATTATTTAATAACTAATAATGAGTAAAATATGTCAAAAGCAAGATTATGGGTGTGTATATTATCCTGGATTTAATTGTGATAGTAATTATCTTTCTAATACAAATATGATCAGTAAACTTCAAATATATGATTCAGTGGCTAAAAATGAACTTTTTTTTGGTGAAATTATTTGTAAAATTAATAATTATAGGTTCTATTTTTTGCCAGTTATTAATAGTTGCGAAATAAATACTGCAAAAGTCTCTATTAAAAATATAGAACATTGTAAGATAATTAATGATAAAATTGATAATAAATATATATTAATGAATATGGAATATGATTATAATATTTCATTTAAAAATATATTTATAGATAATAAAAAATCTAAAAAACACAGAATATTATTATATATTGATTCATTTAAATACTTATGTTTGTCATTACAAAAATTACTAGATAATAATATTATTCATTTTGATATTAAAGAAAATAATATTGTATTTAATAAAAAAACAGAAAATCCATTAATTATTGATTTTGGAATATCTATATTAATTAAAAATATTATACAAAATAAATCTCTGGTTAGTAAAGAAATTCTAAAAAAATATTTCTATAAATATGAACCTACTTATTATGTATGGCCATTAGAGGTTCATGTTATATCATATTTATTACACGAGTCTCCTTTTTTAAATAATGATTCTATAAAAGTAATAGTTTCGAATTATGTAAATAATAATAAAGCTCTTAATATATTTTCCGATGTATTGAAAAATGATTATTTTAATATATGTGTTAAGTATTTGTCTAAATATATAAAATATTCGGATACTGCAATTATACAAAAACTTATTAGTTTTTGTAATACTTGGGACATGTATTCATTGAGTATTATATATTTAAAATATCTTCGATATTTATTTTTTGATGGGTTTATTAATAATTCTTTTACTACTAAAATTTCACAGATATTGTTAATTAATATACATCCTAATCCAGATATACGAATAAATCCGACTGATTCTAATAAACAAATAAATGATTTATTGTATATGGATAATAATAGTAAAAGTTATCAAAAACTAATTGATAATTTTAACGATAAAAATATTTCAGACTATTTAATTGATGATCCAGTAATTAGTAATAGGCCTACTTTCTAGATTTGCGCGATTTGCGTGATTTGCGTGATTTGCGTGATTTGCGTGATTTGCGTGATTTGCGCGATCTTTTTCCACCACGGCGTGATTTGCGCGATTTGCACGATCTTTTTCCACCATCTTGTGAAGATGTTTGATTGGTGGTATCAGGAGCAGTATGATCGGTATGATCAGCATGAACAACAGGAGCAGCCGCAGGTGTTGGTGAAGGTGTTGGCGAAGGTGTTGGCGAAGGTGTTGGTGAAGGTGTTAGTGGTGCTGTATCAGCGGGAGCATCATCACCACCTGTCATATTGCAACTATTGCATGCTCCACCGCGTTTTCCTTTCTTATGATGACGCGCTGTATGCTTTTTATTATGTTTTTTCATGGGAACTTTTGATTTATAAGTTTTTTTAGCTAATTTTGCTAATTTTCCAACATTTTTGATATTAGGGTTTTGTCTTCGTACTTCGGCTAAATGCTTAAACCAAGGGTTCATTATATAATATATGTGTATATTATTATTTAACGCAAACTATTATTTAATGATTCATCTAAAATACTTTCATTTTCATGTTCAATTAATTCATTTAATATAATTGAAATTAATGATATATTATTTCGTGGAATATTAATATTATTATTTGTCCATCTACTATTATTTAGAGGTAAATTATAGCTTCGCATTAATGAATTCGCTAGTTCATTTGTCATGCCTGATTCTTCATCTTGAATATTAATTATAGTGTCTGTATTAATTATTTCTTGAGACTTAAATTCATATCTACATACTGGACATTCTGCTTTTTCTTCCATTAGCCATTTTCGTATGGCTTCTGCATAATAACAATGATTACACGGTAATCTTATTATCTTATCGCCATTATCAAATTCTGTTTTATAAATTGGACATTCAGAATTCAAATATATTTCATTTTTATCATATATTTTTTCTATTAAAATTTTTTCCCTTTCTTTTTCACATAGTACCTTTTTGTATCTTGGTTTATCATAGAGAGACTCATTTAAAATATTATCAACCATATTTAAATTATTTAGATCTGGAACAATTCTCAATATATCGGACAAAGTATTTGAATAAATAGGGACATCATGATTTATAATTCTATTAACAATATTATTGTTATTTTCATTCATTTATAGATAATAATATAACTTAATATTTATATTATTATTATTTTCTTTTTCTTTTTCTTTTTTCTCTTATTAAATCATGCTATCAAAAATATTATAACGCTCATTATTTAAAATATGTTCAAGATTTTTCCAAGGAGTTAAATCTTTGAAAAATTCCATTCCTTTTCGCGAGAACTCATTTAATAACATCGGACTTGAACCTGACATCATACTTGTATTTTCAGTACTTGTTAAAGATGGAAATCCGGTTGTTGAACGTAAATTCCAAAAAACAATATGTGGTAATTTGTATGGGGTTTTGTATACACTATTCATACCTGCAAATATATATTTTTCTTTCATCATATCATACATTGGCTTGTTATCTTCATTACCACCATGATCAATTTGCATATCAGATAAAATTACTAATGACATATCTCCCATATCATCAGGTGAAATATTATTATTAATTGCTGTAATTAAAATTAAGTCTAATGCTTTTCTAAAATTTGTAGATTGACCCCAATGTGCTTTTGATATTTTTTCTACTTTTGAAATAAAGTCGGGTGTTGTATTATCATCTATTTTAACCCATGACGGTGAACTACTAAATGTTAATACTCGTTTACCTAATTTTGATTTTTCCGCAATTCTAATACCTAATCCAATTGCTGAATGTAGGGGAACGGACTTTTCATCTTCCATAGACCCAGACACATCTACCATAGCAATCATATTTTCAAGATAACCTGTTTGTTTTGAATTTTCATTCCATTGCGCATTTAACATGGCTTTTTCATAAGCCATTTTTTCATCTACGATATTATGACATTCATTGATTCTTAAATTTTCATTCAATATGCATGCGTCTTTCACAAAATCGATAATAGAAACTCTTTTTCCTTTTACTCTTACGTTTGAATCTTTATTTAATGCGTTATTAATATAATTTTTATAATTTTCACAACATTTCATACGGTCGTAATATTCTCCATTATGTTCTGTTACATGTTTATTTGTATATAAAAATGCTTTCGTCTGTTTTCTCATTGTAATACTTGTTACATTTTTATCAAAATTAATATCTCCCCATTTATTGTCACATTGATTAATTTGAACAGTGTTTAATTTTTTATTAATTCCACTAATAGTTTGTCTAAAATTTGTTAGACATTTTCTCTTTGCCGAAATAACTTCATATGATTCATAATTATTTGTTTTATTATATGCTGTGTCGATCCATTTTTTATTTAAATTATATGCAAAATACGCTGTTTGCCAACCAAATTTATTTGATTTTTCCCTTGGTAGCCATTTCGATAATAATGACGGTGAATCGCTATGTTTATCTTTTTCTAACTGATCCGAAACTAAACTAATTACTTTGTTTAAAACATCATTATTGCTATTAAAATATTTACTCATAATATTATCACATGACGTACTTCTAGGAATATTAATATAATTTAAAATATACTTTAAATCTTTCCATGATCCATACGGATGTTTATCATTTTTTTCTAATACTAAATTTTCAATAATATGACAAACTAGATTAGTAATAATCATTTTATAATATTCTGGACAATCATTTGTTTTTGTAAAATAATATAATTCACCAATCATCATATATGTTAGTTCATATTCACCTTTTCCAGAAATTATATCTCTTGTGTGAACAATAATTTTACAAATAATTGTAAGATATTTTTTTATGTCTTCATCATTTTGATGGCAAACATTTTTTAATAATTCTTTAAATTTATTTTTAATAGTTGTATTATCTGGTGTTCTTGTTAATTGAAAAAATAATTTAGTTATATCATCATTTAAATTACAACCCACAGACCATTTGTATTCTAGATTTAATTTTTCACCAAATTGTTTATCTAGCGCGGTCATTAGTGAGTTTGACATTATTATATAATATAATATATCTTTAAGCTATTTGCGCTTTGTTTTTTTATGTTTTTCACTCGTTAACACTATACGTTTTGTTAAATTATTTTTATTTTTCTTTATTTCACCCTTTGTATTTTCATCTATGTCTGAAATTGTATCAGAAAAAATAAAATATACACTGTTCATATCCTGTAAAAGTGATATTGTATTATCAAATTTAATTTCCCTCATATATCGTATCGAACTTAAATTACCAGCATATTTTTTATAATTTATTATATCATCTATTTCATCGCTATTAATATTTATTTTATATTCTAACATTCCAATTAATTTATGTTTTTTTTCAATATTATATTGAAATTTTTTTATTAAATATATTTGTCTCTCACACGTAAATTCATTGTTTTCAATATACTCTTTATCTGTTTTTATGTTATATATCTTTTTCTCATAATCCAAATATATATAATATATTTTAATTATACTAACTTTCTCCTTATTGAAATTTGTATATATTTTTTCTTTATTTTCGTATTCTGTAATCCATTTACTTTCTGGATCCATTATTTAATAAACATAAAATTTATAATTATATTTAACTAATAATAATATTAATAATAATAATAATAATAATAATATTAATAATAATAATAATAATAATAATAATATTAATAATAATAATAATATATATATGTCTAATACTAGAAATAATCATGTAATACTTAATTGTGGTGATATGAAAAAGGATGGACCATCACAGGACGGCACTTGGAATACTGTATTTCAAAAATCGATTAGTAATATTGTTGATGAAGACTGTATAACCGGGGATGGATCTTTTGCAAAATTAAAAGCTGAAGTTTCTAAACAGTTATTGGAAAATGTAAAAAAATATGCGTATAGTAGTTTACCACCTATTCCAGAAGATAACTCACTCGATGATTCTATTGAAAAAATTAATAAAGACCAACGAAAGATACTTCCATCAGAAGTTACAAATATATTTATAGATGCTTCTATGAAGCCAGAAAAATATGTTAAAGCTGACAGTTATAAGAATATTGAAACTCCAGCATCAAACATTGATCCTGGAGGAAGAGAATATACTAGACATTTTGCACCGTCAAGTAGTATAAGCATTAATTTATATAAATACGGATTTAAAGAAGATTCGGTTTTTGAATATGATCAGGATAAAAATAAAACAATTAATGGTACAATGTATAGATATATAAGAATATTTTTAGATAGTAAAAATTATTTTGAAGGTTTAGTTGATAGAAAGGGTAACATTTATAACGACGGATCTCAAATTTTTATGGATGGTGTTAAAAAAACAATAAATATGGATTATTTCAAAGGTAATGAAGTAAAAAATTCTTATATAATATACAATCACGTAACAAAAGAAAATAAAGATATAATTAATTTATTAATATTTTTTAAAGAGTTAGGTGATACTATGCAGGCTATTATAATAGAATATTTACTTAAAAATGACCCTAGTACCTACACAAGCGCTAATACATGTTTATTGACTATTGATACTATATTAGCTACTCGTTCAAAAATGTTAAACGTTCCATATTTATTAAAATCAAATTCTATACTTACGTATTTTACACCATTGGATCCAAAAGAATATGATTATCTTATGAAGCGGACTATCATATTTGATATTCTTGCTAATAATAAAATTGTTTCACTGGAATTAAATACATTTATACTTGATCAACCTCTATATTCACAAATTGTTTCTGGTAGATCAAGACGTAATACAGAGAATAAAACAATAACTAAAAAAATAAATATACGTGATCAGGGTGATTATAAGATAACACATATTATCAGTAAGAGATTTAAATCAATGCAAGAAACTATTGCGAAAATAAATACATATTTAAATAACATCCAAAATTTCTTGTTGAATCCTGGTGATTTTCCTGTATCAGGAGTACCACTAAAAATAAAATATAAATCTTTGAACTTAAAAGAAATATGTGATTTACCATTTATAGAATTTAAAATAATGATAGCTTCATTAACTGCAAAAAGTATTTACATAAATGTTCGCGGTATTAGAAAAATTATAATAGGAAAATACTCGTTATTTCCAGACTTTATAAATTTAATTAGTACAAATTATTTAGTAGTTGATAATCCACATATTTTCCCAAATGGTATTGTTTCATATATACAAGCAAACCAAAAATATGCTGGTGGCGCGAATAGTTCGGATCGTGAAATTAATGAACGGTCTAGAAGTCGTAGCCGTTCCCCCGAAGTTGATTATAAAATTGAGATTGACTCTATGTCAATTACTAATAATCTTGATTATGCAGTATATTTATATTCACTGTTACATCCATTTATATATATATATCCGTATTTATTACCATATATATTAAACCTAGATACTGGTAATTTAGATATTTTATATCAAAGCATATTTAAAATAATACTTGATCCTACAGCATCCGAAAGTGATAAAATATATTTAAATAGTCTTTTTCCTGATAATGAGAGTATTAATGAAATATATTTAAATGAACTAATGGATGAGAATAAAAAACCTATAGATTATTCAACTAGATTATTAGATACTTTAATAACATATACATCTAAACCTTCACCTGTATTGTCTAGACAATATACACCACCACAGATTGATCGACAAGTAACACAGGTAACACCAACAAAGCGTAAAAGTTCAGTAAACATAAAAAAAACAATTAAAAAAAATAAAACATATCGGAAAAAAAATAAAATATATCTAAAAAAAACACATCGAAAAAAAAATAAAACATATAAAAATGGTGGAAATAAACAAAAAAAATATAAGTCTACAAAAATTACCAAAAAAAATAAATATTATAGCAACATTAAAGATACTAGAAATCACTATAAAAAATAAGTATATGAAAAAATATTTTTTCATTATTTAATAATTTACTGTTAACATTTGTCATAATTTATACTATTGTTTATTTTATAAATTATGTTTTTGTTTTTGTTTTTGTTTTTGTTTTTGTTTTTGTTTTTGTTTTTGTTTTTTATTTAATATTCATCTAATGGATTATCATAATCCGAATCTGACGATTCTTCCCAATAATCATCATAGTCATTATCTTCATCATAATCGTAATCATACATATTCCAGTATGGAGAAATGTCGCCTAATATATCATTTAGCTCTTCTCTATATAAACGTCGATTTTCCATTATTTTATGAGCTTTATATCTATTTTGTTTCTGCTCAATCTCTTCTTTTGTATATATTTTTGATTTTTTTTTGTTATGATAACCATATATGAAATTAGTTTTTCCATTTACACGACTAATCGCCACATATCCTGGTTCAACTTTACTTACTACTTCTTTTTCTACATGTATTTCACTTGTAACGATTTTTGAATAATCTTCAATCTCTAAAGAATCAGAAGTAGTTTTTTTCTTTGTATTTTTTAGCGCTGGAAAAGCATTAGTTGAATTTATTTTAATTTCTACATTTTGTGCAGTTGTTTTATTGGTAAATAAATTTTTTTCTTTATTATCGGAAGTTTTATCATTATTGTAATTTCTATTATTATGTTTATGATTTTTACTTTTTGATTGTTTATTGTTAATAAATGTATTTTTTTTACTATTAATATTTATTTCTCTCTTGGGCGTAATATCTTTTGTTCTATCATTATTTTCTCCTTTAAGACATGCAAAGCGGTTGTTTGGCATTATATTTGATCGAGATTTTTTTGAATAATCGTCTTCTTATTATGTAATTAATAATATTAATATTATTTTATATCAATTTTAAATATAATTTAAAGAATATTAGATATAGTAATATGTATAGTTTCTTAACAGCAATGTTATTGTTTTTTTAAAAATTTATATTATAAATTATATTTATAAGAAACTGCATAATCACGATGTAGATGTTATAATAGGTTTATTATATTATCACATGAACAGGTAAGGGTTAGCATGTGGATGGGTGTTTGTTGTGGGTGTTTGTTTGTTTGTTTGTGGATGTTTGTGATGGATGGATGTTTGTGATGGATGGATGTTTATGATGGATGGATGTTTATATAAAAAAAATAATTATCTATTATTATTATTATTATTCAAGTTATATTCGCATATGAATAATAATATAAAATATTATAATGAATAAAATTATAAAAAATTCTGATAATAATTATAGTATTCAATTTGAATCATATATTTCTGATTTCTTACAACAAAAAAATTTAATTACTAATATTACACCAAAAGATATTTCATTTGTTGCTTATAAAATTGAAAAACTTAATACTTCACATTTTAGTTCAGATTTAAATTTAATGAAAGATGTAATACATGATTTAGGTTTTCAAATTCTATCATTAAAATCTGAAAATAAAATAATACCATACTTAAATTATGATGATTTAATATTGATTAATGATACTATTATTCTATTTGCTAATTATGAAATAATTTGTAATTTTGATACTGATGGATATTTTATATCAAATACTAAATATAAAAATTATTCAAATTTTTATAGTCCCGAATTTATGACTTCTTACAATGAAGATAAAATATTTTATACGACAATTTATTATTCATTTGGAATCTTTTTACTCGATCTTTTTGATATCATAATCCAAGATATTGAAAATACAAAATATTATATTTCTATAAAAAAATTATTACACAATGACCCTATTAAGAGAACATTTATATTAATATAAAAAAATAAGTATTTTATTTTTTTATATTAGAATAATATTAGTTCTGTTTTTTAAGTGCTTTTTTTTCTGTATAAGGATCACACGAGTTAATTTTTATATAAACGAGTATGATGATAAATATTGATTAATCTCCTAGTAGTAATACATTTGAAAAAATCATCCAGCCAAGTAGAAGTTTAGCTGTTAGTGATAATAAAACATAACTTTTTTCTTTTGTATATGGATTTACAACAAAAATCAACTCGGCTAATTGAACAAAACCAAATGAAGAATATAGTGCAAAAAGTACAAAAACAATAACATATACAAATGATGGTGGCGTAATACCACCAGATTCGTTTGAAGCTGCAATAGATTTAAAAAATGCATATGCAATAATACCATAAGCCCATACAAATTGTAGCCAACCAACTAAATGAATTAACCACTTGATCTTTTTATCATCGACATATTCAACAGCTAGACCACATAATTGACAACTAGCAGTTAAAACACCAATAGAAATAATGAGATTAATATCAGTAACACCATTAATTAGTGCAATAGAAATTAACATAAGACTTGCTGAAATACTATATTCTACAAATCGTAATGGATTTCTATTATTTTTGATCATTTCGCTGTACTTATATCCATAAATTGGACCTGTATAATCCGTAATTGAAGCAAATGACTGAAATACAAATGATAGAATGTGAAAAAAAATGATCAACCATCCCAAATCAATCCCTGCACAAATCAATGTGCTACTATCACAATATATTGGTTTTGTAACAGTTCCTACACAAAATTTACCATCCGAAGTATCAAATTCACGACTTCCAATTGTGCATACTGTATTATTATCAAATTTCTTCCATTCTAAATAACTTTCAGTTAACGGAATTACTACGTTTGGTTTGTTTGAATATAAGAAAATCATAGAAATGGCACTCATAAAATGTCCAAGTACTGCTACATTATTAATTATTTTGTAATTGCATGATACCATTTATGGTAATATAATATTAATAATAACAATATATTTAAATCATTATTATATATTATTTATCGTGCATAATAATTATTTAAATTTTTATGTGTATGATCTATAATGAAGTAAAAAAATATAACAAAAAATATAAACTTATAGATATATTTTTTGTTATATTTTTTCTTATATTTTTTGTTATATTTTTTATACTGTGCTTGGTCGTTTTTTTGGTTGTTTATTTGGATTTTGTAACCACCGATTTCCAACACTCACATGTTCAGTTTCATAATCACAGGCTTTGCAAATATGAAAATCGTTATCGTCTATACTAAATATTAGTCTTTTTATTTTTAACTCCAAAATTACACTTAAACAATTCTTACACGGTGCAGAATTTTTGAAATTTCCCATAGCATCTTGTCTTACAACATACAATACTATGTCTTTAAATATTCTTTCATTCTCTCGGCTGGCCTTTTATCGAATTCCCATATTTTTCGAATGGAGTCGATGATGCTTTCCTATAATATTGGCGCAATGCAGCCATTTCAGCATGACATGCACACGTATTTTTAATAAAATCGTCTTTTGATGTTGTACGATACGAGTTATGCCCTTTTCCAACAACCTTTCCATTTCTTACAAGAATACACCCATGCTTCATGAGAAGTTCGGACTTTGTTGCTTCATTTGCTGCGTGTGAAATATATGTCTCATCATTACGACTAATCGCCATATTTAAACTTTATAATAATTATTGTTATTATTTTTATACTTAATAGAATCAATTTTTTATTTTTTTATTTTTTTATTTTTTTATTTTTTATTTTTTATTTTTTATTTTTTTTCATATATTTAGCTAATCTAATAAAATAATTACTAAACGAATGCATACATGTTATACTGGTTTTAATAATAGTATTTAACTTTAACTCACCTTTTGATGCTGAAATAATTATTTCAATTAAATTATCGACTCCATCATTTTCTATAAAATTTAAAATATCAAGTCGTTTTATATCATCTTCTGGCATTAAAAGTACTATTTGTCGAAAAATATGAATCACTAATATTTTTTGTTGAACACCTTTTACATCACTTACTTCTATGAGCTCCATAATAGAAGTTACTATTGATGCTATCTTATTTATTGTTATAGATTCTAATGGATATTTGTCACGTATACTAGTTATTATATCTGATATAAGTTTTGTATTATTAATAATATCCATATCGATAGAAACACTTTTTGTTTCTTTAATTGTTTTGGGGTCAGTCAATATAATACTATCTCTAGTCATATATATACCATCAAGATATATTATTCTTAATATTTTATTTTTATAATATATTATTTTTATTTTTATAATATATTATTTTATTTTTATAGATTAGATGACTAAAAGTATAAGTGTAAGTTATAATCGATTACTTGTAGGATTCATTATTATCTCAATAATTGGAAGTATAATAACATCAATAGTTGTTGAGACTAGATTATCTATTAAGATGAATAATAACAATATAGTATCCATAGGTCATACAAAATTTAGAAATTTATTCAATTATACTGATAAAACTGAACCTCAATGGTTTAAAGTTTTATATAATTCAATATTATCAATTTTTATAACATTATTCATATACAATATATTTTTAATAATATTAGGTAAAGATCTAATATATCGATATTTTTTTGGTAATATACTTTATTAAAATGACACTAAAAATATTAATAAATAAAAAATAAGTTTTTATATTTTTTATTTATTTATTTTGCGCGGAGTGGGGTTCGAACCCACGAGGCTTTCGCCATGCGTTCTTGAGACGCACCCCTTAGACCACTCGGGCATCCGCGCTTATTATCCAATAATTTTAACTATTATCAGATTCCACTAGATCCAAACCCATTATTTCCTCGAATTGAAGATCCCAGATCGTATATTGAGTCAACAATTACTGGATAAATTGGATATGTTAAATTTGGACTGCAAATTTGAACAATTCTGTCATTTTTTTTTACAATATAATTATTATTTAATGTACTATCAATATTATCAACAATAGCCGTAATTTCACCTCTATATCCCGAATCAATTATACCTACCGAATTTGATAATCTTAATGGCGTTTTTGCTCCCATACTTGATCTTGGATATAGATAATATCCGCAATATTTGTCATTAAATGACATTGATGTTGAAATTGACATCGGGATTTTATTTGATATACTTCCATTACCAATAATAACTGTCTCCGGTGTAAAAATATCGAATCCTGAATCAATTTCAACATTCTCACCATTTAGATATTTTTTTACTAATTTTTGCTGTTTTTTTACATTCGCAGTATATAATTTTTTTGTATCATTCTCTAAATTATTCAGATAAATCGATAAAATATACATTGGTTCTGTTTTATTTAATTCATCCATAATTATATTTCAATATCTTGATGTTATATTAACATATATAATAAGGTTTAAATCAATTTTAGATAAAATAAAACAAAAAAAATAAATAAAAAATAAATAAAAAATAAAATCAATATTACATTCCGGTTTGTAGCTATTGATTTTATTTTTTATTTATTTTTTATTTATTTTTTTTTGTTTTTTGTTTGTTTTTTTGTTTATTCGTCATCCTCACACCAATCGGCCCATGACATACCAGCCGGTCGACTAAATATGTCATTGGTTTTTGCGACACACACATTATCGATCATTAGCACATCAAATGCGTTGCTTATTTTTTGAATATTACTAGTCTCCTTTACAAAGTTATTTTTTGGTTTTGATAACCTTACACTAGTAAATCCGTCGCTGTCTACTTCAACACATTTCGTCTGCTTGTTACTTGGCTTATTATTTTTACAATATTTTTTTGTATGTCCATATTTAAAACATGTTTGACACTGTGTCTTCAATAGAAATGGACACATAACTTCAGAGTTGGGATCTTTTGTCTTGCGCAAGAAATGATCATGCGGTCCGGGGATTTTGTTATCGAAGCAGAATCGGCACATCGGCATATTTATTGAGAGTTGGTTGTTAGTTGTATTAATTGATGTTGTTGTTATATTGTATCCTAAAAAATAAAATTCTATTTCAATTTTTTTTTTACTAATATTCTATAGATCACTGGAATATATAATAAGAAAAAATTGAAATATTTTTATTTTTTTTATTTTATGTAACAAAGTTATCAACTAAACTTGACAATAGTAAAATAACCAACCATGGATTTGGTTATCAAATGGTTTTCAGAGAACAACCTTGATAAAAATACCTACCAACTTGATGGAATAAAATGGTGTTTAACGAGAGAAACCCAAGGTTCTGTTATAAACGAAAAATGTATATCTGGTGGTTTGGTCGCAGATGAAATGGGTCTTGGTAAAACAATTACTATGCTTTCAATGTTAGTTGCTAACCCATTACCATCAACATTAATTGTTTTACCAAAAGTTCTTATTCCACAATGGGCATTCACTATTAAAAAGTTATTTAATATCGTTCCGTATATTTATCATGGTCAAAATATTACTAATATTACTGAACGTAAGTTCAATTTTATTAAAAGTACCAATAATATTATTATTACAACTTATGGTATGATTTCATTATCCAATAAAGAAAACTTATTACATAACACTTCTTGGAATCGCATTATTTATGATGAAGCTCACCATTTAAGAAATTATAAAACAAAAATATTTACTGGAGCATATAAATTGACTTTTAAAAGTGATATTACATGGTTAGTTACAGGCACGCCAATTCAAAATAAAAAGTCGGATTTTTATTCCCTTTGTGATATTATTGGAATTCCATGTGAATATTATAAAAAAACTGAAAATTTACCAATGCTTGCTAAAAATTTTATTATTAAAAGAACAAAAAAAGATGTTGGTATTGCAATGCCAAATCTTACTACAAAGGTAATAACTGTTGATTGGGCGAATGATGAAGAGCGTCAACTAGCTGAAGAAATACATAGTAAACTTGGGTTCTCTAATGTAATTTCAAAAAAAACACATTTTAACATTGGAACAACCAATGAATTTATATTACCATTACTAATTAAGGCTAGACAAATATGTATTTCTAGTAATCTTATTAAGAATATTAGATATATTGATGATGGTGAATGCAATATTACAGCTACATCTAAATTACATTCTGTAGTTAGAACTATTATTTCTGCAGACAAAACTAACAAAAAAATTGTATTTTGTCATTATCGTGGAGAGATTGATGAACTACAGAAACAACTTGAAGTTCACGATCTTAAAGTTAAGATATATGATGGTAGAACTAAATTTAAGGATCGCGATTCAGTACTTACTGATTCAAGTGATTGTGATGTTCTAATTCTACAAATTCAAACTGGTTGTGAAGGTCTTAATCTTCAGGAATTTAACCAGGTATATTTTATTAGTCCACATTGGAATCCGTCTATTGAAAAACAAGCTATTGCTAGATGTCATCGTATTGGTCAGTTGAAAGATGTTGAAGTATTCAGATTTATAATGGCGTCTTTTGATGAAGAATATGAAACATGCAACCTTGAAATGCACTCAAACATTATTCAACAGAAAAAACAAGAAATTGCTTCGAAAATTTGTGGATAATTATATTACAAAAAATAAAAATTATAAAAAATACTAAAATATAAGAAAGAAGTTGGTATTTTTTATATTTTTTATTTTTCTTTTTCTTTTTCTTTTTCTTTTTCTTTTTCTTTTTCTTTTTCTTTTTCTTTTTCTTTTTTTTTTTCTTTTTCTTTTTCTTTTTATTTAAATTACTTATTATTTAAAAATACTTATTATATAAAATACTTAAAAATATACATATATATTAAGTATCCTAATAATTAATATTTATTAAGATCAATATTTCGCGTCATTGGTGTAGTGGTAACATATCTGATTTCCATTCAGATGCCGGGGGTTCGATTCCCTCATGACGCAATTAATATAATAAATATAATTTTATTATATTATTATATTATTATCTTTCAACATCATTAATATTTCCTATAAATAAGTTATTTAATTTGTTGAATATAGTTTTCTCTGCATATTTTATTTCTTCTTCTTCTATTATTTTATTTTTATCATATGTTAAAATTATTTTAAACAGATCATCTCCTATTTCATTTATTGAAACATATCCTTCTGGATGTAAAACTTTTCGACAACATCTTGGGCATAATAAGGTTATCAAATCATTTATAAAAAATCTTATACAATATGACTTTTTTAATTCAGCGTTCATTATTTCGTGAGAGAAAATTTTGTCAATATACGAAAATGCTGTATTTAAAAATAATATTGTATTTATTAACTTTTTCTTTTTTTTAATTAATTTCTTTATCGTATCTTTATCATCCAAATATTCTTTACTATCTTTCTTATTTTCACTTTTATTTTTTAGACATTTAGTCATACGTTTTTGTTTTTCATTTATGAAACGTAACTCATTTTTTACAATTTTCAAATTGTTTATAGTTTGCACTTTATGATCATCTATTTTTTTTATTATTGCAAAGATATTTGTATTATATATTAATGGATAAATATATCTAATTCTTCTTGGTATTATAAATTGGTTAGTTTCTTTTATTTCTGCTATTTTTTCTTCTACACGCTTTATATTTTCCTTCAGGTCATTCGTTAACTTATTATGTAATTCTACTTTTTGATTATATGTTTCTTTTTTTTTATTGGTATATGTTTCTCTCGCTTTACGTTCCATATTTTCAACATCTTCTGTGTATTTATTTTTTAAATACACACTTTTATATTCACTTAAATATCTTTCTGAACCGAAGCGTGATAATAATTGATTACTAAAAAGCAGTATTTGTCCAGATTGAAATTCTACATATGTTTGTAATTTATCATATTGATGTGAAGTTATTTTATGAGCTTCTGATTTTGCATCTAATTTTAAAAAATTTATTACCGATAGCAATAATGTTATTAGTGCATTTATACTCGATAAAATTATTCCACCATATTGATATGTACTTGCTAATTCTTGTATAACAGTTACTATAACACTTAAAGTCAATGCTGGTATCATTATTTTATTTAATAATCTTGTTGTATGACTTCTAGACTCCATATATATTATTTTTTGACCCTTTAAATAACTAGCTAAAATATCAAGTGATGATGAATATCTATGAATTGTGTCTTGAGTATAATATCTATTTATTTGCTTTTCAACATCATTATAAGAAAGTTTTTTATATTTTATGTCGTGTAATAATTTATTATCATTATTATCCATCTCATATTGCTGTATTGATTCATTACTCAATTTATCATCGTAATCACTATTTGTAATGCTAATATCTGAATCACTTGGATTACTTCCCATACCTTCATTATCACTTTCTACATTCGATAAATTTACTAATTTATTTTTATTTCTTTTATTATTTTTTAATGGTGACGGTGCTTGTTCTAATACTACAGAATTTAATTCTACAATATTATTTTTATCAACACTTTCTGGATTTTGACTTACTGTATAATCTTCAGTTATTTCTATTGATACACTATCTTTATTATCTAACGATGTACTAGTTATAAACATAGAGTTATTATATAATAACTCTTTATAATAACTATGCTTAATAGTTATAAAAAGTTATCGTCAAAAGGATGGGCTAAACTATCACCTAAAACACGTAAAATGCGTAAATATATTTATAGAAAATGTGGTAATAAATGTTTTTTAGGAAAAAAACTTTCATTTCCAATTTGTTCTAAAAAATCATGCAAATTAAATAATAAAGGTCTTTATGCTGCATATACTAGAGCTAAACAATACAAATATAAATCTATCGCCTCTAAATCTAGAAAAATCTTACAAAAGCGCGGATTTAAATTTAATCAGTAATCAGTAATCAGTAATCAGTAATCAGTAATATTTTTATTAAGTATTTGAAATATATACTTAATAAAAAAAGCCCTAGGTGGGACTCGAACCCACAACCCCCAGATTAGAAGTCTGGTGCGCTATCCAATTGCGCCACTAGAGCAGAAAAAGTGACTATTTTAGTCACGCCCCGTACTGGTTTCGAACCAGTGACCTTGCGGTTAACAGCCGCACGCTCTAACCAACTGAGCTAACGGGGCAGAGTAAATTTGCTAGATGCTTGTTTTCTGTTAAGAAAAAATTAACATTATATTTTTGCTGTAAGCACCCAAAACGAACACGGCAGGATTTGAACCTACGCGGGCTATGCCCAACAGATTTCAAGTCTGTCCCCTTAACCACTCGGGCACGTGTTCATACTAAAAAAAAATAAAAAATGCACGGTGTGGGGTTCGAACCCACGAGGCTTTCGCCATGCGATCTTAAGTCGCACCCCTTAGACCACTCGGGCAACCGTGCTAAAGTTCCTACCCAGATTCGAACTGGGGTTTTGGGATTCAAAGACCCACGTGATTACCGCTACACTATAGGAACAGATTATATGTATTAAAAACATAAAAAAAATTTGATCCCAGGCGGGCTCGAACCGCCGACCTTCGGCTCATAAGACCGATGCTCTAACCAACTGAGCTATGAGATCATAAAAATGATTTGCAGGAAAAAAAAAACTATTTTACTTTACATTACCCTTTCCTTTACATACTATACTAGTAGTATCTTTTTAAATTCATTTTTTCAATTAATATTTTATTAGTTTTCCATATTAAATCCGATAAACAATTTTTCAACACTATCAACATTATTATTTTTTTCAATATATTCAATTATTTTATATCTTTCACCTTCTAAATAATTTGGAAGTATACTATTTCCTTCCAATAGTATTTCTTCCGATTTTCTATCAAATCCATCTCCTCTCTCATATTTATATACTGTTTCTGCGCAATTTTTACAATATCCAATAAATATATTATTTATTGATCCGTAATGTTTACAACTCGCGCATTCATTTGGACCGGTCCCATTTACCCGTAATAATAACCACTCATCCGGAAATGAAGAAATGTATTTCTCACCTAGGTATTCTTTATAATTCATATTGTATTAATTACTTATTTTCTCTCTACTATAATAGTTTATTTCTTTCAATTTTATATTAAATATTATTTATTAAATAATACTATATTTTAACTATACTAATGATTTGCGCCATTTGTCTAGATAATATTACTAAAAGTGCTACCGGTACTTGTAATCACCATTTTTGTTATAATTGTTTAATTAAATGGTGTAAACTCAAAAATAAATGCCCTAAATGCAATTTTGACATTTTTGAAATTAAACTTGACCCGGAATTCGATTCACTTATTTCCGAAATTTGTAATTTTAATTACGATTCAAATTCAAATTCTGATGCTCAATTCTCGGCAGCTGGACATAATATAGATACTTCTTCGGTATATTCCGCACCTATATCATCTCCATCTTCACCATTAAAAATAACAACAGAATATACTAGACAAATTATATTATATTATTCCAATAATCACAACTTTCCCACTGGTATTACATTGTCTAATAATACTAAAGGCCCTGGAGTTATTGTTAAAAAAATTTCACACAATTTTCTTGCGTATAAAGCCGGGTTTAAAGTTGGTGATATTATATTATTTATTAATTCAGTCCCATGTATTAATCATAAACAATCTATACAAATACTTGATACATTATATGTTAGTTATAAAAATGCTATCTGTACCTTATTATAAATTTATGGATTATTTATTTTATTTGTATTTATTAAATGAGTTTAAGAACCATGGGCGCTGGATTAGCCGGCTCATCTGTGTACGGTGTTAATGTTAGTGGTAACTTTGGTGGTGGTTCCAAAAAACAAGGACTTCCATCAACAACTAACAGACCGTCACAATTTATTACATCATTTATTCGTTCTCGCGCAAGCAGTAATAATAAAAAAGTATATTTTATTAATCAACTTGGAGGTATTGGAGCTTCCGGTATTCCAGGAAATTCTAGAATGTTTGCACCTAGAGCTGACGGTGTTAAAAATAATAGACGAAAACGTCTCAATATCATCTTCAGTTAATTCTTTTAAATCCGCTACATATATTTTATTATTAACCAATAGTTATTAATAATAAATATTACTTAATAAAATATTATTTATAAATAATAAATAATAAATAATATGTATTCTTGTATTATTGGACTACCTGTTTATAATGCCGCAAAATATATCCCATTTGCTATTAGTAATATTAATATTTTAAAAACTCTATTTAATAAAGTTCATATTGTATTTGCCTATGATGATTCTAACGATAATACAATTAATCTACTTAATAATTATGCTAAAAATAATAATGATGTTTCTATTATTATTATATCAAAACATAATAAAAATAAAAGTAAATATAGAACTGTTAACATTTCTAGAGCTAGAAATCTTATTCTTAATTTCATTCGTTCACAGAGAGATCCCTTTGATTTTTTTATAATGCTTGATTGTAATTACAATAATTATATGACTATTGATAAAAATGTACTTTCGTTATATCTAGATAGAACTGATTGGGATGCCCTTTCTTTTAATCAAAATGACTATTATGATATTTGGGCATTATCTATTTTTCCGTATTATTTAAGTTGTTGGGCATGGTCATCCGGGGCCGCAGTCTCTAATACAATGAAAAAATATATTACTAATAAATTAGCCAACTGTTCACATGAAAAACTTATTCCTTGCATTTCCGCTTTCAACGGAATTTCAATTTATAGATCTAGTAAATTTTTAAATTGTTTCTATAATGGATATTACAATACTTATTTGTTATCATATCTTCACTGTAATCTTAAGTTAAATATTTCTCTACTAAAAAATGTATCCCAAACATTGATTAAAAATAATTATGTTGGAAAAAATAGCATTCTTGGCAATCAAGATTGCGAGCATCGATCTTTTCACGCTATGGCCATAATTAAAAATAATGCTAAAATTTGCATTTCTCCATTGTGTTTATTTAAAAATTGATAATAATAATTAATTATTATATATTAATTATTATAACATTTAATATCTCTAATATTAATATGTCTAATATTAATATGACTAATAACCTACGCATTACCAATAACTCTACTTTAGAATCAACTAATAATCATTCGTCGAATTCCGAATCCTATAATATACCCCAAACAAACAGTAATATTTCTACAAATACTATTACAGAAGATTCTCCAATATATACTACATTAATGAATCTATCTATTGAATTACGTGCTATTTCTATTTGTATTGAAAATGCTAAACGTCCATTACATCATTATAAATATCATTCTGATGATAATGTTATGCCTAAAGAATTATATATTGATAGTGTTGTAAATACATCATATGAAAATATTTCATATATTGATGAAAAAAAAGTATCTTATTATGCTGATCAAATTGATAAAATTATTGCACCGAATGGTTGGGGTGATGAGAGTTATCGTTATGAGTCTGATTATGAACAACAAATGGAAGATGATACCATTTATTCTCTAGGCCATCTTTCTATGAATCCAAAGAATGAACCGTTTCTAGGTCCTGAAGCATAAAAAAATTACTTCTTATTGATTATTTCTTTTACTTTTTACTTTTTATTTTTTACTTTTTATTTTTTATTTTAGATATCTTACTATTATTTTCGCATTATCGATACAATCCTTAACATAATTACACATCTTTAAATATCGCGATTCCATGTCCGAATTTTCATAACTATCAATCAATTGATGCCCGTTTTTTGTAAGTTCAGATATATAATTCTTCTGTATTTCAATTTTTAAAGATTCATTATTACTCTGCAAATATTCTAAAAATAGCTCCATATAATATTTATTACATATTACATATTTTGTATAGTTATAAAACATTTCTTTTTCTACTTCTTTATTAATTGAAAATGATCTTAATGTTTTCATTCTCTCCCGTTGACTTATAAAACAATTAAATTGATCCAACTGATGTTTTACACTTTTCGCAAGAACACAATCTTTGGTTGTCGACATTTTATCTTTTAATTATAGAATACTTATTTTACTAGATGTATTTCAATTTTTTTTATTCTTACATTATTTAATATTACTATTAAAATTGAAATAAAAATAAATTATTATTTATTTTTATAAATAATAATGCCTGCCATTAATGAACCTAGTATTTGTATTCCGAGAGTTTCCAGTAATATAAATAAAGAATTCATTCTTAAAATATTTGAACAAATCTTTGGAAAAGATTCTATTGAAAGAGTTGATATTGTAAAAAAAAATAATAATATTTATTCTTGTGTTTTTATTCATTTTAATTTTTGGACCAATACCCCAAATGTTCAATCTATTAGAAATAGACTTTTAGACAATAATTCTTTTAAAATTGTATATAATGATCCTTGGTTCTGGAAATGTTCTGCTAGCAGATTACCTAAACCAAATTTTATTAATATTCCTAATACAAACAATACTAACAATACTAACAATACTAACAATACTAACAATACTAACAATAATGATGATCTTCTTTTTAATCAACTAGATATTGATACTGTTTCATACTCGCCACCACCGCTTCGGAGACAGTCGAGAGTTTTTCCTTTAGAAAATAATTTTTAAAAAAATATTGTATAAAATTTATTCAATAAAATTTATAAAAAAATTTATTGTATAAATTTTTTTATACAGTATATAATATAATGTCCTATCCAAATTATTCTAATTATCTTAAATATAAAAATTGTTGTAAACCAATCGGAGCTCAAGGACCTCCTGGTATGCAAGGACCGCAAGGTGTCACTGGACCTTCTGGTAATGATGCTGATCAAGGAGCAACCGGAGTACAAGGGGCAACCGGAGTACAAGGGGCAACCGGAGTACAAGGGGCAACCGGAATACAAGGTTGTACAGGGGCAACCGGAGTTCAAGGATCAACCGGTGTTCAAGGAGCGACCGGAGTTCAAGGTGCTACAGGAGTTCAAGGCGCTACAGGTGTTCAAGGAGCGACCGGAGTTCAAGGGGCAACCGGAGTTCAAGGTGCAACC
>Ga0228664_1000299_pt1 | contig 31292 bp, 14 predicted proteins | sample 78DmetaG_FD_183029 | JGI IMG/M metagenome (GOLD analysis project Ga0228664, IMG submission 183029) | Seawater microbial communities from Monterey Bay, California, United States - 78D | ecosystem: Environmental > Aquatic > Marine > Coastal | place: USA: California | collected 2016-09-26 | reverse complement strand
TTTATTGTTAGAACCATTGGCTAATGGGGATAATTTCAGTGATAATTTATCTATTGAAGAAGATGTAGAATTACGTAAACATATGAATTCATACGAAGAGCCAATTCTTCATACATCATATCGTGGTGCTTATTCCAGTTTTAAGGGATCACCTGCTTCACGTGGTGAATTACAGTTTGATTTATGGGGGGTTGAACCCAGTGACCGATATGATTGGACGCTTTTAAAAACACGAATTCGTGAACGCGGAATACGTAATTCATTGTTATTGGCACCTATGCCTACTGCATCTACTTCACAGATTTTGGGCTACAATGAATGTATTGAACCCATTACCAGTAATATTTATAATCGCCGTACCATTGCAGGAGAATTTATTTTAGCGAATAAATATTTGATGCAAGATTTGTTGAAATTGGACTTGTGGAATGATAAAATGAAGAACAATATTATTGCGAATAATGGTTCTATCCAGCATTTAGAGCAAATTCCTGTTGAAATTCGTGAAAAATACCGAACAGTGTGGGAAATTCCTATGCGACATTTGATTGATATGGCTGCCGACCGTGGAGCGTTTGTATGCCAAAGCCAGAGTTTGAATTTGTGGTTGGAAGACCCCAATTATTCTAATCTAACCTCTATGCATTTTTATTCTTGGTCTAAAGGATTGAAGACTGGAATTTATTATTTAAGAAGAAGAGCAAGACATCAAGCACAACAATTTACTATTGAACCCGAAAAAAAGAATTTAGGAGGTAAAATGGAAGAAAACGTAGAAGATGAAATCTGTGAAATGTGTTCAGCTTAATTTCTGGGGGTATAATATAGTAAAATGGCAGCTTTTGAACCTGAACGACATGGGCTACTTGATGATATTAAGGGAATGATAGACACTGACAAACGCAGTGCTGAGATTATTCAGTTAGTTGTTACATATCCAGAGGATTTTTGGGGTTATATCAAAGACATGGATAAAAAAGATCCAGCAGACAAATGTAAAGATCTCATATATCCAGGGGATGAATATAAAGATAAATCATGGATACAACAACGTAGAGCAAAAATTATATGTGATTTTTTAATGTTTTGGAGCAGAAAACCTGATACTATGCTCACCGAAATTATTAATCCAGAAACTGGTGATCTTATTCCTCATGCTTATGAAGATATTAAAGACAAAATTAAAAATCGTGTAGAAACACTTAAGGGATTCTATGAATCTTTAAAAGATGCTGCTGCTGAAACAATTGAAGATACTACTAACAAAATTAAAAGTATGACCACAGAGTTAGGTATATTGATAACATTAGGTACAACATATGTAAGTGATACGTGTGTAGCTGGTGCTGGCACAGTTAGAGATACAGCTGATGCTACCATTTATACTATGGATAAGATGTTAGCAGACATAATGAAAATTAATATTAATATTGATTTATTGGAGGCTGCAAAAGTTGGTGAGGGTTTAATAGATTCAATTGTTGGGCATCATACTGATACTGTAATATTAATGTTAGAAGGATTATTGACAGTATGTGCTGGTACTATGGCGGTAAAACATTATGATGTTGTTTCTAAGGCACTATTAAAAGTATTAGGATATCTAGAAAATATACTTCGTATAGGTGCAGCTGGTTCTGTTTTATATGCGATAGGTTCTGTTACACACCTTTTATCAGAAAAATTAAAAAATATAACAGGAGAAAAGGCAGAAGAATTAAAAGCTATTTCTAAAAATTTGGCTAAGATTAGTAGAGATATACGTAATACCAAGGGAGGAGATGTAGATGACGGCAAACTTAATGAATTTAAAGAGAGATTACAAGATGTGTTAAAACCACAAGGAGCGGCAGGAGCAGAACCAATGGAGGAAGGAGCACCAGTAGTAGAAGCAGCAGCACCAGCACCAGCAGTACCAACAGAACAGCTAATAGAAGCACGAAACGCAGCTGAAGTAGTACGAAACGAAAATAGAAATAAAAACGAGCCATCTCCAAGAGAACATGATGGTGGAAAGAAACATAAAAAATCCCAGAAAAAACCCAGAAAGAAGACATCCAAATCCAAGCGTTCTAATAAAGCAGGAAAAAAGACAAGAAAATCCAGAAAGAAGACCCGCGGAAAAAAACATTAAAAACAGTATATACAAGATTTTTATGAATTGATATGTGAATAGTCATATATCAATATTTTTATTTTAGCAGGGTAGTAGTGTAGTATCATCGTATCCGTGTCGCATTTTCAAATAGCAGCGTAAACAGGTCAACACATCAATCATAGAATTGTGTAACCCTTCCACCGTACCCCCATCAAATAGTTTCGCGTACAATTCGTTCAACTTTGGCCATTTCTTAGACGGTGGGCGTCCAGGCATCTTGGACTCAACCAAGATATTGCACATATCGGTTCCCTTACGCATAGTACAATATCTCTCAATGCCTTGCACTTTCTCATACATCGGGTTAAAAGTCATAAAACAATAAGGTGCTTTTTCCATAATAGCGGGGCGGTTACGTTCCAGTTCAACCGAAATCATTTTCTCGTCAAAGTCCATGTTATGGGCAACAATCCCTTCACAAAACATGTATGCTTCATAGAACTGCTCCAATACTTCCACGATAGGTTTGCCCTCAGTTTTGCACTTTTCCTTTGAAATACCTGTTAAATTGGTAACAAACTCACTAATAACCACATCATCTGGAATATCAATGTAAGCATCATATTTACGAATAACTTGCTTTTGAGACAAATCGTAAATGGCATAGCTGAGTTGCAGAATATAAGGATATTCAGTGATTGGTACTGCATTAGTACTATTACGGCGGTTGTTTGGTAAAAGTCCAGTGGATTCTACGTCAAATACCAAGAACCGACGACGATATGTCGGTGGAGGGACGGAAAATGTCAGATCACTTTGAGGTTGTCTTTGAGATTGCATTATGTAAACCGATATGGTTATGATTATTGATAAAATAGTATATAAGTAATGTATTTTATCAATTTTTTACATTTTTATGATGTTTCGCTATGAATACGTGCACGAGTTTCTGCAATTTGTTTCTTTAATTGTTGTACTTCATTTATCAAAATAGGTAATAATCCACTGTAATTCACAGATTGCATTTTGTCTCCATCCTTTTCACCTTCAACAAGTTCAGGATAATGTTCTTGAAGTTCGTGTGCCAAAAATCCAATGTCATTTTTGCCAGTTTGGGTTTGTTTATATTTCACGGGACGAAGATTATCTACTATATGAGTTTCATCAAGGGTTTCTACATTGGTTTTGATACGATAGTCAGAAGTTACAACTGCAGCTGGTGAATAAAAATCACCAATTACCGTCATGCTTTCAAATGTTGACGCTTTAAATGTAGTTCCGTCAACTTCTTTGTTTGTACTGTGAAATGTAGTATTATCAGGGAATTCAATCCCAGTATTGGCTTTTAATGTGGTATTTGCTCCAAAATAGGTGATTGAATTCGGGTTTGGTTCTAATAACTCGGTAGGATGAACAAAAATCTCGTATTCTTCATGTGCAGCGACTACATATTTATTATCATCAGAAAAATTACCACCCCAAATTCTCTCATAATTACCATTATTATTATATGTTTTCCATAATGGACTACTTGAATTATGGTATGTAAAAGATGCACCATAATCAGTTGATAAATAACTTACAGTAGTTCTGACTCCTCCCCACTGTGTGTATCCAAAATATAAAATATATTTGCCATCACCTGAACAATTCATACCTGAGTTTTCTCCACCAGTATGGTCTACAGACCCGATTACCTGTGTATTTACTGCATTATTTGAACCACCTGAAACTGTACCCGTAGTCACATCTAAATTATGAAAAGTGGGGTAATGTTCCCAGATTTCAATACATACTGTTCCTACATTAGATATACATACGGCATTTTGGTACAAAGAGGCACCATATGAACTGTTTGGTGCATTCGATAATGTATAAAATGTTGCACCATAATCATCAGAATATTTTGGTTTGGTACTATTGTCATAATATAGTAACGCTATATACTTTCCGTCTCTTGATGTATTGAACTGACTTATTTTCCCGTAAGTGCTTGCTGTTTCTGTCCACGTAGCACCTGCATCACTTGATGTTATAAATGTATAATAAGAATTGGTAGCCTGTTGACCTGTGCCCTCTGGGTTATTACAATACAGTGTACTTAGGTGTAAACCATCTGTCGCCATTTTCATTGTTATACCCGGTCTTCCATTAGAAGTGCCCCCATAATTATTACCATCAGCATACGTTTTACCCGGAATAGTAATAGTTACTTGTGTCCAATTTACACCATAATCTGTGGACTTGTATAACACATTTCCACGAGCTTTTACCATCATTAGAGAACCATCTCCTGAAACCATTGCACTAATCCAGTTTTGTGAACTACCACCAACGGTTACTTGTGTCCAGCTTTCACCAAAATCTGTAGATACCCATACGTTACCAGTTTCATTAGACGCACCTGAAGTCTTGCTATTACCTCCAACTACAGCAATCATATATTTTCCCGTGCTTGATAGTTGTACGTCTTGCCAAGATAAATTATTAGCTGTTGTTTTGGCATCAGTAGATGTAAATATATTAGGTTCATTAAGGTCTATAGTTACTTGCAGATTCAATGAAATATCTTCATTGTATTTTTTCTTAGCACGATTTGTATAATATTCGGTAAATGTAGTGGTCGTACCACTTGTAGAATATCCAGAATCAGGTATAGCCGCTGTGACAGATATTGAATCAGATTTATAGGATCCTACTGACATGACCCCGTTGATAGAAATATCTCCCACGATATTCAAAGAAGCATCACCCATGGATACATCACCAACCACAAAAAGCCGATTATTAATCCCTACATCAGCAGTAAATACATGCGGGTCAGTATATGTATAACTATGTAAGTCAATATCTCCCGTCTCCATAAGTATATTATCCGTAACCTTTACATTTCCACTAATATCCAAAAATGCATCACTATAAGTTGAATTAAAATGGTTTGCATTGGAATCAGCATTCCATTTACCTGCATCAATCATTTGTTGTTCAGTATAACCTCCTAATAATAATGTTATAATAGAATAATTAGCTAAATTGGTAACTCCTCTGGTTCCTACAATGCTATATCCAATTAAAGCATCAGCAGTAATGGTCAATCCATATGTAGTATCTGCACTAATACTGAATAATGGAATACCAGGATTTAAAAGATTTGTACTGTCTGCATTGAATGTACCACTGACTATTGTATTCCCTCCAGTAGTTATTGTATAACTAACATTTCCCGTTCCCTCAAAATTAGTCACATTCAATTCAGGTATATTGTATCCTGCAGGGAGGACAAAATCAAGCAGATCTGTATCGGTTGTGCTGGTGACATTATCAATGGTTAACATATTGTTGGTGAAAACGAGTCTTGTATCTAGTGAAATATCAACGAATGGATCAAAAATATACGCTGCACCTGACCGAGAGGCATTATTATCAGTTTGGTCAGTAATACTACTGCTAGCTTCCCAAATTGCACTAACGATACATTTAACTCCGCTAATGGATACAGAATAGCCGAATTGGTCATCAACATCCATGCTACTTGCTTTGAGATATTTTATTTGTTCCCAAGCACCCGTTGTTTCATTTCGTTCAAAAACATACGCTGCACCTGACCGAGAGGCATTATTATCAGTTTGGCCAGTAATACTATTGCTATCTTCATTAGCAGCACCAACAATAGCGTAATTTCCGCTAATGGATACAGAAATGCCGAACCTGTCATCAACATCAATGTTACTTGCTTTGAGATATGCGGTTTGGCTCCAAATACCTGTTGTTTCATTTCGTTCAAAAACATACGCTGCACCCGACTGAGAGGCATTATTATCAGTTTGGTCAGTAAGACTATTGCTACCTTCATTATCAGCACCAACAATAGCGTAATTTCCGCTAATGGATACAGAAATGCCGAACATGTCATCAACATCAATGTTACTTGCTTTGAGATATGCGGTTTGGCTCCAAATACCTGTTGTTTCATTTCGTTCAAAAACATACGCTGCACCTGACTGAGAGGCATTATTATCAGTTTGGTCGGTAAGACTATTGCTATCTTCACCACGAGCACCAACAATAGCGTAATTACCGTCAATGGACACCGACTCGCCGAACATGTCATCAACATCAATGTTACTTGCTTTGAGATATGCGGTTTGACTCCAAATACCTGTTGTTTCATTTCGTTCAAAAACATACGCTGCACCTGCATTACTACCTTCTTCATAACGAGTACCAACAATAGCGTAATTTCCGCTAATGGATAACGCCGCACCGAAATTTTCATTAGCAGCTGGATTACTTGCTTTGAGATATGCGGCTTGACTCCAAATACCTGTTGTTTCATTTCGTTCAAAAACATACACTGCACCTGCATTTTCGGCACTGTTATCAGTTTGGTCAGTAATACTATTGCTATCTTCAAACCAAGCACCAACAATAGCGTAATTTCCGCTAATGGATACCGCATTGCCGAATTGGTCACCCATACCTGGATTACTTGCTTTGAGATATGCGGTTTCACTCCAAACACCCGTTGATTCATTTCGTTCAAAAACATACGCTACACCTCCATTGTACAAGGTTGAAGTTGGGTCGGTAAGACTATTGAAATCTTTACCACGACTACCAAGAATAGCGTAATTACTGTCAATGGACACCGTCTCGCCGAACATGTCATATGCCTCACGGTCACTTGCTTTGAGATAGGTAGTACTTGCCACGATCACTCTACCCAAATCAGCTGTCTTTGTACCTACAATAGTGTATGTAATCACTGCATCCGCGGTTAGACTAATTTTATATGTGGACCCTCCAGGTGATAATGGAGTATCTAATAAAAGATTTGTTCCAGTAGAAGTAAATGTTCCAGTTTTTACTGTTGTTGTACCTGTAGTTATTGTATATGTAATTGTGCCTGTACCTACAAAATTAGTCACAACTAATTGATGAATTTCATCTCCTACTGGAAGAACGAAACTAACTACATCTGTATCATTTTGGGAAATGCTGTTCTCTATGGTTAAAATGTTGTTATTGAAAGTTGCGGTTGAGTCTATTACGTTGTTATTATTATAAATATCACTTATATCAGTAGTGTCAAGAACAGAATCATATATACGGAAATCATCAATGTATCCATACATACCTTTATCACTACCAGCAGGAGGATTACCATAATAACACCCACCCAACCATAGCCTTTGATCTGTATTATCAGCTAATCCAGTGGTTGATAAAGTTGATGACAAAATACTATTATCTAAATATACTGATACTGTACGTGATGCACCTCCAGAACAAGTTATTACAAAATGATGCCAGTTATTATCGTGTAAACTATTCGGTGAAGTTATAGTTTGACTACCACGACCACTTTGGCCATAATATATCATTGAGGTTGAAGACGTCAACCATAATGAATCCATAACTTGATAACTAGTACCACCAGGTGATGGTTGAGATGTATATATAAAACGATTACCACCACCCGTACCCGTAAATTTTGCCCAAAAACTTATCGTAGTTCCAGTTGTTCCTGTATTATAATCAATTTGAGGCACACCTGCACCACTATGAGTATATTCTGGTGATGAAACTGAACCAGTTCCTATTAAATTATTAGTCGTGTCAATTGTTGTCGTCCCAAGTGTAATATTAGAGGAAGAACCTAATGAACCGCTATTTGTTCCATCAGTATCAAATGTATAATGTATAATGGGAAATACTGGGTCCGTATAATCCGCTCCTCCAATCGTAATTGCGTTATAGGTTGCAGTTGTGTGGTTCACATAAACGGTAGCCAACAATTTGCTCAAATCGACAAAAGGAATAATCACATTTTTGTGTGTTGTGGTGTAATTGTCACGAACAACTAACCATTCTGTGCTTCCAGTAGGGTCTGGAGCACTTCCGGCAGGAATGTATCCTACTATCAAAACAGTGTGACCAAGACCCGCATTATAAGATTCTACATTACCACCATCCGTGCTAGCAATATTAAATTGTTCACCGTGAGGTCCTGCTTGTTGATATTCTCCCAACGTTTGGTAGGTTCCTGTTTCATCTTCTCCAGAAGTCATACCAGTTAAATCAGCGTGACCAGCAGGTGTAATACTCCATCCATTAAAGCAAGCCATAACTGTGCGATTGTTATCTATTTCATGTTTAATGGTGTTTAATGTAATAGTATAATCGGCACTAACACCAGCTCCAGCGTTATGACCATTTGCCGTCCAATAAGCAGGGTCTACACCAAAATTTTGAATAGAACCATTAAAATGATATACCATACCCACCATATTTGTGTAACCGACTTGTTGGTAGAAATCAACCATACCGGTGTATATGTTTTGAAGGGTTGACCCAACAGCACTTCCAGCGCTAGCGCCCAAAGGACCCAGATTGTTGGTGTTCATATACCAACCAAAATCAGTTACAAAACCAGATATCGTAATTTGACCACGATATGTGGGACCATCTAACAGATAATCACCCCAACCATATCCACTGTCCCAAGCAATCGTACTTGCAGCTAATGCAAATGGACTATCATTACCTGCATCTGTCCCATCATTAATATGTGTTGGTTGAGTAACGCCTCCATGGTCTACCAAATGCCCTAATTGATTTGCTGCCGATGTTGGCGAACACCACGCTGGGAATTGCGATTCGTATCCACCCATTGTGGCGGTATATTGACCACTCTTGGGTTGCAACCAATTTGGTACTTTACCAGATACAAATGTTGCTGGTAGTGGTGGCGGAGCAACCAATGTTACACTTGGATTTCCAAAAAAAGATATGTCCGTAGTAGTAGGAGAAGTATACGTTGTACCGTCAATAGTGTTTGTATTCATTCCGACAACAAGATCAGCAGAAGTAGTCGTAAAACAATTTAAACCAATAGTCGTGACCGAGTTAGGAAGGTTTATTGATGCAAGCAAATTGCTACCCTGAAAACAAGCCGACCCCAGAGTATGTAACCCACTGTAGGGTTCAATGATTACAGACGTTAAACCAGTGCAATAAAAAAAAACCTGATCACCGATAGTTGTGACAGAAGCAGGAATTGTCACAGTCGTTAAACCATTGCAAGTTTGGAAACCCCCCCCTCCTAATGTCGTTAGCGTATTAGGTAGCGTGATTGACGCTACCTTAGCGCACCCATAAAAAGCCATTGTGCCGATAGACGTAATTGAATTACCAAATGTCACTGATACTAACTTGCTACAAAGCGAAAACCCAGACTCATCTATTGACAATACCGTGTCAGGAATTATTACTGACGTTATATTGCTGCACCCCCTGAAACTCCATATACCGATAGCTTTCACTGTATAACCACCAACTGTATCAGGAATGGTAATTGCACCAGATATACCTGTTCCTGAAGTTGTGGCATTTCCGTCTGTTGAATTACTACCAGTACCAATTGTTGCATCAGACCCACTTAACGTGTAGTTCCATGTAATACTGTTAGTGTCTGTCCATTGACCCATTTTATATGGCTTATATGAAATATAGGAATAAATAAAAATACAATAATCTATTTAAATCATTATATTATTTACATGTGCATTTTATACAGTTGTCACGTGAAACACAATAATTTGTTAAATAATTGATAAGTTCTTCTCTTAATTCTGCACTTTCATACTTTTTGTGTATGGTTATATCATCTATATAACCAACTTTTGCTATAGTACTTGTTTTGGTCAAGAAAGATACTGATGCAGAACCGACCATTTGTTTTGAATTTACGTCTTCTATCAAAAAAATCCGTTTGTCTTTTAGTTCTTCTTCAACTTCGGCACTTGTTAACATAGTCAACATTTCTATTGTTTTTCGCGGTAATACACCCATGACATTATAATAGGATTCTTTTATATCGTGTTCTATTAGTCGTCGTATATATAAGAATTTATTTTTGACTATTACTGTTGCCATTTATAATACAATTCTATTTTCATAGATAAAAATAGAATTGTCTAAATTATGTTGTTACATACCGTTTTCTAACTCCGTTAATTCACGTTTTAATTGTTTTATTTCATTGATAAGGAGTGCAATCAAACCCGTATAATTGACTCGCTGCCATTCCTTGCCGTCTTTTTCACCAACCACTAAATCTGGATAATATTCTTGCAATTCATGAGCAATCAACCCATATTGTGGTTTGTTGATAAGAGTTTGTAAATATTTCACTGGACGAAGATTATCCAATGTAACAGTTTCATCTAATTGTGATATATCTGTTTTAATACGATAATCCGATGATGTTGAAAATGACCCTGCAGTTAAATTGCCTGATATGTCTAATGATGTGAATGTGGATGCTTTGAATTTCTCAAACCTTGAATGATACAGTTTTTTTCCTGTAAAATCATATCCATAAAAATATCCATTATCTGATATTGCAATAGATTTGAAATATGTAACGTTAAATAAATATGGTGATACAGTAGAAAATGTTTCCCCAAAATCATTACTATAATATATTTTATCCTCTGTCCTTAATGTTGACCGTCTTGTGGCTGAATTTTGACCGATTAAAACATATTTACCCGATGGTGACATAACTACACCTTGATTAGCATAATTCTCAGCACTGGTATTAACGGTTGACATATCAACCGCAACAGGAGTAGTATCTACATTTGTATATTTATTTATATTACCGTTATGACTGTTGGTAAAAAACACAGTATTACTCGAACCAGGCCCGCCCATTGGAAAAGCTCCGTTATTTTTGTAACTGGTTGAACCTAGAGCATAAAAATTACCAATACTGGTTCCATCTACATCATACCCAATATATACGCTTACATCATGATGTCCTACAAAAATACGATTATTAACAATCTTCGTTGTATTCATAAATTGTCCTTCTTTTGTAATTGTGGTATTACTCCATGTTGCCATTTGATCTGTAGATATCTGAGTAAAGCCATCACTTGAACGACATACAGTAATAATACTGGCATCATGATTTACTGCAACGGAAGTGATATAATGTGCAGGAGTACCACCTAATTTGGTATTCGTGTCATACGTCGTCCAGGTAACACCATAATCTGTACTTAAACCAATAACAGTATCTGTCCCTTGTGAACCAGTGCCACTGCCATGTACGCCACATACCATATATTTACCATCATAAGACATTTGAAATGCAATATGGTTTCTGTATAATGGGGTGCCATCAGCAGGATTGGGTAAATGTGTCTGATTCCAGGTAGCTCCAAAATCTCTTGTTATGAAAATTCCATTTCTGTTCACGTCACCGTCACCATGATTTTCGTAGTTCCAACCACCACCAATTCCAATTGCTGCATATCTTCCATCAGATGAACAGAATATCTGTTCACCTTTGTCTCCAGGGGCTAAAGACAAATTTAATGAACCAGATGTTAAATCAAAATAATCACCTGGTTGTAAAGATAAATCATAATCATACTCTTTATTGATGAAATTATCATCATACGTATTCATCGTTGTTCCATCACTAAATTCAATATTTCCATATACTTTTATATTACTTACTTGCACGTTTGCGTTCATAGATACATCCGCTATTGTGTTAAATCCTTTCTTATATAATATTGTTGGTTGGGTATAATCTGGTGCTGATAGGCTGTTTACAAATGCATTTTCTGGGATAGAAGCATCTGTAAAACTGCAATCTACCACTTTACCGTTCATAGAAACATCACCTACAGTTACATTACCATTCATAGAAATATCACCCACAACAAACATATTGTGATTAAGACTTAGGTCTGCTGCCATAATTGGGTTCTTTATGGTGATATTACCTTTTGTTTCAATATTTCCATTTACAGTGAGATTTGCATTTTCACGTAATGCTAAGGAACCGCTTATATCAAGAAAATCCTTTACGTAGGATTGGACAAAATGATTTGCATCTGTGTCCAGAGTCCAATCGGGTATAAATCCACCTTTATATAATTGTGGGATAGTATAACCATTAGAAAGAAACGAAGTCATAGTGATACCATTGTCAATATATTGGCTAATTGTGGGGTCGGGTTCACCGTAGGTGATAAATGGAAGTGTATTTGCAGTAGTCGTAATTTCAGCGATGGAAGTATCAAAAATTGTTGTATCATTGCTTGTAATGTTCATTGAAATGTCTTGCCCAAGACCATCAAATTCAATGAGTGCATTGGACGCATCGTATGATAATGTGTAATTAACAAGGTCGGTTTCAATGGTACTGACGAAATTGTTGATGAAATAGTTGTTAGCTGGAATGGTTGATGTGTTGGAAGTTATTACTTTATGAGGAATGGTATAAATAAAACATTCAGAACCTGAACCATTATAGCCATTACTACTAAGAATAATAGTTGATCCATCGCCACTGAGTTTATGACCGGAAGCAGCAAACTGCTGATTATGGTGATATCCTATTAATGGATCTGTACCTCCTGCAACTACGCTATTAAGAGTTCCTGATATCTTGTTATTGGTTACTGCAGGTTCCCATGCTAACGATGTTGTATTATATTTATATATCATTAATATACCTCTAACAACGCCACCATACAAAACATGTGTGACTGACACTGTATGTCCAATATCATCAATGTGTACATTGCTACCCGTTGAATACAACGTAATCGCACTACCCATAAGTGACCAACCAGCTGCATCATTGGTGTCTCGCTTATATATATATAGATGAGTGTAACTTATTGCAGCAAAAATATCACCATTCTTATTCATATCCAGGTCTACTATTGCAGTCACAGAAATATTACTAATTGTGTTCCATACAGTAGAAGTGGTAGAATCTCGACTATATATGGCTACTTCTTCATTTATATAATCCACTATAGCAACAATTGTTCCATCGTCAGACAATACGGGACGTAGAGTTTTACCATTTGTTGATGATAACGTACTTCCTTGTTGAATCCAACTATTTGATACGTCGTCATAATTAAATACCCGAACCTTTCCAGGCGAATGGTTTGTTGTACCTACTGCTACGATAGTACCATCACCAGATAATGAAGCATAGCTCTGGTAATCCCTACCGTCAGTAGCACCCACATTATCACCTTGCATGTCCCAATTACCACCCATCATTTCCCAACCAATAGGATATGCAGGGTTACGTTTATATACGACTGCATATCCTGCAAAAGGTAGGGTACCCTCTCGGTAATCTGAAATAACTATAATTTGTCCATTGTTGGACAAATTCACATCTGTAGCAAAAGTTAGGGTACTTGAATAAGGTGGAATTGTACCCCCAACTTGTTTCCATCCATCCGATTCATTTGAATCTCGGTCATATACTCTCACGCCCAACGATGGAGAAGACATAGCTATTGTAGATCCATCACTATTAATTGAAGTGGTACCTTGAGGTCTATCAAAATACTTGGTACCATTACTAATAATATTAGAAAAAGCAGGGTGGTTGCCTACACCGGCAGTTTCACCAGTCCCATCGAAATCAGTATGTAATGGAGGTGAAGCATCTGTAACAAACACGGTATTATATTCAAATGAAACAGGTGTTGAAAAACTGGTATTAATGGTCATCTGCGCATCCAAGTTCACATTGCGGAGATTCACTTGTCCACCTGCTTTCACCGAAAAATCACTGAAGGGAATATTGAAAATATCCTTCGGCATATTTGTAAGTGTCACTGCATTAGCGAATTGCAAATACAAACGATAATAAGGTGTACTATCTGTTGTCGTAGGGTCTCCACCTGCGGTTATCGTGTTTACCGCGTAACCCAAATCAGTGTTAAGTTTAGCTGCAAAAGTCGTTGGTGTATAAATACCTTGTAAGAAAGTATTTTTTCTAACATAAATATAACTGTTTTCTTGTACAACAGCTATGTATTTATTATCATCAGAAAAAACAGCACCCCAAACTCTATCGTCAACGGCACTGTCTGAACGATATAACGGACTATCTGTACCAATACTGTTAAAAGATACACCATAATCGGCTGACATGTAAGCAGTAGTCGGTCTTGGCTGACCATTAGATGGGAATCCGTAATAGATAATATATTTGCCATCATTTGATGAATTAATAAAAATACTATTCCCTCCTTCATTTTCTCGGGGTGATACTCCTCCAGTTGAGGTCACTACTGCATCATTTGCACCAGATGCAACTGTACCAGTAGTCACATCTGTATTATAAAACGTACAGTACGTACCGCTTTCTAGTAAACATATTTTTCCTGTATTAGATATACATGCTCCATGTTTCAGGCTCGCCCCACCATCACCCCCCGTATCTACTAATGGAGGCGCATTTGTTAACTCTATAAATGTTTCACCATAATCATCCGAATATTTTGGTTTGGTACTATTGTCATAATATGTTAACACTATATATTTTCCATTTCTGGATGCAGCGAAATGATGTATTTTACCATCAGTACTAACTATTTCTGTCCAATTAGCACCTCCATCGGTTGATTTTATAAATCTATAAATAGAGGAACTTGCATGTTGACCTGAGCCTCCATCTGGGTTAGTACAGTATAGTGTATATATATTTAAACCGTCATTAGCCATTTTCATCAATATACCTGGTATTCCATTCGCACTGCCACCATAAGTATTCTTATCAGCATACGTTTCATTTGGAATAGTAATAGTTACTTGTGTCCAATTTACGCCATAATCTGTGGATTTATATAATAGATTACCACGAGCTTTTACCATCATTACAGAACCATTTCCTGAAACCATTGCGCTAATCCATTGTTGTTGACCACCACCAACGGTTACTTCTGTCCAATTTTCACCATAATCAGTAGATACCCATACGTTACCAGTTACAACTGCATTTGGGTCTTGTGTATTACCTCCAACAACAGCCACCATATATTGTCCTGTACTTGAAATTTGTATGTCTTGCCAAGATAATCCAGTAGTTGTTGTTTTGGCATCCGTAGATGCAAATACATTAGGTGTATTAAGTGGATTATCGGGGCTTATATATTCGGCGACAAATACAGAATCATTTGTTCCGTCACTGATTGTAAAATCACTATGGATTTTAATTTGGGTTAATGCAATATCAATCTCAATTTGAGTAAAACCCGCTGCCAACATGTTGGCATTACTTACACCTTCTTCTACAAAAACGGATATATTTACACCTCCTGCTCTTATTTCTGCATAAGTGTAACCTGCTTCTTTGACATAAGCTATACTGAATATAGTTACAAGTTGTAGAATTGATGCACCTGCATTTTGTAAATTAGAGATTGTTGCACCAGATAAACTTGCAAGATCGGTATTACTACCTAATTTATAAATCATATCTATCAGTGTTGTATCTGCATTATAATTATAAACTCTAAAGTCATTAGTATAAGTATCATATAAATTGTTTAAGGATATGCCAGTATAAGTTTGATTGAAAAAACCCCAGGAATTTTCGGCCTGGTTAACCATTAGAACATTATCATAATATACTTTAACTGCATTATTTGCATAATAATGCACAACCAAATGATGAAAATCAGTTCCACCATCATATATCCCAATGGTTGAAGGTGAAGTATTAGCATCATCTTCAACACCTACATTCACATAAGGGAGTTGAGAGTTTGGGTCTTGAAATATAAGTATTCTATCATTGTTATTCACGGGACTGAAGTCGTGTGACCCGTATCCATTAGCCCGAGCCCCCGAGAATATATAATACCAGGCATTTATTCGGTTTCGAGCATATGTTTCATTGGGAGAAGCAGCAGCCCTAAAACTATTACTTGCAGTTGCCTTTAACTCAGCTAACGTTTTTTTTGGATAATATGGATTTGTTCTCATATCAAAATCGTGTTTAAACCATAAGCTTACAAAAAACCCGGTGCTTGACGTTGTAAATGTACCATTAGTCAAAAAACATACGTCGGTACCTAATTCCCCGGTATAAGAAGCACCAAGACCTTTTTGCACATGTACTGCATCAGTAACAATATCTGTAGAACCCCCACTTATATCAAAATTGCCAGTAAGAGTACCTGTATTTGTTCCAGTTGGATTAAAATCATGATGTATAACGGGAGCTGCGTATGACATTATTTCTATATGATATAGAAATAATAAAATCTAAAAAATTATCGGTTATTTAATACTGCTAATCTCTGTTTTAAATCCTGCACTTCTTTGACTAAAACCCCAATGAGTCCATTATAGTTTACTCGTTGATATTCATCACCGTCTTTTTCACCATTGACTAAATCTGGATATATGTCTTGCAATTCATGGGCAAGTAATCCAAATTCGTGATTTCCAGAAAGAGTATTATTATATTGAATGGGTACCACTGCATCTACTGTATCGGTTTCATTTAATTCGGTTACATTTTCTTTAATACGATAATCAGATGTTGTTGTTGAGTTTGCTGTAGCACCCCCTTCACATGTTACTTGTGCAAATGTTGAGTCTTTAAATACCACATTAGAACCTGCAAATGTACCACTTAATATGTTATCATCATGTGTAGTCATCGTTGTTCCATCATTGAATTCTATTTGGTTGACTTGAAGTGTATTACTAACATCTACGGTAGGTCCATTAAAAGAAATATCATCCAGAGAAAGTACATTTCCAGATATGTCAATGGGATTAAATATAATTGCAGTCCGTGGTATACTATTATTAGCAAAATCCCCGCTAAATTGTCCATTTACAGATAAATCTCCGCCAATATAGACTTTACCGTTTGCTGAAATATCTTCACCCATGAATAAACGAGATTTCAATGTCATGTCATCTATGAGTAATGATACTGAACCTTGAGTAATAAGATTCCCTCCCAAAGATAAATCTCCATTTGTAATTAATCTATTGTCATTACGAATTATCACAGAACCGCTGACATCTGTAAAACCTTTTAGATAAGATTGGTCAAAACGATTGGCATCTGTGTCAAAATTCCAATCGGGTATAACACTTCCTGATATTAATTGTAGGATAGTATAACCATTAGATACAAACTCACTTGTCGTAATACCATTGTCACTATAATTTTTCAATGTAGGGTCGGGTTGACCGTAGGTGATAAATGGCAATGTACTTGCACCTTGAGGTATTTCGGTGATAGATGTATCAAATATTGTTGTATCCGTGCTTGTAATAGACATTGAAATATCTTGAGCAAGACTGTCAAATGTAATAAGTGCATTGGATGCATCGTATGATAATGGGAAATCAACAAGGTCGGTTTTAATCGTACTTACAAATTGGCTAATGCAATAATTACCCGCTTGAATGGTTGATGTGTTGGAAATTACTTTTATATGAGGAATGGTATAAATAAAACATTCAGAACCTGTACCATTATAGCCATTACTACTAAGAATAACAGTTGTTCCATCGCCAGTGAGTGTATGACCGCTCACAGCATACTGCTGATTCGGATGATATCCTAATATTGGATCTGTACCTCCTGCAACTACGGTATTAGTAGTTCCTGAAATCGCGTTATTGGTTACTGCATGTTCCCATACTAACGATGTTGTATTATATTTATATATCATTAATATACCTCTAACGAAGCCACCATACAAATGATGTGTGACTGTCACTGTATGTCCAATATCATCAATCTGTATCCTGGCACCCCCACTATACGGAGTAATCGCACTACCCATAAGTGACCAACCAGACGCGTCATTGGTATCTCGCTTATATACATATATATGAGTACTTACTGCAGCAAAAATATCACCATTCTTATTTATATCTATATCTATTAATCCAGTCACAGAAATATTACCAATTGTGTTCCATACAGTAGAAGTGGTAGAATCTCGTCTATGTATGGCTACTTCTTCATTTATAGAATCCACTATAGCAACAGTTGTTCCATCGCCAGACAATACGGGACGCAGAGTTTTACCATTTGTCGTTGTTAAAGTACTTCCTTGTTGAATCCAACTATTTGATACGTCGTCATAATTAAATACACGAACCTTTCCAGGCAAATGGTTTGATGTACCTACTGCTACGATAGTACCATCATCAGATAATGAAGCATATCTTTGATAATCCCTACTTTCAGTAGCACCCACATTATCACCTTGCATGTCCCAATTACCACCCATAATTTCCCAACCAATACCGACTGCAGGGTTACGTTTATATACGACTGTATATCCTGCAAAACCTACGGTACCCTGGAGTAGATCTGAAATAGCTATAATTTGTCCATTGTTAGACAAATATAATTCTGTAGCAAACCACTGACTACTTAAATAACCTGGAATTGTACCCCCAACTTGTTTCCATCCATCCGGTTCATTTGAATCTCGGTCATATACTTTCACTCCAAGCACTCCATTAGCCATAGCCATTGTAGACCCATCAGTATTCATTGCAGAAGCCATTCCAGGTCTGTCAAAATACTTGGTAGCATCATTAATAATGTTAGAAAAAGGAGGGTGGTTGTCCATGTTGTTAGATTCTGCATTCCCATCAAAATCAGTAGATAATGGAAAATATGAATCTGTAACAAACACGGTATTATATCCAAACGAAATAGGTGTTGAATAACTGGGAGTAATTGTCATCTGTGCGTCAAAATTCACATTACGAATATTCACTTGTCCACCCGCTTTCACCGAAAAATCACTGAAGGGAATATTGAAAATATCCTTCGGCATACCAGTAAGTGTCACTGCATTAGCAAATTGCAAATACAAACGATAATAAGGTGTACTATCTGTTGTAGTAAGGTCTCCACCTGCGGTTATCGTGTTTACCGCGTAACCCAAATCAGTGTTAAGTTTAGCTGCAAAAGTCGTTGGTGTATAAACAGCATCATTTGTTGTAAATATAGACTCATTTTGTGCTCCATCACGGATTGTAAATGCATCATGGATTTTAATATTGGTTAGTGCGATATCAATTTCAATTTGAGTAACACCTGCTGCTAATAATTGTTGGACAGTAGCACCTGCGTCTAATAATTGGTTGATAGTTAGTTGTTCAACCAGAATTGTCATTGTTATTGGTTCAGCAGCTGTAAATACTAAATCTGTAATACAATGCGTATTGGTATTATCTCTTCCAGTAAGTGTAAATGGGGAATCATATATTTGTACCATCGACGCGTCTGTTTGTGTTAAATTATAGTTTTCGTTTGTCACACCACGATGTATCCATTCTATGGCAGGGTTTGTTCCATCAAGAGTGAATGCTATTTCAGCGGTTCGAGTACGCATACCACTGTTATTCCAATATATACCGATTAACCAATTACTGTCAAGAGTGGCTCCATTAGGGTCTGCTGTATATTTAGTTATACGACCAGGTTCTTGTTTTGTGGTGCCTCCCAAATGATGACCGACCATTTTAGCACCAATTACAGATATATCATCTAATGAATTAATTGTTATATCATTTAGTACCAGTGGAGTGACCGAATTCCAAGAACTGCCGGTGTTGGAGGAGTTGGGAATAATACCAGGTAAAACTCCAACACCCGAATATGTGTATCCAAGAGCAGCAAGTGATTCAGAAGTCAATGTATGTTGAGGATATTGTGACTCTACTAATAATTGTGGGACAGTAGCGCCTCCTGCTATTAAATCGGCGATACTTGTACCTGCTTCTAATAATTGTTGGAAAGTAACCCCTGCTGTTAATAATTGTGCAATAGTAATATTTTCTGCTCGTAATTGTGAAATAGTAGCCCCTGCTGTTAATAATTGTGCAATAGTAAGATTTGCTGCTAATAATGTTGAAATATTTGGGTCCGTTAAAGGACGGACATAAAATGAAGGAGTGGTATTCCAACGGTTTGTGAGGTTACTATCATTCATAAAAGTATTTCCTTGTGTTGCTGTTGTTTCTTCAGAAAATATCACAATCGGGTTTGAAGCTATACTGTGAAAGGTATTACTATCAAACTTAGAATTATTAGGAAAATTCTGAGCAGGAAAGTTAATAATCACTTTAAGATTACTACTACTGGTGAATGCATAACCGTTTGCAAACTCATCAAGATTAGAATTTGGTGCAAAAATAAGTTCAGTTAAATTCGGCATATTATAAAACGCGCCTTGATCAATTTTACTGAGACCTGCTGGTATTGTAACCGAAGCCATAGCGGTTTGTTGAAATTGATGTGAACCATTAAAAGTAGTAACTGTGGATGGAATTTTAAAATCAGATAAAGAATAACAAACATGGAATGCACGTGCATTTATGGTTATCAATTGACTATTTTCAGTAAATGTTACAGCGGTTAACGTGTTATTGTTTGAATTACCGAAAAATTCTTCAGGTAAAGCAGTTACAGTATCCGGAATACTAATAGTTTGTATAGTAGTATTATTCTTAAAGATTTGGTTATTAAACCCGATAACAGTTATGCTATCAACTGTGTCAGGTACTATAACATTACTACCATAACCAGTTGCAGAAGTTATTGTCCCGTTTGCATGAATATTCCATGTAACATTATTTATTACTTCACTGGACATTATTTCTATATGATATAGAAATAATAAAATCTAACCAAAGTATCTAATTCTTTATAACAATTTTCATAGACCTAAATCATAAATTTCTGCACATACGCCTTTCACACGATTATGTAATTCGGCGATTCGCCCAATATGTTTTTGCTCTACATAATCCAATATAAAATAATTGTTCTTAAATTCTGCACGTAAAATCGTATCTAAATCACAACCTACCAAAGTTCTCAAATAAGTATCATGCAAAAATATGTGTATATTATCCTTTAAATAATTATTCCACTCCAAAACATAACTTAACCAATTATCATCATCCATTGGTGGTGGACTGGTTTGATTCGTATATTTATGTTGGTTCATTTGAATAAATCCAGTGATCGAGTCGTAATTTTCATCTTCACGATAATAATATAGTGGCTCATTTATTGTAGCATATATCAAGTTTGGTGATTTCCTTCGTAAATATTCTGCAAAAAGTACATCACAACAACGGTCATCTAAAACATGAATAGCTGGTTCAACAACATTAAAAAAACGTGTCAATAAATCCATTCGTATACTATAACACCAATATTCATGGCGTTTTGTATGATGAGTCGGCTGTGAAATGTTTTCATAAACTCCTGCTAATTCTAATTTCGGTAATGTAACATCGCGTGTCTCATTTATCGTATCAATTTGTAATTCTGTGGTTCGGGTTGTTTGCATAAAGTAGTTTATTCGGTCTTTATGATAAGTATCATCGTCGTCGCAAAATAGAATCCATTGATGCTTTTGATGAATTTCTTGATACAACATGAAATAATGACGCATTTGTGACGTTTTTTGTTTCCGAACACGAATATTTAGGTATTCATTTAATATTTTGTTTTCATTATTAATGCTATTTAGTGTTTTTTCTTTTACTTCATCATTTACACATGATATTGATAAGTATACTTCTACTGGTACTTTTTGCGTTGTTAATGAAGTTAAACATTCTATTAAATAGGGTATTCTACTTTCATTTGAAATATGTGATGCTACTGCTATACAAAATAGTTTTGTATTTAATAATATTGACATTATTACTATTAAACATTATTATTAATATTGTTTATACGAAAAATATAAAGTTGTCTTATTAATATATACAATCTATTTAATTAATGGCAGAAGAATTAAATCAAAAACAAATTGAGACACATAAACATATTATGCTTGCATTTAAAATGGATAGTGCCACTAATATTGGATTAGTTAATATTTTTTATAGCATAAAAGATTTTGTTTTTAATGATAATCAATTTACTGGTGAGGATATACAAAAACATAATGAAAATACAAATGATATTAATTTACTATTGGTAAAAACAAAAACAACTACAGATGCTTATATAATTACAAATATTAATATTAATAAAAATAGTATCGGTGGAAAGATAACACATATAGGTGGACAAGATAAACTACAAGAGTATTCAAATAATAACTTAATAAAAGGTATCCCACAAATGCATGACTATATTAAAGGTCAGTTAAACAAAGACACAACATATGAAAATAATATTGCACCTATTATAAATTTATATAATTTGATTAATGACCAAACTAAAATTTATCAAACATTATACAAACCTATTGTTTTTAAAATTAGTTCATTGGATATTAATACTATAGTTGATTTAAAACCTTATATTTATAAAGGTGATTATAACGCATATAATGGTAAGCCATTTGAACAAGTTTTAAACAAATTTATTGATTTTTCTTATATTACGTTTACAAATACAGATATAAAGGAAGACCAGTGGATAGGACTTGTTAATAATCTTGGAGGATTACCTGATTTTCAATCTCGTATTGAAAAAGATAAACAAAATTACAAATTGTATTATAAAAATGAACCACATATTGTTATGCATATAACTAATTTTATAGAATTTATTAGTATTTTAAGTAAGAATAATAATTTTACAATGCATACTAACAGAGAAACTTATCATAATTTTGATATGGCCATTTATAGAAATATGCAAAAGATATTTGAAATAATTGAAATTATTAATACGGAGTTTATTGATAAAAGAATACATTCTATAAAAAAAACACAAGAAGCAAGTGCGGAAAATATAAATGATATTTTAAATGATAAATTAAACCAAGAATCGGGTAATAATATCATTACTTACTTAAAACTAAATAATACTGAAACGGTTGAAGGTACAGGCGGTAATATAGATCATAAAAAAAAACGTTCACTCTATAATGAAAGGTTTTTATTAGATTTAAATCAAGAATCATATAAATCTGGAGGACAAACAAAACAAAAGTCTACTTTACTTAAATTAGGTTATAATGATGATGAATTTCCGTATTATACATGTACTGATAATAGTGCTTATATAGAAGACAAAAATATGGACGATTTTAAAAAACACCCTGATAGATTTACATTAGTTTCTTCTGGTCAAGGTATTCAAGACCTTACATATAAATATCAATATTATTTTGGAAAATTCCAAGAAGTATTCCCTTTATATTCTGGTAGTGATACAGAACCTATTTCTAATCAGGAGATTAGTTCTCGTATGGATTCTGTTAAAACTCAATTACTACAAGGCAAACCTGTTTTTATAATTGGCTATGGTGCAAGTGGTGCTGGTAAAACATCTACTTTAATTAATTATAAAGGAGAAGATGGTATATTAATTCATTTATGTAAAAACCTAATTGGACAGGAAATAGACGGAAAATATTTTAATAGATTAGGTGTTCTTGTTAAAGAATATTACGTAAATACAGAACCTCTTGTATCCGATGAATATATTTTTACAGTTAATGATAGTAATGATTTTACATATTTATCAACTGCACAACCAGTATCATCAAGTGATTCAGTAAAACCAAAACATCAATATAGAACTGAAAGTTTTTCATTAGATGAAAATACAGGCTTGGGTGAATTATTAGTTCATTTAGTTGATACGGATAGATTAGTTAAGGCTACTACAAATAATCCACAAAGTTCTCGCAGTCACACATTGGTATTTGTTAAATTATATAATGATACAAGTAATATTGGTAATTTAATTATTGGTGATTTTGCTGGTGTTGAAAATAAATTTCGTTGTGATGATACAATTACCTTGAAAAAGTTTTTAGATATGCCTAATAAAGATGGAAAACCTTTTTATAGCAATATTTTAAATTTAACAAACGGTGGTGGCAATATAGTAGCCAAAGATGAAATGCATAAATTTATAGACCCTGATACAACGCAAGACCAAATACAAAATGAGCATGAATTAGAATTTGAAAATAATCTTACATGTAATTTAAATAACATTACTTCAAATGAAAAATTATATGATTTTAAGCCTTCTAATTTAATATATCGTAACACTCTTCCTGAAAAGTTACAAATGTTTAAACCTAAAGAGATGCAGAATAATCAACCTGCATTACAAAAAGAAAAACAAAATAAAGAAAATGAACGAGCCAGAAAAACCCTTGAAGTTTCTTTAAAACAATTAATACCCGATTATCCCGAAAATTTTAAAGATACAAAACATGTGTATGATTATCTCATAAAATCTGGTGTAAAAAATGAAATTAATAAAAAACATGAAATTATGAAAGAAAATTTTGTGAAAATTAAAGATATTCGTAGTAAAAATATAGGTAATAAAAAATCCGCGTTGTTAACATATTTGTTTTTAAAGCATTTATTTTTTTATCAAGATGAAGATGTTGATATAGGTAACTTGGAAACAACGACTAATACATATATAGATACTATGAACCGGATACAAAGTGAGTTTAAAAATTCAAAAAATCATCAAGAAGACGACAGAAATGATATAGAAAATATAAAGATAATATCTAATGTTGTTAACAATTTTAAAAATGAATATCCCTACAATACAGAATATACTACTAATCTTACCCTAATAAAAGATAAAACAGGGGCAAATAAAAATTTGTATAATGATTCAACCGCTGCATATCATGGTTTTTCTTATACACCTAACCGACGAGATATAAATCAATCAAAATATAAAAAGTCATTTAATGGTATATTTAATACATATGTGTTTAAGAATCTATCAAATACTATTTCATTAATGCTAACCGAATATCAACAATATTATCAACAATATGAAAAGAATCCAGAAGAAAAAGTAAATATGCGGTTTTCTACACTTTATAATTTTTTTGCTTTCCCTGAAGAGATTCATGTTCAGACAGGTGCAAAAATACCTGTTTGGTTTCAAGGTAATATTGCAGATTTTGCAAAATTATTTATGGATAAAGAATTTTCTGTTTTTAAAGAATTTTTAGTTTCAAGGGATTATACAACTCCAACAGCACAGTTATGTTTTATCTTAGATATTCTTGACAAGGAAAATACAGACATTGATAATTTCCAAGGACTTGTTCAATATATGTCAGACATTATAGATGAAACTGTATGCAGATTAGCACACTCACAATTTGTTTGTGATAGAAGATTACAAGAAGGTATATATATTAATACTACTCTATCTATTATACGTAAAACGATTAAACACATTTTGTATGAAAAACACCAACTTAGTAATGCAATTATGCATTCACCTAATATTATTGATATGTGTTTAACATCGTATTGTCCTACTCAACAAAATTGTTTTGCATTTGAAAAACAAGATGATTATGTTGATGGTAAATATCATAATCTAATTGATGAAATACATAAAACATTATATAATGATAAAGATAAGAATGAATTTTATAGAGATATAGCGATTTGTTTATTTGGTGTTTTTAACATTAGCCGATGTGCTAATAATCCTCCACCGATTCAATATATTGATATTAATCGTTTAAAACAAATTACTTATTCCACACAAGAACAAAATACGATTATTCAACCTATCTTTGAAAAATTAAAAAAAGACATTGAGCGGTTTAATATGCAGTATCTTAACACTTACGATTATTTAACTGATGTTTTATTACCTAAATTCGGAATAAATAAAGATGATAATAATAATATTCAAATAAATAAGATAACAACTATAAAAGATGAGTGGAAAGCTTATACAGGTTGGAATGTAAGTTCGCATGAGAGGAGGAAGAAAGAAAACCGTAATAAAATATATACACGTAAAGGTTATGATAAAAAAAGCAAACAACCTCATTTAGTAAGCGAATCGGGGGACATGCAAACAAATATTAAAGATAAAGTAAATATTGATAAAAAGATTGAAAGAATAAATAAAAACCAACTATTGTATGGTCCTGATAAAAATGGTGTTATTACTTATAGAAACAGTGTAAAAACATTACCTCCAGGATCTAAGATTCATGATACAGATATAGAATATGCAATTGTAGCAGATAATGTTCCAATAAAACAGATTACATATTCAAAAATGACAGAAGAAAAGTCTACATATAATATAAAACTCAAAAATGGGTTCATTAAAAAAACCATTAAAGAAATAATTAAAGATATTATTGATGAAATTGATACAAGTAATGCTGCATCTGCTGTTGGTGTATTAGAGTTTTTAGACCAAATGACGAAATTCAGTACTTCTAATACACTATGTTATCTTGAAAATGATAAATATGATTTAGTTGATAAGGAAGATATTGCCGCATTAGATAGAGAATTAAAAACTTATGGTAAATAGGTACTAAAAAAATAAATTAATATAATATACATATTAATTTATAACGAAAATATATAATGAATACTAATACACTTAATATTTCTGACATATTTAACTTACATAGACAATATGAAAATGATATAGCAGCAGGACAACCTTTACCTATACCACCACCAATATCTCCTTCCGAACGAATTAAACAAGCACAAAAAGTTGCTGAAGAAGCGAAACAAACGGCAGCTGAAGCTGAAGCTAAATTTCAAGAACATATTAAACAAGCTGAACAAAAGTTAGAAAAAGAAGCTGCTGCTGCTGAAAAAGAAGCTGAACAAAAGAGATTAGAAAAAGAAGCTGCTGCTGAGAAGGCCGCTGCTGAGAAGGCCGCTGCTGAGAATGCTGCTGCTGAGAATGCTGCTGCTGCTGAAAAAGAAGCTGAACAAAAGAGATTACAGGTAGCTACTAATGCTGCAAATATTCAAAGAGTACAATATGAAAAATTACAAAATCAGTTAAAAGAAGATGCTGCAAAAGCGAAACGTAAACAAGATGAAATGAACAAACAAATATTTCAAGCTGCTGAAGAAGCGATACATAGACAAAAACAAGCTGCTGAAGAAGCGATACATAGACAAAAACAAGCTGCTGAAGAACAACGAAAACAAGCTGAAGAAGCTGCTAAAACAGCGAGGCTTGAACAAGATGCAATAACTAAAAAACATGAGGCTGAAATGGCATTAATGACTGCAAACCTGACAGAACAATTAGAAAAGGCCAAACACGAAAGAGAAGAAGCTGAAGAACAACGAAAAAAAACTGAAGAAGCTGAAGAACAACGAAAACAAGCCGAAGAAGACACCGGTGATGATAGTATAGAAAATACCTCAATAATAGCTGCTGCAGCGGCTATGGCGGACGATACAAACAAATCTCTCCAACTCTCCAGTGATAATAATATAGAAAATGACTCAATAATAGCTGCTGCTGCCGCATCCGCATTTGCTAAAACAAATAATGGACAGGAAGATGGAGAGAAAAAGGAAAATGGACAGGAAGATGGAGAGAAAAAGGAAAATGGACAGGAAGAGAAAAAGGAAAAGGAAAATGGACAGGAAGAGAAAAAGGAAAAGGAAAATGGACAGGAAGATGAAGAGGAACAGGAACAGGAACAGGAACAGGAACAGGAACAGGAAGATGAAGAGAAAAAGGAAAAGGAAAAGGAAAAGGAAAATGGACAGGAAGATGAAGAGGAACAGGAAGATGGAGAGAAACAGGAAGAGAAACAGAAACAGGAACATAACCCTGCACAAACATTAGATAATGCCACACAAACATTTAAAGACAGAATTCTAAAATTGTGTAAAAATAACAACCCACCAATAGAAATTGCAAACCCAGAAGACGATATAAAAATAACACAAATTGCTGTTGCAAAAACTACTAATGATTTTGGAAAAGAAGAACAAAAATATATTTTATTAGCAAAAATAACATCAAACGAACTTGATAAGACATACACTGTATATAATGATAGTAAATTTTTTGATGAAAACTTTAAAATAGCTGAAATAATGACACCAATCAAGGAAGAAGAAGTAAAAAAAGAGAAACAGGAAGAGGAAAAGGAAAAGGAAGAGGAAAAGGAAGAGGAAAAGGAAGAGGGACAGGGACAGGAAGAGGAAAAGGAAGATACAAATGATGAAGATATAATATCAGCAGCAGCGGCAATCATATCAAATTTACAAAATACAAATGATGACGATATAATATCAGCAGCAGCGGCAATCGCAGATAGTTTACAAAATACAAATGATGTGGATGCAATTAGCGCAGCAGCTGCAATCGCAGCAACTTTACAAAATACAAATGATCTGGATGCAATTAGCGCAGCAGCTGCAATCGCAGCAACTTTACAAAATACAAATGATGACGATATAATATCAGCAGCAGCTTCTGTAGCAGCTGCATAGAAAAACTATATTATAATTTATAGATAATATAGAAAAATGATTTACTATTGTAACTATTATTCATACATAAATTACAATAATATTGGTATTAAAATATATTTACCAACGATAAACCCTAATAAATCTGCTATGATATCTTCATACTGACCATACCACCAATATTTATCTTTTCCTTTATTATCATTGGAAACTAACATTTTCTTTTGTGCATTATTTGTTATATCATGACGACAATTACCAATTCCAATTAAAAACGAAGGTTTTGCATATCCTGCCCACAGCTCAAATATTTCCCATAATATACCTATTGTCATTGATAAATAAAATGTTCCTGGAAAAAGTAATCCAATTACTACATATATAGAAAAGTGAACCATTACCCAACCATCAATATATTGATTCATCTTATTACTGAATATATCATTAAAATTAAATAAACAACGTATATAACCATATACAAATACAGAACTTAATAATATTATTGTACCTAATACATAATATTGATTCACTCCATCTTTTGCACCATATCTTCTACTAAATTCGGTTAGATTCATTATATATAATATCTATTAATATTAAATATTATAATTACTCTGTATTATCTATTTTTATGTAATTGAATGAAAATTACATAAAAACATATTTCAAATATATAACAATACTATATTAATCCAATGACATCAAAATATGTTATGGCAAACATACAAATGCCAATTGAAATAAAACCCGATAATACAATGGTCCCGTTACAACAGTTCTCAAATGTGCGTGTTGTTTCAATTATATCTTCTATAAATGATGTACATATTGACCGTTCATTGCCAGATATTATTACACAATCCAATGAGATGTTTGAAAAACAAAATATTCCCGTAACAGAACCTGAAAATAAATCTTGCGATGACACTGAACCTACTACAGAGCCACCTGTTGTACACGTTCCACAGTTATGGATTCGTCCAGAAGAGTTGCGTAAAACATCTCTTCCATTTAAAAAAAATAGTTCATTCAAAAATCATAGCAAGTATAAACACCGTAGCACTGCAAAAAAACGCGAACCGTGCTAAATCTAATTTAATGGATAGGGACGTTGATTCTTCTCTACGACAAGTGGTTCTGGTAACAATGTTGGCAATTTGTCCATAATAGAAAGACTGGAAATAGCTTGAAATTGTGGTGTTACTGGTTTTTGGGGGGTGACTAAATTGGTAGAACCAATACCACGAAGTTGTGATTCTACATCACAATAGTTACCACAAAGATGTGTTCTGGCGTTTGATGCAGGTAACAATCCATTTCCCGGTAAATGGTTGGTATGTGCTTCACCTGCGGCAGAATGTAAATATGTGCGATAATCGCCTATATGTTGATTCATTTTTTGCTCAAGTACATAATTACCTGGTGTATTTTTATTGGAGGTAGATGTCATAAATAATATATACACTACCCGTATACATTATTTCGTAGATAACACAATATTTACTGTGTCTAAATTAATTCAACATATTCACCAATTCTCTATATTCTTGAGTTTCTTCGGTGAGGTTATCTGGATTATTTAAGAAAATACAAATACATTTATGAAAGTATGGCATATAATCATAAGCATACAATATTGCAACCCCTATCTCATGGTCACGTGACAAAAATCGTGCTGCTGCCATTTCATATAAACGTTGAAAAATCGGTAAATGTTTGGTTTGATTGCGAATATATTGCATCATAAGTCCAGCGGATTCGTCGTCATACTCTATTTCATCACGTGTTTCTTTGTCAAAATCATCACCTAATTCTTCTTCCAATTGTCTTACCGTATCTGGATAATTATCAGGAATCATTTTAAATATTTCACGTAAACATTGTCTGTAACCTGTGTTTGTTGTATATTTTGGTATAATCAAATCTTTTGGATACATAGTACTATGATAACTATGCACGATATATTTATATTCATTCCAATGAATATAAATTACAATTTGTTATGATGAAGTTTTATTTTTATATTGTTAAGTGTTTATTTTTTACTACGGCGAGAACCTTTTCCGTTGCGACCTCTTTTAGCAGTTTTACCGCCATTTTTTGATGATTTACGTCCCTTTCTTGTGTATTTACGTCCCTTTCTTGTGTATTTACGACCCTTTCTTGAGGATTTTCCACCTCTTTTTAGACGTCCGGACATGTTTTGAATATTTTCCTCGTAGGAAGGAATAGGGTCAACAATTTCTTCCTCAGCAGCCTTAGCAGCCTCTTCCTCAGCAGCCTCTTCCTCAGCAGCCTTAGCAGCCTTAGCAGCCTCTTCCTTAGCAGCCTCTTCCTCAGCAGCCTTAGCAGCCTTAGCAGCCTCTTCCTTAGCAGCCTCTTCCTCAGCAGCCTCTTCCTCAGCAGCCTTAGCAGCCTCTTCCTCAACATTCTCTGTGGTTTCCGTCTTAGCAGCAGCATTGGAGTCAAAAGGTTGTTCACCAGCAGCATTGGAGTCAAAAGGTTGTTCACCAGCAGCATTGGAGTCAACCGGTTGTTCACCAGCAGCATTGGAGTCAACCGGTTGTTCACCAGCAGCATTGGAGTCAAAAGGTTGTTCACCAGCAGCATTGGAGTCAACCGGTTGTTCACCAGCAGCATTGGAGTCAACCGGTTGTTCACCAGCAGCATTGGAGTCAACCGGTTGTTCACCAGCAGCATTGGAGTCAACCGGTTGTTCACCAGCAGCAGGAGTAGCAGCATTTATCTCTACAAACAGGTGATTCTTTTCAAATTCTGTTACCTGTATTTCATTAGAATCTTTAACAGTATATTTATCACCGTCTTTAATTGCTATCTTAACAGGGTCTTTTATAATAATTTCGTGTAATTCTTCATCATTTTCTATTAATTTAACACAAGCCGTAGCCATTCTATGTAATTATATATTATAATTACATAATTAAAATCATCTCTAAATACAATCAAATTAACGACTGCTGTGTTTCGTTTCAGTATTGGGCATCTCGCGGGTAGATTGTCCACCACGAACCCAACCATCCATAGCCGCTTCTTCCACGGTGTGTGAAGCATCTTTCACTTGGTTCTCCATTTTGCTATCGGTAGGATACAATGA
>Ga0228664_1000295_pt1 | contig 31489 bp, 51 predicted proteins | sample 78DmetaG_FD_183029 | JGI IMG/M metagenome (GOLD analysis project Ga0228664, IMG submission 183029) | Seawater microbial communities from Monterey Bay, California, United States - 78D | ecosystem: Environmental > Aquatic > Marine > Coastal | place: USA: California | collected 2016-09-26 | reverse complement strand
GGACTATACGGCATTAGAAATTAATAAAATGGAAGAAGACGTATGGGTAGTATTTCCATGGGAAGGCGAACGTGATTATGGCCAAGTTTAAAACAGGTGGAACTTTCAGTGTAAAACAATCATACAATGATGAACAACTTACTGCATATACAATTGGTTCTGCCAACGTAACTCTTGCAGAGCCTATGCCTATAATTGATCCCTACGAAGAAAAAATAAAAGAAGCACATTTTAAAATTGAAGTGTTAACAGAACTACTCGAAGAGATGGGAGTAGACGTTAGCAAACGAATAGAAGAAAAACTATTTCTAAATAAACTTTCAGGAGAAGACAATGGCAAAGTATGAAGTAGAATTATACGGCTATGGTGGTGAGTTTGTATTAGGCACACTAACAAAAGAGCAGTATGATTTTTGGATAGAAAACGAAGGTGATGGACTAGACAGTCATGTATTTTGGGATCCATATGATGACGCTGGTGGAGACAATCCTATTACTGATGAGGAAGATCCACGGTTCTTGGGTTATTGGCACGATATAGATGATATTGAACATGTATGTGGCGCCGATGTAGATTCGTGTAGAGTTGTAGTAACATCATTAGACTCGGGCGAAGAAGTATACACATCAGATGATGTTGATCTAGTACATACCACAGACCAGCTTGTAGAAGAACAAAAGAGTGGATATTATTGGACTGCATATGCATCAGAAAAAGGTCAGCATTTCTATGCAGAACTTGAGATAGATGGCGAGTTTGATCCAACTAAATTAACAGTAAATGCTACTAATATAGACGGTGAACACATAATTGACGAGGTTATCTATAACGAGGAAACCCTTGATAATGACGGTGGATCCACGGATACTAAGAGTCAAGGATACGAATTGCACGAAATTGTGTAAAAACCAAGACATTTCGGTTGACATCTGACTTATTATATCATATAATATACTTATATTAACAGTCAGGAGACTATAATGAAGAAGTTATTCGCATCAGTTGTATTAGCACTGGTAGTATCTACAAGTGCATATGCAGGTAATTTTAAGAGTTACTACGATTATGCAACAGGCCTAAATACAGGCTTGCAAATCAGTTTTTCTACGCAAATGATAGCAAATTACGAGCGTAGTAATAAAACATACAAATCGCTTATTGATCGATTTGGACATATGTTTGGACACTATGGGTGGTTCCAAAACATGAAAGAACGCTATGCGTTCCAAGTAAACGAGCTTACAAAGTTCCAAGCATTACTTGATACTAACAATCAAAAAGTAACCCTAGTCAGCACAGAATATAAAAACACTAATGGCATAGTAGTACAACGAGGTACGACTACTATAACCAGTGAGACTAATTCAGTTGTAGAAGAAAATAACGGCACTACTATTAAAGAGTATGCAGTTGTTACTAAAGTGTTTAGTACACCAATTAAAAAGATCCATTGGGAAAATGTACAAACCATTAAAACATATAGTGATGGTACTAAAGGTGTCACTAATGATTCTAAAGCAACAAATGTTACAAACACAGTTGAAACTGATACTAAAGTAGAACGTGAATTAATCAGAGAATATGCAGTTATTATTCCTGAAGAAAAAGAAACTATTACAGTATTTACAGAGGCAGAATATTTAGCAAGAACAGATGTTACACTAGAAAATACTGACACATACAAACAAGCAGTGTGGAATGTAAACTCTAATATTAATGAAAATTATATTAATAATGTGTTGTCTGCAAACTATGGTAATCATTTAGAGCGTGTAGGAGCACCAGTTGCCTGGAGTAGAGGATACACAGGTGCAGGTAGTACAATTGCTATACTTGACACTGGTATTGATATGGATCATTCAGAGTTTGAAGGCAGTATCAAGGGTGCAGAATGTTTTACAGGTTTATGTAAAAATGGAACTGAAACAATAGATGACAAGAATAGATTCTCACACGGAACACATGTGGCAGGTATTGCAGCAGCAAACTTAGATGGTGTAGGTACTACGGGTGTTGCACCAGATGCCGATTTATTAATTGCTAAAACAGCATGGGACTTTGGTATGTTTGACTTTACAGTAGCCGACGAGGCTATTGCTTGGGCAGTTAACAATGGTGCTGATGTAATTAATATAAGTGCTAACTATAATGCAGACCTTACATACAAAAACAGTCTAGTTGAAATTGAAGATGGTATATTTAAGTCAACTGATACACGAGGGCGTAATGGTGAGACATACGACAAGTATGGATTTGCTAACCTTAGTCTTTCGGAAGTACACTACAAAAATATAGTCAACGCAATGAAAGGCCACGAAGCAGTGCTAGTATTAGCTGCAGGTAATCAAGGTATGGATGTTGCAGGACAACCTGGCTTTATTGCATTAGATGATGAAGTAGGTGATCGTGTACTAATTGTAGGTAATTGGGACGAACGTAAAGGTGACTTGCATAGAAGCAGTAATAAAGCAGGAACCATTTGTTTTGAACAAGACGCTGACGGAACATGTATTAGTAACAATGATAGAAAGATTAGTGACAGGTATATTATGGCTCCAGGTCGTTACATTGCGGCACCTAACAAAGATGGTGAGTATGTAACTAACAGTGGAACATCAATGGCAGCTCCTGTAGTTAGTGGAGCAGTAGCAATTGTACATCAAATGTGGCCACACATGACAGGTGCTAACTTGTCTAAATTGTTGTTGAATACAGCAGACAAAGACTTTGCCAAGTATGATGAGAATATACACGGACAAGGTATGTTAGACTTAGACGAAGCAACAACACCACAGGGTGCTATTGGTTTAGCAACTACAGGTAGAATTGATGGTGCTACAGTTGATGTTAATAACAGTGGTACAATTGCAATGAGTGGAAACACTAGCATATCAGCACTAAGTCAAATGATGGTAGTTGATGAATACGATAGAGACTTTTACTTTGATGCTAACAGTATGGTACAAACAATAGATACTCGTACTGCAAGTGCTACACTATCAGGTCAATATGGATTTGCTCCAGACTATTATATTGGATACAACGGTGGTACTATAGTTCCTGTAACAAACGGAACACACCTTGCATTGAATGATACAAATGGTAATGTTAGTATTGTGCAACAGTGGAATAAGTTTAGTATGGGACTTGTTAACGAAGCAGATAGTTTCTTAGGTAACTTTGCAAACAGTCAGTTAATGTCAGTTAACAGTTCTAACACTGCATACTTGGGCTATACAGATAGTATAGATTTTGATAATGGTATTAATATGTGGGGTAGTGCAACATTAGGTGCAACAAGACTTGATGTTAACACTAGTTCAATGCTTAAAGGAGCAGACACTATGATGTCAAACAGTGCTACGCTAGGTATTAAACAAACTGTAGACAACACTACATTTGGATTTGTAGCAAGTTTACCAGTTAGTATTACAAGTGGAGACGCACATTTTAGTATTCCTAACAGTGTTAGTGCAAACGGCGATATTGATAACTTAGATATTAGTAGTTCGATGAAAGCAAACAACAGAGAGTTAGACTTGGGTCTGTTTTACATAAATACATTAACAGAAACAACTTCACTTACTGCTAACATTGAATTGCGTAATAACTATGCAGGTACTAACGACAATCATGTTACAGCAGGATTAACTTACAAGGTAGCATTTTAATGCAAACATACAAAACGAAACGAGGCAAACTTGAGGTTATCGCAGGCCCCATGTTTGCCGGTAAGAGCAGTGAGTTACTTAAACGACTGCTCTTTATTGAACACGGTGGACACAAGTGTTTGGTACTAAAGCCAGTTATTGATGATAGATATGATGCAAATCATATTATAACACACAATCAATTAAAACATTCTGCCGTAGCAGTAATTGACTTAGAACTAGTTAAAGACAATTACACAATAAAATCATACAACTTCCATACAGTATTCATTGATGAGATACAGTTTTTTGATATGAATGAAACTATGTGGTTTGTTGAAGAAGGATTACGCAATGGTGTAAACTTTGTGGTAGCAGGTTTGGATCAAGACAGTAGAGGTGTACCATTTGAAACTACATCAAGGTGTTTAGCACTAGCAGACGAAGTAGTTAAAATTAAAGCATTCTGTACTATATGTGGAATGGATGCAGGTAAAACACAAAGACTTAGAGCAACACAACATTCGGATAGAGTAAAGGTTGGCGGTGCAGAATCATACGAGCCTCGTTGCTCAGAACATTGGGAGAGTAAATAATGACAGATCATACAATAGATATTTTAAGACAAGTTTGCCAAGAAGAACTTGATGATAAAGTAGCTGACTTAACAGATGGAACAGAAGATATATTTGAAGGTCGTAAAGAGTTTGCAAATACAGTACTAGGACTTATTAATAAACTAGAACGTCCTAGGCAAGAAGATCAAGCTAAAAAATTACAAGCAAAGGCTATTGCGGCCAGCAATGCAAGAAACGAAATTGCATCTGAATACAACACAGAATGGATGCCAATTGACAACGGAGACTTTAAATGAAAAAAGTAACGAATAGCAAATGGATTATAGAAGTACAAGAAAATGGTAAAACAAAAGAATTGTTTATAGAGTTTCCACCCGAGGCACTTAGTCAAGTTGGATGGGATACAGGTGATACGTTGATTTGGGAAGAACTAGATCATGGAGCCTGGAAGATTACAAAAAAGGAAAACAACGATGAAGAGAAGACTGATAGTTGATCCACCAAATGGAAACAAGTACGGTTTCCCTAAAGCAGTACCAATTAAGGGTACAATATATTACGGTAGCAAATGGGACTACGGAGTACAAAAAGAATTTGACTTAATGAAGTGGCTAGTCAAAGAAGGTTATCCACAAAAAGAAATTGACAAACTTGGCGATAAGTTTGTATACAAGTACTGGACAGTACCTGCAGAAGATGTAGATGTCAATTAAAGAACTACACTTAGAAATAACTAGAAGATGTTTGTTACAATGTCCTAAGTGTCCACGAACATACACAAGTGGATATAAAATAAGCGACATGAGTGTAGAACATTTTGAAGAACTTGTAACAGTATTAAAACCTAAAACATTAAACTTCTGTGGAAACTTAGGAGATCCTATATTTCATAAACGACTAGATAAGTTTGTAAAGTTTGGAGCAGAACAAGGATGCGACTTTTATATGTCAACAGCAGGAGTTGGAAAAGATTTAAAATGGTGGGAGTCATTTTATAATAGTTATACAAATGGTAAGATATATTTTGGATTAGATGGATTAGAAGATACAGCACATAAATACAGAGTAGGCACAGATTGGCACAATGTATTTGATGCTATGAAATTAGGTGCAAGCATGGGTAAAAATGTTGTATGGCAATGGATACCTTTCAGTTTTAATGAACATCAAATAACACAAGCAAAACAACTAGCCAAACAATATAATATTACATTTGCATTAAGAATAAGCAGTAGATTTGATGGGCCAGATGATCCACTAAGACCAACACTAAAGGAGTACCAACTTGGATATAACTCCTAAATGTAAATACGGAGATACATTATTTGTAACACCGTTTGGAACACTAAGACCTTGTTGTTGGATGCCAGAACAAATGTGCTGGGAAACATTTGATATTGACCCAAAATGGAATATGGATATGACACCAATAAAAACAATAAAAGAAAAAACAGTATTGGAATTTGCAAACAAAATGCAACAACAACCAATGGACGTATGTAAAAGAATGTGTTCTTCTCCAAACGATACATCATTGTTTAATGCTACACAAAAAATGGTTGTTGATGATGAAACATAAACCACAAGAAAGGTACTATGATTTTATGCTTAGACGCACACGAGAAGTTCGTGAGCAAGAATTTTACGAAGCATGTATGTACTTTTATATGGTTAAAGGACATTTAGATACAAACGATAATACAATAACAGAATCAAAGGAACATTATTTTAATCGTATATGGAGAGCAGGTTGCGATGGTGCACCACTTGACGAATGGGTAGATGGATTTGAAGAAGCATACAAGAAACGAATGAATAAATAATACAATATGTTATTAAATAGTCCACTGGAAATAGAACTTACTACAAAATGCACACTTGGATGTCCTGCTTGTCCACGAAATGATCCAAAAGATTTAAAAGAACATTGGGATGTAGGACACTTAGATAAAGAAATAGTTAAAAGTTTTGCAAACACATCTACTGATAGAACTTATCTGTTTGTAGGTTGTTATGGAGATCCAATTTATCATCCAGATTTTATAGAAATAATGGACTATTATACTTCAAATAATAAAAAATTTGTAGTGCATACAAACGGAAGTTCTAAAACACAAAAATGGTGGGATAAATTAACATCAACAGTTAAGTGGGGTAAGCAACAATTTGTTTTTAGTGTTGATGGATTAGAAGATACAAATCATTTGTATCGTAGAAATGCTAAATGGAATACAGTAATAAGAGGAATGCAAGCAATGGGGTCCCTTCCTGCTAACAATAAACCTTTTTTAGAATGGAAGTTTTTAGTATTTCCATACAACAGACATCAGATAAAGCAAGCAGAAGAACTAGCAATGGATATTGGATTTGATAAATTTACACCAGTTAAGAGTGAACGTGACTGGACAAGTTATGTATGCGATAATCCAGAAATATATAGGTGGCCAGATGATAAAGCCTAGATGTTTAATATATGAATTACCTATGTTTTTATCAGCTGATAATAGACTAAAGCCTTGTTGTTTTCTAAATACAACAGAACAATGGAAGAGTTTTATTGAATGGGGCAAGCAACATAATGTAAATGTCGAATATGATTTAGATATTACAAAACATAAAATTGAAGAAATTATTGATAGTCCTACATGGAAAGAATTAATTAAGACATTTAAAACAGGAGATGCACCATTAACTTGTGATCTAAATTGTGGTCCAGACAGTTATACAAGCACTTCAAACACTGCTAAACACAGTGATTATAAAGAGGAATAATAAATGAAAATAGCAGTATTTGGTTGCGGGTTCGTAGGAGGAACTGTAGCAAACTTTTTAGAAAGAACTGGAACTACAGTAATAAGAGTAGACCCGTTACTACACCCAACACAAGACCCACAACAAGCAGTACTAGACGCAGATGGAATTATTATATGTGTTCCTACTCCTAGCAACGCAGACGGTATGTGTGACGATAGTATAGTGTTAGATGTACTAGAACTAACAGATTATAGAACAAAGATACTTATTAAAAGCAGTGTAACATTTGATTGTTTGCGTGATTACGAATCTAATGTAGTATACAATCCAGAGTTTCTACGAGAAGCAACTGCACAAGAAGATTTTGACAACCAAGAACATTGGATATTTGGGCATCATGCTAACAACAAAGCAGACGCTGATTGGTGGTATGAGTTGTTTAGTGAAGCATTTGGGCGTGAGTTATCAGTGTCATACACTACAATAGAAGAAGCTAGTATGATCAAATATGTACACAATTCGTGGCTGGCTACTAAGGTAGCGTTCTTTCACGAACTATCAACTACATTACCGCACAATGTTGACTATGATACTATAACTAGTGTCTTGGGTAATTTCGAGCGTATTGGTCCAGACATGATGAAAGCACCAAATAACCAAGGAACACTAGGATATAGTGGTGCTTGCTTCCCAAAAGACGTAAAAGCCTTGACAAAAGTCATAAACCATAGTATACTTAACACAGTTAAAGAAACAAATGATAAACTTAATAATACTAAAGGAGATCAAAATGAAGATTAAAGAAACACTAGTAATAGCTGTAGCAGGATTAATATTCTTAACTCTTACTGGAGTCGCTAAAGCTGAAACATATGAAAAAGAAGAAGTAGACGGTTACTTAACCCACTACTATAAAACAGTTGAAGTAAAAAATAGAGTTGCTAATAGAACATGTAGTGAAGTAGATGTTCCTATTTACAGTAACACTGGTAAAGCACAAACAGGTGAAGTACTTGGTGGTGCAATTATTGGTGGTATACTAGGTAATCAAGTAGGTGGTGGCAAGGGTAAAGATGCCGCAACTATACTAGGTGCAATACTAGGAGCAGACTTTGCCAATAAGAAGGGTGGAACTAAAACTATTGTTGGATATAAAAGAACAACAGTATGTGAAGACAACCCTACTTTCGTAACTGAAGTAAAGAAAGTGTATGAGTATAGTATTATTAGATTTGCAGATGATAATAATAGACAATACGATATTAAATTTATTGCAGACAACAAATAATCAAAACAGAGGACTTCAGCGTCGACCCTCTTTAAATACTCCGCCGTTATAACTTACAGGAGAAATATAATGGGAAAATATTATAGTACAAAACATTACGGACACAACATTGGACTAAGTGCAGTGTTCCGCCAACCTAATGCAGATCATTCGCATTGCCATTTGCTACACGGATATAGTTTAGCATTTACATTTACATTTGGATGTGATAATCTAGATGACAAAAACTGGGCAGTTGACTTTGGAGGACTAAAACCTTTAAAGGCTTGGCTAGAAGATAACTTCGATCACAAGACAGCAATTGATAAAGACGATCCATATATGGATAAGTTTATGGAACTGCAAGAACTTGGACTAGCAGAAATTGTAGTAATGGATGGAGTAGGTGCAGAGAAGTTTGCCGAACACGCATTTAATTTTGCAGACAAACTTATCCGTGAAAAGAGCAATAACCGTTGTTATTGTGTTAAAACTGAAGTGGCAGAGCATGGCGCCAATTCAGCAATTTACGAGGCGTAAATGGATAAACTTAGATACAGTGAAGCATTCTATTCTGTACAAGGCGAAGGCAAATTTGTAGGAGTACCTAGTGTATTCCTACGTACATTTGGTTGTAACTTTCGTTGTATGAACTTTGGACTTGATAGAAGCGAACCTAGTAGAGCAGAAAAACATGCAGCAGGTAATAGGTACAATAACGAAGTATTGGACTTAATCAATACAGGTGTACATGAATCTACTAAAGAATTTACAGACTTACCAATTATACATACAGGGTGTGATACATATGCAAGTATCTATCCCGAATTTAAAGAATTTAATAAGCAAAGAACTATTGAAGAAGTAGTAGAACACTTATTAAGTTTAACACCAGAAGGCAAGTGGACTTGCGATAACGGACAAGATATTCATCTTATCCTAACTGGTGGTGAGCCGTTGTTAGCGTGGCAACGACTTTACGTAGAATTATTTGAACATCCACGCATGAGGGATTTAAAAAATGTTACATTTGAAACAAACACTACACAACATTTATATGACGAGCTATTCGACTATCTCCACAGCAGTGACAGAATTAAAGTCACATGGAGTTGTTCGCCTAAGCTCTCCGTTAGTGGAGAATCTTGGGACGATGCTATTAAGCCTGATGTTGCTTATTGTTACAGTCTTGTGGATGACAGCGATATCTATCTTAAATTTGTTGTTGCTGACAGGACTGACATTGATGAGGCTGGTAGAGCTGTTGATGCATATCGCAAAGCAGGCTTGGATTGCCCTGTGTACCTTATGCCGTTGGGTGGTAGGTCAGAGGAGTATAATCTTAATGTTCAAGAAGTTGCAAACATTTGTATGGAAAAAGGCTGGAGATTCACACCAAGACTCCACATCAGTCTCTTCGGAAACGCATGGGGAACTTAGTGCATTTGAATTAGAGAGAAAAGCAAGACTTGAAAGAGCAATGCGGGCCCCATATGATGCAAAGAGAAATAAAAAGAAAAAACAAGAAGAACCTATCAGCGGTCTAGAAGATCGTATAAGAAAAGCAGGATATTAATAAACTATGAAGCAAGGTAATTATATTTTTACAAGTGAAAGTGTAAGTAGAGGACACCCAGATAAAGTGTCAGATCAAATTAGTGATGCACTAGTTGATGCAGGATTAAAAAACGGCGACGAGACAACTCGTGTAGCAGTTGAAACACTCGTAACCACTAACCATGTAACGGTAGCGGGCGAGGTAAAAAACTTTAATGTAAGTAATGATGAGGTAAAACAAATCATTCGTGATAAAGTTAAAGAGATTGGATATGAACAAGATGGATTCCATTGGGATAATTTAAACATCTATAACGAAATTCATTCCCAATCAGGAGATATTGGATTAGGCACAGACACCTTTGGTGCAGGTGACCAAGGTATTATGTTTGGTTATGCATGTACAGATAACGATGCAATGCTACCTGCTCCTATTCATTACTCACATGAAATTCTAAAGTCGTTAGACAGAGCAAGAGCAGAAGGTTACGAATTTCTACTGCCAGATGCTAAGTCACAAGTAAGCGTTCAATACGATGGCGGCAAGGTAAAACGTATTGATCAAATTGTTGTGTCACATCAACACAAACAAGGATTCCAACATAGCATTAAGGCACCTATTAAAGATGCCGCAGAAGAAGTATTAGGAGATTTAATTGATAAAGAAACTGTATGGCATATTAATCCTACTGGTAATTTTGTTATTGGTGGACCCGATGGAGACACAGGTCTCACAGGCCGAAAGATCATTGTTGATACTTATGGTGGTTTTGCTCCCCATGGTGGCGGCGCTTTTAGTGGAAAAGATCCTACCAAAGTAGATCGTAGTGCAGCATACATGGCACGTTGGTTAGCAAAGAACGTTGTAGCAGATAATATGGCAGATTGGTGTAGTATCCAATTAAGTTATGCTATTGGTATAAAAGAACCTACAAGTATTTACGTTGACAGTGACGGACACAATAGAAGTATTCAAAAATTTATTGAAGACAATATTGACTTAACACCAAAAGCTATCATTGACAGATTTGACTTATTCAAGTATAATAAGTATAGTGAAAATTGTATTTACGGACACTTTGGCGACAAAGATGTACCGTGGGAAAAAATAGGATGGTAAATGAATATGTTAAACAAAATAAAAAATGTATTAGGCGTTTCCAGTAAAAAAGATACTATCTCTGGCAAAGATAAAGCAACTGCACGTGGCGAAGCATATGTCAAAGTGTTAGATGTTAAGTTTGATAAAGAAAAGCCAGGTGACGGTTATTTTGAATTGGAGTGGAATAAGATATTTGTTGAGCAATTACAAGAAGCTGGTTACAGTGGTGCTGATGAAAATGAAATAGTTGATGCATGGTTTACAGGACTTTGTAGAACTATTGCTGAAGACGAATCGTAGTTGACATTCCACTTGTGGTGTGTTACAATATAAACTTAATAATTACAGGATCTTTATGATGAGTTATATTTTAGTAGATGCAGCGAATATGTTCTTTCGTGCTAGACATGTGGTGCGTGGTGACATGAACACAAAGATTGGCATGAGTTATCATATCATGTTTAATAGTATTAACAAGGTGTTTCGTGAACAAAAAGGTACACATGTTGTACTATGTTTAGAAGGTCGTAGCTGGCGTAAAGATGCATACGAACCATACAAGAACAATCGTAAAGTAGCTCGTGCAGCACTAACAGAAGCAGAGCAAGAAGAAGATCGTGCGTTTTGGGATGCATTTGATGGACTAAAGGCTTTCTTTGAGAAGCGTACTAATGTTACAGTATTACAACATGGTGAGTGTGAAGCAGATGACTTTATTGCACGTTGGATACAGAATCATCCCACAGACAAACATTGCATTGTAAGTAGTGACAGTGACTTCTATCAGTTGCTTGCTCCCAATGTACAACAGTACAATGGCATTACAGGACAACTTATTACAACTGAAGGTATCTTTGATGATAAAGGTAAAGTTGTTATGGATAAGAAAACTAAAGCACCTAAAGAGTTAGGTGACCCACAGTGGTTGCTGTTTGAGAAGTGTATACGAGGCGACACTAGTGACAATGTGTTTAGTGCATGTCCAGGTGCTCGTAAGAAAGGCACTAAGAACAAAGTAGGTATGTTAGAAGCATTTGCTGATAAAGAAACTAAAGGCTACAATTGGAATAACTTTATGCTACAACGTTGGGTTGATCATAATGGTGATGAGCATCGTGTGTTAGAAGATTACGAGCGTAACAAACACATTATCGATCTTACAGCACAACCTGATCATATTAAAAGTAAACTAGATGAAGTTATTGTACAACAAGTGCAGAAAGAACAGAAGTCACAAGTAGGCATACACTTTATGAAACTATGTGGACAATGGGATATGCAACGCTTGGCAGATAGAGCAACAGACCATTCTATGTACTTGAATGCGAGCTACTCTAATGCATAACGATGTTTATTTATTTGATGTTGATGGTACCCTTACTGTAAGTAGGACATTAATAGATCCAGAATTCAAAGACTTTTTCCTAAATTTTATAGCCAATCACAATGTATGTATTGTAACAGGAAGCGACTATGCTAAAACACTAGAACAACTAGGCGAAGAAATTATGCATAGTGTTATGCGTTCATACCAGTGTAGTGGTAACAGCATATGGGAAAATGGATTAGAAGTAGAGTGTAATAATTGGACACTAGGAAACGAAGAGCGTGATTGTTTGTTAAATGAACTGTTCAGATCTAAGTTTAGAACTAGAACTGGAATACACTTAGAAGATAGACCAGGACTAGTAAATTTTAGTGTATTAGGTAGAGGTGCTACAAAAGAGCAACGAGCAGAATATATAACATATGACACAGAACACCAAGAGCGTAAGTTTATCGCAGAGCTATTCAACAGTAGATATGCTAGTAAAGGTATCAAGGCTCAAGTAGCAGGTGAAACAGGGTTAGACATCATACAGGAAGGCAAAGACAAAGGACAAGTTATAGATGATTTTGATGATTATAATGTTATTTTCTTTGGTGACATGATGCAACCTGGTGGAAATGACGAACCACTTGCTAATACTATTGCAAGCAGAGGAAATGAAAATGATGGATCCATATGGGTCAAAGATTGGAAACACACTTGGGATATATTAAAGGATATAGAATAATGAAAGAAAGTGCATTTAGATTATTTTGTAATGAAAAATGGTATCAACACAAAGATGAAATTTTAAGATGGACAGGTGGATCAGTAGAGTATGATGCACAATATTATCTTACTAGACATCGTTGGTTACTAAGAAAAATGTACAAGGAGTCGTTAGAATCCTGACACTTGAACATGGATTGGGATTACTGCTAATTGGGTCAGTAATAACAATAATAGGTTTTTATATTGGTTACAAAATTGGTATGCCAAAAGTAAAAACAAAACAATCAAACCCAGTAGATGAATTTTGGAGAAGATTAAATGGATGATTTAGAAAAAGTATATAAACAGTTTGAAAAACTTTCTCGAGAACACGAACCTCTAGCAGCGGCAGGAGTAATGATGGCACAAGCACTTGTAATTTATAAAACAATGTTGTCGCCAGAAGAGTTTACTGCATTGACAGAACATGTTCTTACTAGCAGAGATTCAGTTCAAACAATTGAACAACCAACGTTACAGTAATGAAACACACACTGCAATTTTTTGGTTGTATAGCAGTTGCTTTAGGGCTAGGTGTTATTGCAGGACACATAGGCGGATACACAATTATGTATCTTGATGAATGGGAAGTTAACAGGAAAATAAAATGATAATTGAAAGAGAAGAACTAGAAGGCAAACTTCGTACAAGTATTATGGAAGTAAGTTTTAATAAAATTAATGGTGATAAGCGGGTTATGACATGTACATTAAATGTATCACACCTGCCACCAGCAACTAAAAAAGATCCAATGACACAAGAAAAGATTCGTAAAATTAACGAAGAAGTTATGAGTGTCTGGGATACAAATGCTAAAGGATTTAGAAGTTTTAGAATGGCAAATATTACAGAAGTTAAGCGACTAGGAAGTGCATGTTGGTGTGAAAAAAGCCAAAGTTATCCTACCTGTGATAATACGCATAAATCTCTATGACCCAAAAGATCAAAGAAATAATCAAAGACAAGTATTGGATTGTAGAAGGCCAATATGGAAAAGTCGGCACACTACGCAAAGTAGATGATGGATACGAGTTCTTTGATCAAAACAATAACACAAAAGAACTACTAGATAGCCTTGAGAGCTTCAAATCCGTTAATACAACGGTGGTTAGTGGTGCAATGCAAGTGTACAAAGGGTTACCAACGAACACGAGTATTTTATACCCTGTTGAACACGACACAATGCCACTGTTTAAAAAAGCAGAAAAAGGTAAGACTACATTTGTAGCAGGTTATTATATTTTAAAATACGAAGGAATGGGCTGGCAACATGCGTTCTGTCCCAAACTAGAAACTGTAGAAAAATACGAAACAAGAGGACCATACTTCACTGAGTGGGATATGAACTTAAATTTAAAGAAAGCGAGGAAAGAATGAAACTATTATATACACTAGGAGCATTAGTACTCCTGACAACATCAGCTACAGCTCAGGAACTAAATCCTGTTATGCCAGTAGAACCTGCTCCAGAAATTCAACAAGCACCGCCACCACTTGCACAACCATGGAGAACACTTAATAGACAAATAACATGTAATGCACAAGGTTTAGTGCGAGATATATTAGAAACATCAGGACAAACTATGTATGCAAGTGGTTTTAAAAGACCAGAGTACATACCATCTGATCCATTTGATGGAATTATTATTACTAGAAATGAAGTAACACTGGAGTATACTGTATTACTTATTAAGTCAGACCTAAATATAGCATGTGTGCTAGCAGGTGGCGAACGTTTTGAACTAGTAGAGACACAATAATGTTTCCATTTAATCTCCCTTCATGCATTCCAGATAAACCTTACATGATAGTTCTAGGAACAAGTCATATTAACGGTGACTGTAGTAACGAAGCAGAGGGAGTTGTACAAGAAACTGCATACCAAAGAATTGCTAAAGAGGTTGGACTAGAAATAGTTAATATTGGATTGTCTGGATGTACAAATGAAGATTTGTTACAAGCAACAAATGAACTTGCGTACAATGGATATTTGAATTCACTTTGTAAATTATTTGTTCTAGAACCTAGAATTAATACAACTGCTGTTTATATACCTATTGAGATAGTATCTGGGGAACCTGAAACTCCTGAATATGTTAGTATAATAGAAGGATGGGGCCGCACTAGAGACGGTCATACAATTGCAGGAACTTGCACCAGGCAACGGATGTCATGTCAGGTTAAAGTAGTTCCAGTTAACGAAATGAAAGCACAAAGCTGGTGGCAATCGGGTAAAACAATAACACCAGCTGCTGCGGCAGCTTTGGAATATTTTGCAAACAATTTAGAAACTAATCAGCATATTTTGGATAATCTTATAATAATAGATGCTATTAATAATATAGTACAATCAAACAATATAAAATTTAGATGGCAATTTTTTGATTATGATAAACCACTAGAAACTTTAACAAACGTATATAATACTAATACAAATATGTGGGATAACTTTATGGATATTTTTGGCTGGAAAGTTAAGAAAGAAACAGGAATGAATTGGATAACTGATGACGATGGAAAAGAAATACTTAATCCTTATTTTTGTGAATGCTATCATTTATCAGCATTAGGACATGACAAATGGTACGAAAATACTATACCATATATTAAAAAAGCATTAGAAAATAACCATTAACTGGTGTGTTTATGTACACTTTAGATAAATATATGTGTACAGGAGAAACAATTAATGGCAAGACCAAAACCTACAATTATATTAGACCAGGTTGATAAGAATTATAACAGTGAACAAATACTAAAAGCAGAGGCAATATACGCAGTGTATTACGAAGGCAAACCAATAAATTTAAGGACAACAAACACATTAGTGAATTACCCAGGTCCTAAGTATAAAAAGGTAAGTTTCTCAAATAGCGGGCATGCATTTAATTTAGCAGATAGACTTAATAAAAAGTTTAATACTGACTTGTTTAGTGTAATGAAATTAACAGATGGCGAACCAATCACAAGAGATACAAAAGATTCAATCTGATTTAATCGGATTAATGGAACGTGATTATTTAAAAGTAAAAGAAGTTTTTAAGAATACACATACATTAAGATTAACAAAGTATGGAAAGAATCTTTTAAGCAAACAGTTTGATTCATACGAATTTGACTCACCAAAGTTGAGTGGGAAGAATCTTATTAATCTTTTAAGAAAGATGAGGTATCCATATTATGTAGACAAGAGTATAATAGTTTTGTTTACAGAAAAGGATGCATTTTTAACAAAGCTCGCAGGCGCCCAAGGATGGTTAGATGGCAAATAAAGAAAAGAAAATTGAAGTACCTGAAACTATAATAGTTCATTGTACGGATAACGAACAAGACGTTGAGGTAAACTATATATCTCAACATAACGGCATAATAAGAACAGACTTACAAGGAATGCCGTTATATTTTAAACACCACAGAGCAAACATTTATGTAGGCAATATGCTAGGTAGAGAGTTTGTAATGAAACTATGAATGAAATAGATTTACACGGATACACAGTACATGATGCTTGGAAAGAATTTACCACGCATGTAGCTGAATGCTATTTTGATAATATTAAAAGCACTACAGTTATTACAGGACATGGAAAGATTGCAGAAGAAATAATTGCATGGGTATATGCTAATCAATACTGTAAGACAGCAAGGCGTGGTAGAAACACTGGAGCATTTATTGTTGATATTAGAAAAAATAAAAGCAATAAAAAATCTAAAGTAGAAGCACCCACTGTAGACTTATCACCGTTATTAAAAAAGTTTAATAGTCATTGACAAATTAAGTTAATCAACTATAATATATAAATACTAACTATATATGGAGATCATGTGATAAACGTTGATGCAATTAAAGAAAAGATTTACGGCAAAACTAAGATTGAATTAGAAAGAGATAAGAAGTATGAATCCAGATGGGTTTGGTACCATACATTTCTTGCCGCAGAAATACTTGTTACTAATATTTTGTTAGTAATTATTATCTACAAACTATAAAAGAGGAAACTATAGAATGCAAGTGAAACTAATATCACACAGTACAGCACCTGCTGACACAGGCCTGGATAACTTACAAGAACTGATTGCCTTTTGTGCAAAAGTAAGCAATCCAAATAATCAAATTAATAAAGAAACAAGTGAGAAACTAATCAAGTATCTCATTAAACATCAACACTGGAGTCCACTTGAGATGGTAAGTGCTTGTTTAGAAATTGAAACAACCCGCGACATAGCACATCAGATAGTAAGACATAGAAGTTTTGCATTCCAGGAATTTAGTCAGCGTTATGCTAACCCAGAAGAAATGGGTGAGCAGTTTGTAACCCGTGAATGTCGCTTACAAGACACAAAGAACAGACAGAATAGTGTTGATACTGAGGATCCATATTTAATGGAACGCTGGGAAGAAGAACAATTAAAAGTTATTATGCAAGCCGAAAAAGCATATAATTGGGCAATTGATAATGGCATTGCTAAAGAACAAGCCCGTGTAGTATTACCAGAAGGTTGTACTAAAACACGATTGTATATGAATGGTACAATTCGTAGTTGGGTACATTACATTGAATTACGTGGTGCTAATGGTACACAAAAAGAACACATGGAAATTGCTCATGCATGTGCAAAAGTAATTGCAGAGATATTTCCATTAGCAAAGGAACTATAATGAAAATAAACAAAAAGATAATAGGTGATTTAGCAACGTTTATACAAATGCGTTATAATATTAATCTCGCAGAATTAAAAGATGATTATCCAGAATTATTTAATAGTTTTTTAAGGTTACAGTTTTGGATGGATGAGGCATTATTAGCTCGTTACTTTGGAGATACTGATGAATCAGAAGAAGCAAAGACATATTGGAAGCAACATCTTAAGTTTGATACACGCAAAACAGGACAACAGCTATTAGATAAAATTAATTCTTTACAAGATCTGAGTCCCGATGTACCACTTAAAATATTAGATGTGGGATGTGGAGATAATAAATGGAAAGAACACTTTGGTGCTAGAGTAACAGGCATAGATCCATTTAACGGTAATGCAGATTTTAAAATAGGCATACAACAATTTGCACAAGAGCGTCCCGATGCTGAATGGGATATATTGCTAATACTAGGCAGTATTAACTTTGGCGATAAAGCAACCATAGAAGCTCAGTTGGCAATGGCAGCGAGCATACTCAAGCCAGGTGGTAAAATATTCCTAAGAGCTAATCCAGGAATTACACATGATAATGAACACGCCCAATGGATTGATTTCTTTGAATGGTCAAAAGAATATATCATAGATGTGTCTGATAGGCTTAATTTTACAGTAAATGAAATAGGTTGGGATCATCCCAAAGACGCACCTGACACGCCAAATGGTAACAGACATTACGCAGAGTTAACTAAAAACACAGGATTTAATTAGCGTTTAATTATCAATAGCATTGCATAAATACATATAAGTTTCCTATAGTCAGTTGTTAGGATGCTACTATAAAAGGAAACTATATGTTAAAATTCAAAAATAACACGTTCTTCAAGAGACCTCTGGTGAGAACAACCTCAATAATATTGTTAGCAATTGTTCTTAGCACAATAACAAATGCATACTACAGAGATATACAAGAAAAGATACACGATGGTATAGGATACATATACGATAAAAACGAAACTATTGGACAAGCGATCTATGATGTAAATGCATTTTTACTTAATGGAGATGGCTTTGATCAAGAGCGTAGAGCAAAAGATGTTATATACGATAGTTTTGGTAAGGTAGTTGTACTAAGTGTATTTGCTCCAGACAATCCAGAACTTAATGGCATGTCAGGAAGAGGCACAGGGTTTATAATTGATGTAGACGAAACTTCAGCAACAATTGTTACAAACCATCATGTTGTTGATGCATATATAGATCGCCCAGAAGTATTCAAAGTAAATGTACAAACTGCAATGGACATGTGGTCATACGAAGCAACAATAGTAGGCTATGATCAAGTTACAGATATAGCAGTAATCAAAATAAACAAAAGAGAAGATGAAGAATGGGAAGCTATTCAATGGGGTACCAAAGACGATTATAACACAGGAACGCCTGTTGTTGTTATTGGCCACGGAATGAGCATGTCTTGGACAAGTACACAAGGACATGTTGTTTATAAAGATAGATTTGGTATGCGTCCATACAATCTAATGCTACAAGTTGATGCAGTTATTAACCAAGGCAACAGCGGCGGTCCTATATTTAATGACCGTGGACAAGTTATTGGTGTTGCTCAAAGTATTTACAGTCCAGGTAGAAGTATTCCAGGTTGGGATGGAGTTGGCATGGCAGTAAGTGTAGATCAGGTACGCAGAAGTGTTGACTATATTCTTAGCCCACAGTACAATGCCAAAGGGTTTGTACCGTATGTTGATTTTCCGTTTAAACTTGGATCTTTCTTGTTTGAAGAAATAAAAGATATACCAGATGAAGATAGACATTATGCTTATTTTGATTATTCAAAGAAGAAAGCAGATGAAAAGCCTACAGTAGGTGAATTAGCTGGTTTCCAACAAGGTGATATTTTAATAGAAATTAATGGCGTAAAAGTAATTAATAGTTTTAAAGTATTGCGTGATACACTAACTGCATTTCCAGGTGATATATGGAAAGTAACAGTTCAACGTGGTGAAGATCTAATAACAATAGATGTAGCAATGCGTGAAACTGACCATACTGCACTTATAAAAGCTATTACTAGCAGAGAAAAAGGCCGCGGCGGCAAGTAATAAAATAAATACTGTTATGAACATAAATGATGCGTGGTCTTCGAGATCATCTGTATACAATTTCAATCCGAACGAAAATATTATTAATACACTAGAATTTAGAAAAGTTATTGATATATTTTCTAGCAATATGCTGAGTAAAAATAACAAATTTCCATACGGATTAGATATAATTGGATGGCAAAATAAAGAACTTAGAAATTTTATATATGCAAAAACACAGTCACTACATGATTTAAAACCTAACCCGCAAACATTAGCACCGGTAATAATAACATTTACAATTTTAGATAAAAACGAAATAGACATGGGATTAATGGAAATAGGAATGGCAGCTATGGGATTAGTACAGCTTCTACATGCACATGGATTTAAAACTGGATTATGTGGATGCGTTAACGCCAAAGAAGAAATTGCTAAAAAAATAGCTGGCAAAGGATCTACTTATCTTATTCTTGGGATTGGAATCGAAAACCGTGTACGTAATCCAATTGCAATTGACCCATTTACTGATGATTTAGCATATCTTGATAAAGCACAAATTCATCCAAAACCTTATCCAAAAATTAAATTTCACCCCTAAAACTCTTATAATATAACATATATATTTGGTTGACATTGTTGCCAAGATGTCTTATAATAGTACTATTAAAATATTAATCAATGGAGTATAATATGAAAAAATACCTAGCACTTTTAGGTTTACTAATGATTACTGCATGTGCAAGTGCTAATACTACAAATGCATGTTCTGATGGATCATCACCAACAAAGTCAGTTTCAGCAGATGGTAGTTATTATGTATATAGTTGCAATACAACTAATACAATTAGTGATAACCCACTAACACAAATCAAAGTAGTTGATAATTGGTCGCCAGTTATTAATTTTCAAGCATTTAAAAAAGAATCAAAAAGCAGAGTTTATTGGACAGATGGTTTCTATAAAAGAAACTATGAATCAAAATCTGAATTTAACTGTATGTCGAGATTAACATCAGTTACTCCATATCCATCAGCACAAGGTGTAACTGCTTGGAAAAAATGTCAAGGTTTGATAAACACAAAAACAAAAACTAACATAAAACCATTACAAGAAATTTTGTTATCATGGGCTAGTAATCCAAAAGATTTAATGAAAGTTAAAATAACAAACCCATCTGATTTTAATCCCGCTGGATATAATATTCCTAGTGTACTAGGAACGTTTGGTCAATTGTATGCAATATGGTATGATGATTTTAGATACACTCCTAACGAACGTAAATTAGTAGATGCATATATGACAAAAAAGTTTATGGAACATAAATTTCCAGTAATTAATGGAAATAGTCAAGGAAGATTTAGACCATGTAACCCAAATGATCCTAAGAGTACATTAGCAAGAAATGTTGATACAAATACATGTGGAAGTATTAGGATTAAAGTTGCACTTGGAGAAATTATGTTAGGTTTGCGATTAGAAAATCAAGCATTGCTTGACAAAGGAAATGAAGATATATGGTTTGTATTAACACAAGTTGATGCTGATGGAGTATGGGTTAACTATGCAGCCAGAGGCGCTAGTAATTTTAGTTATTACACAGAATATCTACATCATCTTAGTATTCTCACCGAGATTTATTATGCATTAGGTTACGACTTTTTAGAAATGGAACTAAAGCATGGTGCAAAAGTACATCAAGTTTACGACCAGGGATATAAGTTACTTAAAGATCATACAGTTTTTGCAAAATATGCCAATCGAAATTTAGGTTCTCGAATGGACCCATATAGCATTGTAGCAAACATGACTAGAGACCAATGGTTTCAATATGAACAAACTGCAGAAACATATAAAGACCCAGATGATGACACTGATTGGGTAAACTCTCATACTAGATATGTACGAAAATACATGCCTCATTTGCCTATTGTGTTAGGATATACTCAAAGCCCACAATCTGGTACATCAAATATTTCAGTTACTCCAGATATGTTATATTGGGGTAATGTAACAAAGTATGTGAAACCAAAACCATTGCCAGTTATGGATTATTCCTTAAAACAAACTGAAGGTAATGGTTGGAGAAAGAGTGTGTTTATATCTGGAGCTAATAACTAATGGATTGCATATCATTAGCACTAGCAGTAACTCTACATTTAGGTTTAGCAGGAGATTATAACCCAATACATCCACACGCAAGATGTGATGTTAATAATACAGTAGCAGGCGTATATCTCAATAGTGAGGAGAATTTAAGTGGTTATGTAGCATATCAATTTCAAATGCCATACGATATAGAACTTGAATTAGGTTGGGTTACTGGCTATCATACTGAGAAAGAAGTGGCTCCAATGTTTAGAATAGTTAAAGATAATTGGTTTATTACGCCAGCATATGAGACAAAACCCAACGAAAATTGGGGTATAACTGTTGGTTTTGAGATACCTTTATACAAAAAAGATTAAATTAATTTAAAAACCCTTGAAATATAAGGGTTTTTTTATGGCTTTTTTATACTTAAAAGGTTGACAAGTAAGACATCTTACTGTATACTGTAAGTATAGTTAATAAAAAAAGGAAGCCAATATGTTTAGAATCCCTAGTTTTTACGAAGACAAACCAACTTTTGAAGATGCATGGAAAACAATCGCTTTTTGCGGTAGTGACGATGTATTAGCTGGTATGGAATTTATGAACAGCAGATGGGAAGAGCATTGTGCATCAGAAGAAGATGATGACACGTTTTTTGAGAACTGGTCATATGAAGCAAATGCTTACAATGTTGTGTTTGCAAATATGAATAAACTTTTTGGAAAGGCGGCTTAAGATGATTAGAATCGGATTAACACTTTTATGTTTTATACTAGCAGTTGGTTGTATTGATGGTCCTACTGGATATGAAAACAACAACTGGTTAGGTTGTTTCCTGTTTTTCGTTACAGGAATTGCACTATGGGTATGGGTAGCACTAGATGGTACTCTTGCTAAAATTAATAATTAACTTGACTAAAATAGAAAGTTGTATTATAATAGTTATATAAGTTATGCCAAAGAAGAAACAAATTTTACCACTACAAGAAGGAAGTGAAGATATGAAAACTGCGATAAGCGAATCAAGAACAGTAAAAATTAGTGAGGCAACTACTCTAATTACACGAGCTTTTAAAAAGAAGCGTCCTGTGTTTTTATGGGGTCCTCCAGGAATTGGTAAATCAGAGCTAGTACAAGGTATTGGCGATTCAGGTGCATTAGGTAATACACTTGTAATTGATATGCGTCTTGCATTATTTGAGCCAACTGACTTGCGTGGCTATCCTGTGCCAAATATGGAAACAGGTGTTATGCAATGGTTACCACCAGCAGACTTACCTAGCAAAGAAGTAGCGGCACAATACGATACTGTTATTGTGTTCTTAGATGAGATGAACTCAGCGGCACCTAGTGTACAGGCTGCAGGTTATCAGTTGATTCTAAACAGGCGTATTGGACAATACGAACTGCCAGACAATGTTGTAATGATTGCTGCAGGTAATAGAGAAACTGACAAAGGTGTTACTTACAGAATGCCTAAGCCACTTGAGAATCGTTTTGTTCACTTTGAACTACGTGTTGATTTCCAGGATTGGTTGAATTGGGCTGTGATGCATGAAGTTAACCCAGACGTAGTTGGTTACCTTTCATTTGCTAAAGGTGATTTATACAACTTTGATCCTCAATCAAGTTCACGTGGATTTGCTACACCAAGGGCTTGGACATTTACTTCAGAACTACTTGAAGGTGAAGATGACTTGTCAGATAGCTTACAGACTGATATGGTTGCAGGTTGTGTTGGTGAAGGTATTGCTGTTAAGTTTATGGCACATAGAAAGATTGCAGGAGACCTTCCTGTTCCAGAAGATGTACTAGATGCTAAAGTTAAAAAGATTGATACTACTGAAGTATCGGCAATGTATGCATTGGCTACATCACTATGTTATGAACTACGTGATAGATTTATTACAGGTGAAAAAGCAGGTGCTGATAGCAAGCAGATGGAAAAGTACCACAAGAGCTTTTCAAACTTCATTAACTTTATGATGGATAACATGGAAACTGAAATGGTTATTATGGCATCACGTATTGCAATGCAACAATACAAGTTAGTTCCTAAGCAAAAGAAAATTGAACGTTTTGAAGAATACTTTGGTCGTTACGGTCGTTTGGTACTAGACGCTTAGTATGAAGACTAGTTCAATTACACCAAAATTAAAAGAAGGGGAGAGTGTTGATCTCTCCCTTTATAATCCACACCAAAGAACAAACATTAGGTTGTATGGATTAGAGTGTAAAGATTGGACACCAGCAATGATTTCGGAATATAAACGTAGATGGGCAACAACGAGTACACCAGTTGTTATACGAAGTAGATATACAGAAGCAGTACAATGGTGTAGAGTACACTTGTTTAATCAAACATTTCAAGCAGTGAAATGGGCTAATCCAGACGATTCACATACTATACATTTTGAAAATCCCGAAGATGCAATGCTATTTAAGTTGGCTTTTAGTGGTTGACATTGACTTTAATTTACTATATAATATACATATAGTTAGAAAATAAGGAAATAACATGAATAAGACTGCAGAAGAAAGAATTACACAATCCAGAGTTAGGTTGCTATTAACTAAGCCTTTCTTTGGACAGTTAGCAGTAAGGTTAAAGATTGAGGATGCGAGCTCATATATTCCTACTGCGGCAACAGATGGTCGTAGGTTTATGTTTAACAGAGATTTTGTTAATTCATTGCCAGACGAAATGTTAGACTTTTTAGTTGGACACGAAGTATTGCATTGTGTATTTGATCACATGCAAGCACGTGGCGATCGTAAGCCTATGTTGTATAATGCGGCAGCTGACTACAACATTAACATGACATTAGTTGAACAGAACATTGGTAAGCCTATTACAGAAGATAAACTAGAAGGCGGCAAGATTTGTTTAGATTGGAAATACAGTGGTTGGAACAGTTATGAGATATATGATGACTTGTTAAAGAACCAACAAGATGCTAAAGGCATGGATGTCCACATGGACGAAATACAACCCGGTGACGAAGATGGCGAAGGCGGTCAGGGTGTTGAAATGTCTGAAGAAGAAAAGAAAGCATTAGCAGACGAAATTAAACAAGCCACTATTCAAGCGGCACAGGCTGCAGGAGAAGGTGTACCAGATGTAATCAAACGTATGATTAGTGAGTTGGTTGCACCTAAAATGGATTGGCGTGATATACTTAGAACTCAATTAGAGAGTTCACTTAAAAACGACTTTACTTTTATGCGTCCTAGTAAACGTAGTGGTGAAGTTATTTTTCCAGGTATGGACAAAGACGAAGAATTAAATATTGCTATCGCATTAGATACAAGTGGTAGTATTAGTCAAGTTATGTTGCGTGACTTCCTTAGTGAAGTACAAGGCATTATGGATCAGTACCAGGCTTACAAGGTACATGTCTTTCAATTTGATACAGATGTGTATGGCGCAGATGACTTTACTAGCGATGATGGTCGTACAATGGATGAATACGAACTTAAAGGTGGAGGCGGCACTGACTTTGATGTAGTGTTTAATTACCTAGAACAGTATAACATTGAACCAGATCAACTAGTTATGTTTACAGATGGTTACCCATGGGGTTCATGGGGTAACGCAGATTACTGCGATACATTATTTGTAATACATGGCGATAAACAAAAACGTATACAATCACCATTTGGTGTTACAGTACATTACGAAGCGGCATAATATGAAAGAATTAAAAAACAATATTAAAATTGTTCGCAATGGCGGAAGCCTAAGCGAAACAGATCTGCAACTTATTGCAGGAAAAGAATTAGTTGAGAACATGATGAGAAATAGAATCATAGTCGTAACTAACAACAATGATATAGACTGGACTAATTTAATGACAGATGTCATAGGCTTATATCATATTAGACCATTAGATAAGTCTAAACAAATATATCAACTATGGTTTGAAACTGCAATAGATACAGAGCAGTTTAATAAAAACCTTTATGTGAGTAAGTTAAGCAATACCGCACACGAAAAGGCATAAATAAACATAGTAGTTAATTAAATCTACAAAGGAGATAACATGGCAGAAGAAGCTAAAACAGTTGAAGGACACGTTGAACTATCAATTCAAGACATTGTTCTATCAGCAAATATAATCGACCTTGCTACACAACGTGGTGCTTTTAAGGCAGCAGAAGCAGGTCAAGTAGGTGCATGTTTTGAAAAGCTAGTGGCTTTTATCAAAGCAAACACACCACAACCAGAAGAAGCTCCAGCAGACGATAATGCTGTAGCATCACAGGAGAAGTAATTATGGCAACAAATATAAAACATACCGGCGTGTTAGTAAACACAGGTAAACGAGTAGTAGTTGTATTCAGAGAACTACCAGACGATCCTACACATTGCTTAGTAGTAGATACTGAAGCAGTTCCAGATTGGATGCATGATGATATTCATAATGCAGTAGAATCACCAGGCGCACAAGCCACTGGTAATTTTTACGAGTACGCAGAACGTACAGTTTTCACAGACGGTACTAATATGTTACAAACATTACACAGTACCGGTAGGCTAATGAAGACTCCTACAGATAATGTTAAAATGACACCTAACAATTCAGTATCAATTGGATTAACTGAACTCAATAACATTATTCGTGAAGACACTGATAAACCAGTTGTTTCACCACCAGAAGATGAAGTTATGATGGCAGGTAAAGATACTGCACCAACTCCAGTAATGGAAAGTGCACCAGCACCAGCGGCATCTAATGAAGGACTAACTGATACCGATCTTGCTAAAAGCATGTTAGCTCAGGCTAAGGGATTTGAAACAGAAGCAAAGAGCTTAAAAGCACAGGCATATGAATTAGCTCCAGGCTTAAAGCCAGGTCCTAAGAAGCCAGTTGCTAAAAAGCCAGAACCAGTTACTGAATAACTGTACATTTTAAGATAGGGGCAATCGATGCCAATTGAGAGAAAAGATAGATCCTTCGATCTAATTTTTGACCAGGTATCAATGGATCATGTTCCGGCTGAATACATCAAGGAAGTTAGAGTAGATCTTGGTACAGGTGAAAGAATAACATTAACAAAAGAAGATTTGCAGATGATTAAAAATAAGTCTGCAGATGAAATCATTAAGGCACTTACAGTAGATTCAATGTCAAATATTAGTCTGAAGCTAGACTATGAGGCTATTAAATCTGATGTATTAAACGGTGTCACAAACTTTTTGGGTAAACATTTTGACGACAAGTAACATATGGTTTTGCGGTATTCCAGGTAGTAGATGGAGCGGTATTGATATACAGATGCGTTCCATTTTACCCTGTGATCGCACAGACGAAACACCGGAAAGAACACAATACCATAGAGCGTTTGATCCAAATGATGCTAACAATGGCCACCGTGGTAGCTATTGGGGTCCTGGTATGGGATGTGGCGAAGACTGGGTAGACTTTAATTTCTTAACAAAAAACAAATTACAAGACGATATTAACAATGTATTCGCTGGAGAAGGCTATCGTATTATTAAAAGCCATTTCTTTGCAAGACATTTTAATTTAGATTTTATATGGAATAACTTTCCAGGCGATAAAATAGTTTTAATTTATAGAGAACCACAAAAAAGTTTTGCTTGGTGGAGTGAAGTTATGTGCTTTGATGAAAGTCACTATCCAGATTACAGACCAGGCTACAAAGACTACAATAGAATGTATGAGATACTATGGCAAGAATCTGCTAAAATAACAGACTTTGCTACACGCAAAGGCTTAACATTCAGACCTTATAATACAAATGAATTTGCCCAGTGGGAGGGATTTGATAGAAGTGATGCTTTTGAATTAGATTATAAAAAGATAAATAATACTAAGCACAACGATGTTTATATAACATCAGTTCAAATACCCACTAGGAATAATATTCATGCCCTCACCATTTAAGAAACCCTGGCACTTCGATAAATTCAAAGAAGATAAAGAAGGCGACTATGTTAAAATAGTAGGGATATTACAAGGTGACTGGAAAGCAGAAATAGAACACGCTCGTAGTAAAGGCGTAACAAATCAAAACTACAACGAACAAAGATACGAGCATGCGGCTAATGTCAAAAGCAAAGATCATGTTGTAGAAGATGCAGACAATCCAGATGGAAAGCCTGAAGCAACTATGTTTCGTAAAGTTAATTACGATAAGTTTCCAGGAGAGTTCCCACAGTTTACAAAGATTACAAACATGTTGGGTTTCAACACAAATGAAAAACTAACATGTAAATTTAACGATCAGTATCCAAATGATCAGTTAATGTGGCACATTGATAACTTACCAGGCAACCCACGCAAGGATAGAGTTATTGATAACCCAGAGTTTAAATACCAACACCCTGATAAGGTACGTTTTCTAATTACATTAGAAGATTGGGAACCAGGACAGATATTTCAATTTGGAAATATTGTGTATACACAATGGGAAGCAGGAACAATATTTGCATGGGAATGGAGTACACTACCACATGTTACATGGAACGGTAGTTGGACTAAAAGACCTTGTTTGCAGATAACAGGAACAGCAACAGAAGACACATGGGATATAATTGCTAGAGGCAGTAAAGATTGGACACCCATTGTATAACATTTAGAGAATAATAATTATGTCAGATAAAAAACTACCAAGCGATACTTTTTGTATATTACCTTGGATACATTTAAGCACAAGACCAGATGGAAGTATGCGAGTATGTTGTACTGCTAACGCATCAAGTGTTGGAGCAACAAACGATAAAGTACACGGTGGAAGAGTTGGTATCGTGAGAACAGAAGATGGTAAACCAGCTAATTTAAACAACAGTGATCTTAACAGCAGTTGGAATAACAGCTATATGAGGAGTGTCAGGCAAATGATGCTTAAAGGCGATAAGCCAGCAAGTTGTTTAAAATGTTATAAAGAGGAAGATGCAGGACACAGATCAAAGCGTCAATGGGAAACAGATTACTGGATGCGTGATGGTATTGACGTAGAACAGTTAGTGAAAGAAACATACGAAGATGGAAGTACAGATAGTAAATTGCGGTATATTGATATCCGTATGGGGACGAAATGTCAGTTGGGGTGCGTTATGTGTAGTCCACATGATAGTTCCGGTTGGGTAAAAGACTGGAACAAATTATATCCACAAATCACAAATGAATCTTTAAAAGAAACTATGACATGGGAAAACAAAGGTAAAGAGTTTGGAGCAAGTTATAATTGGCACAAAGATAACCCAACATTTTGGGAACAGTTTTATGCACAAATTCCTTACATTAGACAACTATACTTTGCAGGTGGCGAATCAACAGTTATTGAAGAACATTACGAAATCCTGGATAAAGTTATTGAAATGGGATATGCAGATAAAATTGAAGTTCGTTATAATTCAAATGGTATTGAAATTCCAGATAGACTACTAGAGCAGTGGACACATTTCCAAAAAGTACGTTTCCATTACAGTGTAGATAGCATTGGTGCAATGAACGATTACATTAGGTATCCAAGTGAATGGGAACATAACCTAAGACAGTTTGAACTATTAGACAGACGTACATCAAACAATGTAGAAGTTACAATTGCATGTGCCGTTAACGCTCTTAACATTCATTATATTCCAGACTTTCTTAAATGGAAATTGCAACATGGATTCCATAAAACAAATATGTGGCCATTTGGTGCAGGCGGTATTAACTATCACTTTGTATATTGGCCAGGACACTTAAATGTTAAAGTGCTACCAGATGAATTCCTAGACAAGACTGAAAAGAAGTACGAAGAATTTATTGAATGGTGGAAAGAAAATTGGGAACTAGGTGTTCCTAGTTGGCACAAAGGAAAAGTAGATTACGCTAAGTGGGAAGATGCAGCATTCGGTATCAAACGTTTACGTGGTATGCTCAGCTTTGCTAGATCAGAAGATTGGTCAAGGCGACTACCAGAATTTAGAGAATATATTAATAAACTAGACAAATTACGTGGTACAGATTTCCGTGCAACATTTCCAGAAATGGCATATTTGCTCGACGAACCAGAATAATGCTAATTAGAGAAAAAATAAACAAGTTACCTACTGCTAGTTATTGTGCATATGTTTGGTCCGGAGCAGCAGTAGGCACAGATGGTACAGTTATGCCTTGTTGTAGATGGTTTGGTCCACATACACGACATGATGATGGAATACCACATATACGTGATGGGTTAAAATCTGCAAGAGAAAGTAATTACTTTACTAATATACGAAAACAAATGATAGCAGGAAAACGTCCTGTTGGATGTAAAAACTGTTGGAAACTTGAAGACGCTTCTTTAAAAGAAGAAGATGAAGGATTAAAACCTGTGCGTGGTAGTCTCCCAAGAGTACAAATTGATCGCAGAACTGGTACAAGATCTACTGATACCACACCAGCTAAAATACGATATCTAGAAACAGGAATAAGCAGTTTATGTAACATGGCTTGCATTATGTGTAGTGAGAGAGCAAGCAGTACAATCTATAGTATTCATCGTCCTAAGGAAAAAATACCAACAGGATTTCATGAATCAAATGATAACATTGATGATGATTTATCAGAATTATTATATTTAAAATTTGTTGGTGGCGAACCAATGTTAGAACATAAACATGATTCTTTGTTAGAAAAAGTTATAGAATTAAACAACGACCCAAGCAAATTACAAATTGAATATCATACTAATGCAAGTCATTTTCCTAGTCAACGTGTTATTGATTGTTGGAAACAAATAGAAAATGTAAAAATTATCTTCAGTTTAGACGGCATAGGAAAAAATGCAACACTACAACGACCAGGAAAATATAAATGGCAAGACATTGAAGATACTGTAGACAAATATGTAGAGCTAACAAAAGAAGTTAACATTGATTTTGCTAGTAATACTGTTATGACTGCATTAAATGTATGGCAAATAACAGATATAGTTGATTGGTTATATGATAAAATAGGACATTGTAATTTAGATTGGTTTAATGTTAATCCAATTTTTAATACAAATGAAAATAAATATATAGACTTTAGGAATTTAAGTAAAGAGACTAAAGATAGAATTAAATCAAAATGGGATATATGGGAAGATAGTAATCCATTAATCCAAAGCACTCCATTTAATAAGTTACTTGAAGTAGCCAGATATCATATTGATGAAGAAGGTAATTTAGATACACATTTAACAAAAGATCTTATGATGAAAAATCATCATATGAGTATACAATGGAAACACTTTAACGAAGATTTATCAAATTTAGATATAGAGGAAAAATAAATGAAATATATATTAGTAGCATTAAAAGATGAATTACCAGATCACGACTTAGACTCAAGTGAATATCAAGTTTGGTACACTGGTGTAGGAAAGATTAACGCAACAATGTGGGCAACAATGGCCTGCATACAACACGATTGTGAAACTGTTATTAATTATGGAACAGCAGGTTCATTAAAAGACGATTTAGTAAACAAACTAGTACAAGTAGGACAAGTTAAACAACGAGACATGGACGCAAGACCTGTATCGGCTTTAGGTATAACACCATTTGAAGAATTAGGTACACCAGGCACTATTGTTATCGGAACTAGTCCACATACATTAAGTACAGGTGATAACTTTGTAAAAGAAAAACCTGAATTAGAAAGCGATATTGTAGACATGGAAGCAT
>Ga0228664_1000284_pt1 | contig 32142 bp, 26 predicted proteins | sample 78DmetaG_FD_183029 | JGI IMG/M metagenome (GOLD analysis project Ga0228664, IMG submission 183029) | Seawater microbial communities from Monterey Bay, California, United States - 78D | ecosystem: Environmental > Aquatic > Marine > Coastal | place: USA: California | collected 2016-09-26 | reverse complement strand
CAACTTCTGTACAACAAACCGAAGAAAATATTACCTATACAAAATTAATATTCCCAATTGATGAAAATTCTTTTTGGAATGGAAATGTATTTAATAATTTGGGATACCAAGAATATGTAGTCCAAAGTATCCATACTAATTTCAATTTAAATAATTTCACCTTTGATAGTTGTGTAACTATTAACCAAAATTATAAATCTAACTTGTTACAATACGAAAACACTGAAGAAATCTATTCACTAGGCCTTGGATTAGTATACAAAGAAGAAATAGTAACTCAAATAAATAACGGAGATAAAAATGATATTTTACAAGGCAGTGAATATATTCAAGAACTTATCGAATATTGAATTACTTTATATTTAGAGAAAATACTTTTTCTTCATTTATAAACCCTTCTAATTGATCCCCAATTTTTACCGAACCAACACCAGAAGGTGTGCCTGTAAAAATCAAATCTCCAATTTTTAAAGTGATAAATTTAGAAACGTAGCTAATTATTTGATCAATACTAAATACCATCTCGTTGGCATTGCTTTTTTGAACAGTTTCCCCGTTTTTTAATAATGAAAAATTTAAATCTTTTAAAGAACTAACATCGAAAAAATCTTCACCAACTAAAGCAGATTGGTCAAAAGATTTGGCTATTTCCCATGGATGTCCATTCGACTTACATTTTGCTTGTAAATCTCTTGCTGTGAAATCAATACCAAGACCAACCTTGTCGTAATAGTCTTTAGAAAAAACAGGGTCAATACTTTTACCTACTTTTTTTATTTTGTAAACCAACTCTACTTCATAATGAATATTATCACTAAAATCTGGTAAAAAAAAAGGTTGTTTTTTTGCTATGAGAGAAGAGTCAGGTTTTAGAAAGAAAATGGGTTCTTTTGTAATAGATTTACCCATTTCTTTTGCATGCTCTAGATAATTTCGACCAATACAAATAATTTTCATTTTTTAGATTTATATTCTTCCCAAAGTTTGGTAAAACAAGATTTGGTATTTTGTGAAAAGTCGCCTTTTAATATCCAAGAGTAGTAACCAGGCTCTTTTTTAAATACAAATTCTACCTCTTTTCCTTTGTGCTTTCCAAAATTAATAATTGGTTGCTTTTTATCATTAAGAACTATTCTTCCTGCATAATCTACAGACGCTTTATTAGCTTTTGAAAAATCACTTAAAAAATCGATGTTGTTTTCTAGTTCTGAATATTTTTTAGTTTGAGATTTAAGAACTTCTAGAGTAGCTCTAGCATCATGAATTGCGGAATGGGCATTTTCCATCTCTTTGCCACAATAAAATAGGTGTGCTGCACCAAGAGTTCGTTTTTCCATTTTATGAAATATATTTTGCACATCTACCAATTTTTTAGATTCAAAGTTACTTTTCAATCCTGCTCTTAAAAACTCCTCTTCTAAAATTGGGATATCAAACTTGTTAGAATTAAATCCACATAGATCAGAATCTCCAATAAAAGTCTTAATTTCATTAGCTAACTCCTTAAATGTTGGACTGTCTTTAACATCTAAATCATATATGCTATGAATTTCAGAAATATTTAATGGAATAGGAATCTCCGGATTAATTCTTTGTTCGTAAATCTCTTCGCTTCCATCTGGATTGGTTTTTATCATTCCAATTTCTACAATTCTATCTTTATTTATTTGATCACCAGTAGCTTCAATATCTAATACAATAAGTGGTTTGTCTAAGTTAATTTCCATTGTAAGGGTAAAAGTTTTGAAATAAATTTAATAAGTTACTCAGCCCATATACTAAAATACTGGTACTGGTAATAAATGCTCTTGTCTTTAGTTTTGTAATTGTATTTAGGACCTGAAACAATCGCTTTTTCTTTAATAATTTGGAATCTGTCTCTAGAAATATTTTTGGAATCTAAATAATCGTAAATTATTTTCTTCCCTTTTTCAATTCTTAATTTTGCAAGTTCAGTATTGTTCTTAAATTTTGTAGACGGAATTCTAGAAGCTGAACCAACTATCTCTAATTTAACTTTTCCATTTTCTTTTACTTTTTGTAAAGATAGTTCCATGAACTTAAGGAAGTCAGGCTGGCTTTCTATGTCGTATTCATTCGTTTGAAAAGTTTTCTTGAAATGGATTTTTGGCAAAAGAAATTCATTTTTGTTAGAAAAATCACCCATAACAAAAAGTGTTTCATTATGGTTAACTATTTCTATAGGTATTTCTGAAAGATCTAGGTTTTTTGGGAAGTTTTCTAGTTTAAATTTATACTGTGTCGAAGAAGATATTAACTCAAATTTGAATCCATTTTCTGTGAGTAATCCCTGCTGAATTATTGTCCCATTTTCATCAATTAGATATGCTTTAAATAATGGATTATTCAAACCAACTAATTCTTTGAATTTAAAAGTGCTAAAATTATTTACATACTTAAAAGTATTATTTTCTCCAAAATCCCCATGGATTAAGGTTTCTTTCCCCTCTTCAAAAAGAATAATAGGAATATCTGAAAGTTCTAAGCTATCAGGGAAGTTTTCCAATTTAAAATTGTAATTAGAGCTCGAACTTAATATTTCAAATTTAAATCCGTCAGGAGTTAATATTGCTCTGTCAATTATATTACCATCTTCATCTATTAATAGAAGTCCAATAAGTTTATTATCTGTACTAATAATGTCTTTAAAGCTGTATTTTTTATTCTTTTTCTTTAATATTTTAAGAATACTGTCTCTTGGTATTTCGTAATTATTGTTCTCTAAAAGTTCTCCTTTTGTATTTATAACGGGGAGATTAATGGTTAATCCTTCGTCTATCTCACAAGGAACTTTTATTGTTTGTTCCTGAATTAATACCTCTTTTACTTTCCCACTACTCAAGGTAAATGATTTGTAATATTGTATATCGTAATGGTAACACTGCTCCACATTAAATGAATAGGCACCATTGAATTTGTTGGGTTCATAAAACTTAGAGTTATTATCTAAATCTGTATTAGTTAATTTGATTTTAAAATTATAGACCAGAGCTTCACTATTCCCTTTGTCAATATATCCATTAAGAAGTACAACAGCTTTGGAGTAGGGTTTGGCTATATCAACTGAATATATATCTAAATTTTGCTGGCTATTGGTAGAAGAATAATATCCCTTTTTCCCATCTTGAGAAGTTGAAAAATAAATTTCATCATTGACTGTATTTATTGGTGTTCCTAAATTTACAGAACTACTCCAATTTTCATCAGTTCCTTTTTGATTATAGAAAACATCATATCCTCCAATACTTTTGTCTCCGTTTGAACTATAAAAAAATGTAATTCCATCTGTGTGTAAAAATGGACATATTTCATCAAATTGAGAATTTATAGAAGCTCCCATATTGGTAGGCTTAGACCAAGAATTACTTTCTCTTTTGCAAACCCACAAATCTTCTCCTCCATAACCACCAGACTTATTGCTTGAGAAAAATAAATTTTCTCCATCATCTGTAATCATTAAACTTGAAATATTAAATCCAGATAAATCCAAGAACTCTTTCGCATAAGAAAAGTTCTGTTTTTTTCTACTGTAAGAAATTGTATTTTTTCCTTTACTATCTTTTACTCCGTTTGTAAAAAAAACTTTTTCAATATCATTAGATTTTCCAATAGATATTTGATTTGATTTTGATTTTGAAAATTTTAATAATTTAGATTCCATCCAAGATTCATTTTTTAAATCTTTGTAAATAATATATAGATCTGTAAAATGGTTGCCGGTATTAATATCAAATATTTCTTCATTCTGTTTATCAGACCTAGTTCTATTCGATGAAAAAACAATAGTACTTCCATCTCTAGAAACTTGGGGGTTAAAATCATCGTATGTAGTATTTGTGTTTTTAAATTCGTCTAAAATTATGTGGTCATTACTGTTATCGGCGACTATTTTTTCATTTTCACACCACTTTAATATTTTTTCATTTTCACTTTTCAAATAATGTTTCTTAGATGCTAATTCTTTGAACTTTTTCAAATATATAATTGCGGAATCTTGAAATCCATTGATATGGTAAGATTTGCCTAAATAAAAATTTGCTTCAATTGGAGCTGTAGTAATTGTATTGTCAAAGGGAGAGTAATTTTTATTGATTTTTTTTGCAGCAATTTTTAAATATTTTAAAGATTCTAATTTAGAATTAGAAGACTCTAAAAGACATAAACCAGTTTTATAATTAGTGTTTGCATTCTTTGGCTGTTGCTTAACAATTTCCATCCACAAATCTTTTGCAATGGAATATTTTTTTTCAATCATGAATTGATTGGCACCTTGAATTTTAAGCTTTAAATCTTTAGAATTCTGGCTGTATACTATTGAAAAAGGGAGTAAATAAATAAAATTAAAAAATATTATTTTTTGAATTATTTGCATTTTATAGGGCTCTATTTACATCAAAACTCTCTAGGTAATCAGCAACTTTTCTAACAAATTGCCCCCCTAAAGCTCCATCAATATTTCTATGGTCGTAGGAGTGAGATAAAAACATCATATGTCTAATTCCAATTAAATCTCCAGAGTCTGATTCGATAACTGCAGGCTTTTTCTTAATTGCTCCAAGTGCTAAAATCCCGCTTTGAGGTTGATTAATTATTGGTGTTCCCATTACGTTTCCAAATGTACCAACATTAGAAACTGTATAAGTTCCACCTGAAATTTCGTCTGGTTTTAATTGACTTAATTTTGCTCTATTGGCCAAGTCATTTACTGTTTTAGCTAAGCCAACAAGATTTAGTTGATCTGCATTTTTAATTACTGGAACTATTAAGTTTCCAGAAGGTAAAGCAGTTGCCATTCCTATGTTAATATTGCTTTTAACGACAATATTATCTCCATCTATTGATGAATTTACTAATGGATAATCTCTTAGAGCTTTGGCAATTGCTTCAATAAATATTGGAGTAAAAGTTAACTTTTCACCTTCTTTTTCTAAAAAATCTTTTTTTGTTTTCTTTCTCCAAAGAACAAGATTTGTAACGTCTGCCTCTACAAATGATGTAACATGAGGAGCAGTATTAACAGAATTTACCATATGGTCAGCTATAAGCTTCCTCATTCTATCCATTTCAATAATTTCGTCTTGGCCACTGATAGTATGTACAGTTTTTGGCGTATTTATTACTGGTTGGTTGGTCTTGGCAATAGCTTCAGAAGAATTTGATTTTTTTCCTGAGCTAACATAATTTAAAATATCTTTTTTAGTTACTCTTTGATTAGACCCCGTACCATTAATAGTTTCTAATTCTTCAAGAGATATCCCTTCTTTGGATGCAATGCTTTTAACCAGTGGAGAATAAAATTTGTTTGAATTATTAAAGTTGTTTTGAATTTCAACTTTGGCAGTATTTGTTAATGGTTCTAATATCTCTTGCTCCACTTCATCGTCAATTTCTTCATTTGAAATATTTGGCTCTAAGGGTGGTGTGTCTTGACTATCAGAACTTACTTCAGAATCAATAATTGCAAAAACAGATCCTACTTCAACAACATCTCCTTCATTGAATAAAACTTTTTTTAAAATTCCAGAACATGGGGCAGGAACTTCAGAGTCTACTTTATCTGTAGCAATTTCAACAATAGGTTCATCTTCTTCAATTACATCTCCTACTGCTTTTAACCATGTAGTAATGGTTGCTTCTGCAACACTTTCTCCCATTTTAGGTAATTCTACTTTAAATTCTGCCATTCTATTTTAAGTCTTTCTTTTGGTTTAAAGTGCAAAAATAACTTTATTTAGGATATTAATAAATAAGATTCTAATTCTAGTTTAATTTAAAAATATTTTTTAAAAATATCTTGCTATCCAGTACCAAGTTATAATCTTTGGCATAAATAATATTTATTTTGTCAATAACTTCTTTTTGCATATTTTTTTCAATGTCCACGATCGAAAAAACACCTGTTTTAATTCTTGGGAGTTTATTATTCAGAGAGGAAAGTTCGTAACCTATCCATGTCTTTTCACCTGCTAATACCCCTTTAATATTTTTCAATGCTTTTAGATAGTTTTTAAATAATATTCCAAAAATTGGAGAGAATAGAACTAAAATAAAAGCTGCATAGATGTCAAAATTTCTTTTTTTCCGTATATTTTCGGAGCTATTTATATGGTTAAGTTCTGTAGTGAAATATGTGTCATTAGTGTAAATAGATTGACTACCTATAATAAATTGAGTTTTCTCTGGAATTATTTTAAAATCTATATTCTTCTTAGAATTGACTACCGCCATTGAATAGATAATATTTTGTGCGCTAATATCTTTGGCACAGAAAATTACTTCAGTTATTTTATTAATATTTATGAATTCGTTAAGTTGAGAAATATTTCCATGGAAATTTTCTTGGTTATGAGATTTTATTTCCGATGAAATTTTGAAAATATTTCTAGAACTGTCATTATTAATGAGCATAAGTTTTTCAGTTCTTTGGATTTCATCAAGTGATCCAACCAATGCTATATTTTTGTGAAAATCTGTAAAACCTTTAAATAGTCCAATTTTTAATAATCCAAATGTAGTTCTTGTAAACAAACTTATAAGTAAACAAGTTAAGGAGGAACCCAAAATAATTGCTCTTGAAAATTGAATGCTTTTTGGCAATAATGCATAGAGAGATAAAATTATAATTAGACCAGTTAAATTTCCCTTAAAAAGATTTGAATATTTAACTGGCGGTCTTTGGTTCCCAAACAAACTATTACAAATTGTCCATATTAAAGCATATATTGGAATGATGTATTTTACTGTTTCTTCTGGAAAAGATATTCCAGAATAGTTTTGATATAGGGAAGAAATCCCAAAAATAAAACCGTTAAAAAAAATAAAATCCATAATTGGTAAAATCCATCTTTTTAAAACTCTTTCTGCAAGTGCAATCGTTGCCCTAAAATAAATGGCAATATTTATGAGCTTAGAAAACGTTTTAACGTGCTGCTTGGAGAAGTGTTTTTCAGCAAAAATCACCATTGCCTTGTAAAACACAAATACATAATTGACCGAGCTTTTTTTGGTGCTCTCCCCTTTATAATGAATTATATTTGTATTAGAAAAATAGTAATTTTCATATCCCCCTTCTTTAATTCTGTAGGATAAATCTATATCCTCTCCATACATGAAAAATGTTTCATCTAATAAGCCAACTTCGTCTAGTACTTTCTTTCTAATCATCATGAAGGCACCAGAGAGGACATCTACTTTATGATTTTCATTTTGTGAAAGATATCCAAGATGGTATTTGCCAAAAGTCTTAGAGTTTGGGAATAAAGAAGACAACCCAAAAATCTTATAAAATGCAACACTAGGTGTTGGTAATCCTCTTTTAGATTCTGGAAGAAACCTTCCATTTCCATCATACATTTTAACTCCTAAAGCACCAGCATCCTGATTTTTGTCAAAAAACTCCAGACATTTTCTTAAGGAATCTTCTTGAACAACAGTATCGGGATTTAGCAATAAAATATTACTCCCTTTTGCAATCTTTATTCCTTGGTTATTTGCAACAGAAAATCCAGTATTTTTTTTGTTGGCTATAACTTTAATTTCACTAAACTTATTATTTAAAAGATTTAAGGAACCATCTACAGAGTTGTTGTCCACCACTATAATCTCCCCCTCAATTCCTACTAAAGCTTTTTTAACAGAAATTAAGCATTGCTCAAGAAAGTGTTTTACATTATAATTTACTATGATTACCGATAGCTCCAAATTTATTAGTTTGTAATATTTGTTTTGTAAACAGATCGGTCTAACAAAGACTTGCCAAGTGTTAGTTCGTCAATGTATTCTAGTTGATTACCTACCCCAATTCCTCTTGAAATTAGTGTAATATTTATATTTGTGTCCTGAAGTTTTCTATACAAATAAAAATTAGTTGTGTCTCCTTCCATAGTCGCAGGAAGAGCTAAAATAATTTCTTTTGTATTCTCTTTAATAATTCTTTCTTTTAATTCATTAATTTTTAAGTCATTTGGACCTATTCCATCCATTGGGGAAATTACTCCTCCAAGAACGTGGTATTTGCCATAAAATTGTTGGGTGCTTTCGATTGCAAGAAGATCTCTTATGTCCTGAACAACACAAATTAGTTCTTCTGATCTAGATGGATTTCTACATATCTCACACATTTTTTGCTCTGTTATATGAAAGCATTTACTACAAAAATTAAGATGTTCTTTTAAGCTTAGAAAAGCTTGGGTGAAATCTTTTACTTCTTTTTCACTCTGATCTAAAAGATGAAGTACCAGTCTTAATGCAGATCTTTTCCCAATTCCAGGAAGACTAGACATTTGTTCTACAGCATCATTTAATAATTTAGATTTAAAATCCATATTGCTAATTTAAAAATGCTACACCAAACTATGCACTAATTCTCATTTTTATTAACTCTTGTAACTGAATAGTTTATTTATACTTTGATAATAGGTCGATTTACAATCCCTAAATTAGTACAAGATTAATTATTATGACCACAACAATAGTATTCATTGTTCTTATTTTATACTTCCTATTATTGGTATTGATTTCTTATTATACCTCCAGATCTGCCTCCAATGATTCTTTTTTTACTGGAGATAGAAAATCTCCATGGTACATTGTTGCTTTTGGTATGATTGGAGCCTCTTTATCAGGAATAACTTTTATTTCTATCCCTGGGTCCGTTGCCAAATATTCTGTAGAATCTGGACTTAACCCTACAGACCAATTTAGTTATATGCAAATGGTTTTTGGTTACCTTATTGGCTATCTGATAGTAGCTTATGTTTTGCTTCCTATTTATTATAAAATGGAATTAACCTCCATATATTCTTATTTAGAGAAAAGATTTGGCTTTTGGAGTTATAAAACTGGGTCAGGTTTTTTTTTACTTTCAAGATTAATTGGTGCATCTATTCGCTTGCTTTTGGTATCAAGTGTTCTTCAACTAATTTTATTCGATGATATTGGAATACCATTTGAAATCACAGTTATTACATCTGTTTTATTAATTTGGATTTACACCAATAAAGGGGGGATTAAAACAATTATTTGGACAGATACCATTCAAACATTTTTCATGTTAGCATCTGTTATAATTACCGTTTGGTTAATTGGAGATGCTTTAAACTTGTCTCAAAAAAGTGGTTTTGTAAATGAAATAGCAAGTAGCGGATATTCTAAAATATTTTATTTTGAAAACTGGGAACAAGGCAATTATTTCTGGAAGCATTTTTTTGGTGGAATCTTTATTACTATTGGAATGACTGGTTTAGATCAAGATATGATGCAAAAAAATTTAAGTTGCAAAGATTTAAAATCTGCACAATTAAACATGGTTAGTTTTGCGGGTGTTTTAGTAGTGGTTAATTTAATTTTTCTAGTTCTTGGTGCTCTATTATTCATGTATTTTGAAAAAACAGGATTTGGATCTGGAGTTTTAAAAGTAGAAACCCCAAGAACAGATTTGTTATTTGCTGAAATTGCCAATAGTGGTTCTTTGGGAATTGTAGTTCCTATATTATTTCTTTTAGGCCTCATAGCTGCTGCATATTCTAGTGCCGACTCAGCACTGACATCTCTAACTACTTCGTTCTCAGTTGATTTTATGAACATCAAAAATAAACCTATCGAATCCCAGAATAAAATCAGACGAAATTCACATTTATTAATGTCTTTTCTATTAATTGTAATAATTCTAATTTTGAGAAAATATTCAAATGATTCTGCAATTTGGATGCTGATTAAATTAGCTGGTTTTACTTATGGACCACTAATAGGGTTGTTCTTTTTTGGAATTATTACCGATAGAGAACTTAAGGACAAGTTGGTTCCATTAGTTTCTGTTATAGTTCCTGTGATTGTTGCTATGGTATGGTACTTACATGGTCAAGAAAAGATTCCGTTATTAGGGGCCTATAAGTTTGGAGCAGAATTAATAATTTACAACGCTGCGTTGTCTTTTCTAGGCTTGTTAGTAATAAGTAAATCTAAAAGCTAATTAGCTTATCCGATTCTTTAATTAAATTGTAAAGATCTCCCATGTTAGACATTGGACAAAGTTCAGTGCTGTCTTTTTTTCTTATTTCTATACAAGTTCCACAAGCAAGCAATGTTCCATTGGAATCTAAAAATTTATGCATCTGCTCTAGGATATTAAACTGCTTATTACTTAGTGATTCTGCTTCAACTCCTTCGGCCATTAAAAAAACTTTAACTTCATCTTTCTTATTTAAAGAGAAATTAGCTAGTCTAAAAGCATTCCATACTGTTTCAGGGTGCTTAGAATATACTACAATACCAAGTTTCATTCGGTTCTATTGTTAGGCTTTTGCAAGCATGGAGCTTTTAATTTTATTTTCAGTATAGTATTTAGATTTGATAGATTCATTTATATAATCCCAAAGTCTAATTCTTTCTTCTAATGCCTTTTTACTAATGCTAGTAACTTCCTGCCACTTTAAACTATCTTCTTTACATAATCCAATAATCATTTCGTGTGCTAATGGTCCATGCTCATCTCCATCTAAATCTATATGTCTTTGCAAATAATAATTTATTTTATCAAGAGATACTTTTTTTGATTTTTCTGTTTGTTCAATGATTTCTATAAACATATCTGGAATGATTTCTTCTCTGCCAAATGTAAAGGCCGCAGCTATTTCATGTGACTTTCCACCTTCAATGGTTTGAAAAGAGAAATTTAAAAATGATTGAACGGATGAATCAATATTATAATTATTAATAAAATCAACTGTGGTATCAATTTTTTTAATACTAGTTATAAAATTATTAATTGGCAATGTATTGGCTTGAATTTCTTCCATAGCTTCTAAATACATTTCAAAGTGACTTTTAGGTTCTCCATCGTAATTTAAATCTGATTCTTCATCAACAATAATCTGGTTTATTAATCTTGCAGATTTTGAATCTAGATTTGGTGTCCATGGAATTTTGGTACAAGTAAGAAGATTTTGTAATGCCTTTAGAAGGGACATAAAATCCCATACTGCATAAACATGAGACTCCATAAAAACTTTTATATCATCGATTGATTTAAGTGATTCGTATAATTCATGATTTTTTAACTTATCTCTTAGTGGTTGAATTTGTTCAATGACATTTCTAATGTTTTGATTCATAATTTTTACTTAAATATTGGTTTATTTTTTTTACAATACTTGGGCCTTCATATATAAAACCAGTGTAAAGTTGTATTAAATCTGCACCTGCTTTGATTTTGTCTAACGCATCTTTTGGATTCATGATGCCACCAACTCCAATAATTGGAAGATTTCCGTTAGTTTTTTTAGAAATATATCTAATTACTTCAGTCGATTTATTTTTTAAAGGTTCTCCGCTTAATCCACCATTTCCAATTTTTTCAATTTTACTCTTACTGGTTTTAAGATTATTTCTACTTGTAGTTGTATTTGTGGCAATAATTCCATCTAAATTTTCACTCAAAATCAAATCAATAGTTTCATCTAATTGGTCCTGATTTAAATCTGGAGAAATTTTTATAAGAATTGGTTTTTTCTTTGGTTTAGTAGAATTTATTTTTTTTAATTGAGGAATTAATTTTTTTAAGAATTCAACATCCTGAAGCTTGGTGAAATTTCTCACATTTGGACAACTCACATTCAAAACAAAATAATCGACATACTGGTGAAGTATTTTAAAATTCTGAATATAATCTGTGTCTGCTTTTTCGTTACTTGTAGTTGTATTTTTACCAATATTTCCTCCAATTACAACATCTGAATTATTTTTCTTTAGTCTCTCAGCACATAAAATATTTCCGTCGTTATTTATCCCTAACCTATTGATTATAGCTAAATCATTTTGCACTCTAAAAAGTCTTTTCTTTGGATTCCCTGGCTGAGGTTTTGGAGTGATAGTACCGATTTCGATAAATCCAAATCCTAGATTGGACATTTCCTTGATATACTTGCCATTTTTATCAAAACCGGCAGCTAATCCTACAGGATTTTTAAACTTTATTCCAAACAATTCTTTTTCAAGAGATGAGTTTTGGTAAGAATAAATTTTCCTAAATAACCAGCTAGAAAAAGGTATTTTATTTAATAATCTAAGAGCATTTAAAGTGAAGTAGTGAACCCATTCTGGATCAAAAGAAAATAATAAAGGTCTTACAAGAAGTTTATACACTTTACAAAAATAGCAATTCTAAAAATGAAAACTTGATTTTGTTTATTTCTTTTCCTCTAGTTGAAATTTTAAATATTTAAGTCCTGCTCTAACAGAGTTGTATGCTTTTTCTTCTGCAAGCGTATTAGGGATTACTTTAAACTCTTCAAATTGCTTAAATATATGATCCTTAACACCCACAAGAATTACTTCCACTTTTTTGTCTTTAAAGTTTTTTATTACCTCTTCTAATACATAAGTACCTGAAGCATCTATATATGGCACTTGAGACATATTTATTATAACAGCATCTTTGCCAATTATTGCTTCCGCTTGTTCTTTAAATTGGTCTGAAAAACCATAAAAAAGAGGGCCATCTAATTCGTAAACCATAATTCTATTTTTGATGGATTCTGGAATTTTTAATTTTTTCTCAATTTCATTGATATCTCCAGATTTGCTTTGTTGATCTACTAATTCCCCCATTCTTTGCATAAAGAAAAATGAAGAAAGTACCATTCCTATCCCTACGGCCACCAATAAGTCAACAAATACTGTTAGTACCACCACAAGGAGCAACACTAATGAATCGCTATTTTTCAAGCTGAATAATTTTTTCATTCCTTTGAAATCAATTATTCCTATTCCTACAGAAATTAAAAGGGCAGAAAGAACTGGCTTTGGAACATCTTTTAGTAGTGGCCCCAATCCTACTAAAACAATTAGTAGAAATATAGCTTTGAAAATCCCACTCATATTTGTTTTACCATTAGAGTTAATATTGGCAACTGTTCCAGTGGTCGACCCCGCACCCGGAAGCCCACCAAATAATGCAGCAACGAAATTACCTATTCCTTGACCTATAAGTTCTCTATTCCCATTGTGTTTAGTTTTTGTTAGATTATCTGCAACTACCGATGTTAGTAATGTATCAATAGTTCCTAACCCAGCTAAAGTTAATCCGCTCACAACAGCAATACTAAATTCTGAAAATGTAATATTTAAAAATTCACTAAATGGAAGTACAATTTGAGGAAGGTCACTTGGAATTTCCCCAATTGTAGAATAATCCCAATGCCAACCCCATTCTTTTTTAAAAGTGAATGAAACAAGAGTGCCTATAATTAATGAAATTAAGCCTGCAGGAATTTTTTTTGAAATTTTAGGTATGAAATAAATAAAAACTAAAGTAAGAGAACCTAAAATAATTGAACTCCAATGGTATTCAATGATGGGAGTATGTAAATCTAAAATTATATCAATAATTCCTCCCGGTCTTTGCCCTCCTAGGAAGGTATGCCACTGAGTAAGAATTATAATTATTCCAATTCCTCCCATAAACCCAGATAGTACGGGATAGGAAATATACTTCACATATTGAGCAACTTTAATAAGCCCAAACATTATTTGAAAAATCCCTCCAAGGGCAAATGATAAAATAATAACTACAGGTATTTTACCAACTCCATTAAATCCAGCTTCAGCAATAATAGTGGCAGCAACAATGGTCATAGGACCTGTAGGGTCACTAATTAAAGTTTTAGTACCTGCAACAATGGATGCTAAAAGAGCTAAAATGATGGCGGTGTAGAGTCCTGCTTGAGGACCTAAGCCACTTTGCAATCCAAATGCTAATCCCATTGGTAATGCGATGATGGCGGCAGTTAATCCACCTGTAAAATCTCCCTTAATTGATTTGCTTGAGAAACTTCCAGTTATATTTTTAATATTTTTAAAATCCATTTTATTTTCTTGAAATGCAAAATAATGAATTAATCTAATTTTCACGACATTTCCTATTATTAATTGTAATTTTGAGGGAATTTATAATACATGATTAAGTCGAAAAAAGTAGTTGTTGTTATGCCTGCATACAACGCCTCAAAAACTCTTGAAAAAACCTACAATGAAATACCTTTTCCTATGGTTGACGAAGTTATTTTAGTTGACGACCATGGTTCGGACAATACTTATGAATTAGCAAAAAAATTAGGTATTAATCATGTGATAAGACATCAATACAATAAGGGCTACGGGGGAAATCAAAAAACTTGTTACAACAAAGCTTTAGAATTAAACGCTGATATTGTTGTTATGTTGCACCCAGATTATCAGTATACTCCAAAATTAATTGAAAGTATGTGCTACTTAATTGCAAATGACTTATATCCAGTAGTAATAGGTTCGAGAATATTGGGAAAAGGTGCTTTAAGAGGAGGCATGCCAATTTACAAGTATTTTGCAAATAGAATACTTACCTTAATTCAAAATATTTTAATGAATCAAAAGCTTTCAGAATACCATTCTGGTTTTAGGGCTTTCTCAATTGAAGTACTTAGAGATATCAAATTTAATGAAAATTCAGATGATTTTATTTTTGACAATCAAATGCTAGCTCAAATTATGTTTAAAAACCATCTTATTGCAGAAATTACTTGTCCTACAAAATATTTTAAGGAAGCTTCGTCCATTAATTTTCAAAGAAGTTCAGTTTATGGAATTGGAGTTTTATTGACTTCCGTAAAATATTTTCTTACTAGAATTGGAATAATAAATTGGAAAATTTTAAAGTAAAAAATGATTGATAGATTTTCAAAAAATTTAATTGCTTATCACTGGCTGTTATGGGGTTTTTTATTCTTCTTGGGCATTTTATTTTTAGCTATATTTCAAAACAATAATTTTTCTATAATTATTAATGCTTCCCACAATAATTTTCTAGATCAATTTTTCAAATTCATTACTTTTTTTGGAGATGGTATATTTGTATTTTTGGTTGCATTAATTTTTTTATTTATTAATAAAAAAAATGGCACATCTATTTTGATTTCTCTAATTATCAATACCATTTTTATTCAAGTTTTAAAACGAGTTGTTTTCTCTAACCAGTTCAGACCTAGTTTTTATTTTAAGAATCTAATTGAAGATGGCTCTTGGAATCTAATTGATGGAGTTGAGCTTTATGAAAAATTCTCTTTTCCAAGCGGCCATACCGCATCAATATTTTGTTTATGCATAAGCATTTGTATTTTCATTAAAAAAAAATATTTTCCATTATTGCTTGTTCTTCTAGCATATATTGTGGGTTTTTCTAGAATTTATTTATCCCAACACTTTTTAATAGATGTTCTAGCTGGGGCTTTTATAGGATCATTAATTCCCATATTGACTTTCAAATACATAGAACCTTTATTATTTAATAAAAATAAGATTAAAGATTAGAATGAACTTTTTAAAAATAAATCAAAAACCAATTCTTTTCTTTTCTTGTTATGCATGTGTTTTGATATTTTCAACGATAGGTAATTTTAATTTATTTGATTGGGATGAAATTAATTTTGCTGAGTCATCTAGAGAAATGTTGTTGTCAAATAATTTTTCTCAAGTAATGATTAATTTTGAACCATTTCATGAAAAACCACCTTTATTTTTTTGGATTCAAACAATTTCTTTCAAAATATTTGGGATAACTAGCTTTGCTGCAAGATTTCCTAATGCTCTACTTTCCGTTATAATTCCAATTATTCTTTTTAAAATTGGATCACAATTAAAGAACACAACTTTTGGATGGATATGGTCTGTTATATTTTTAGCAGGATTCTTACCTAACCTATATTTCAGATCTGGGATTATTGATCCATATTTTAACTTATTCATCTTTTTATCCATCTATTTCTTCTTTTCTTACATTAGGATTAAACATATTAAATATATTTTTTTATCAAGTTTTTTTGCTGGGCTAGCTATTCTATGTAAAGGTCCTGTAGGACTTTTAATAGTGCTTTTATCTTGTTTCATTTACTTAATATTATGTAAAATAAAAGTTCCGTTTAAGCATGTGGTATTCTTCTTTACAACTGTTATTTTTGTTTCTTCTCCATGGTACTTTTTTGAGTTATTGAATAAAGGTCCTTGGTTCTTAATTGAGTTTTTTCAGTACCAAATAGAATTATTCTCACATCCAGTTGCGGGACATAAACAGCCTATTTATTACCATTTTTTAGTTGTGCTTTTTGGCTGTATACCTTTTTCTTTTTTTGCTTTTAGAAATAGTTTTATGGATTCTGGTTCAGGCATTGCTTTTGAAAAAATGATGAGGATTGTTCTATGGGTAATTTTAATTTTATTTACAATAGTTAGCACCAAAATAGTTCATTATTCTTCTATGGCATACTTACCATTATCTTTCTTAGCTTCCATTGAAATCTACAAACTATATATGGGAAAATCTTTTCACTGGCTTTTAAAATACTCATTATCATTTACAGGCATTTTTATAGGACTAATTTTAATGGTTGCATTTTATGTTTTAATTCACCAAAATGAGCTTTTAATTAATTCGGTTAATGATTTATATATTCAAAAGCTTTTGAATATAAAATTGAATTGGATTGGTTGGGAATGGATTATTCCCTCTTTATTTATTTTAGGAAGTATTATTTGGCTTACAATATTTGAAACTAAAATTATACTTGCTTTAGTTTCCTACACTTTAATCATTGGCTTCTTTCTTACTTTGATGAGTATCTATACTATACCCAAAATTGAAAATTTAACTCAAGGTTCAGTAATTTCTTTTTATAAGGAAATATCCAAAGAAAAAAAGTATTTAACAACTGTAGGTTATAAGAGTTATGCGCATTATTTTTATTCGGAATTTGAACCATTGAAGTCAACAGATTTTCTTTACCACAAGAAAAATGAGATTTTAAGAAATAGTTTTAACTCAAGTTCATTAAATGACTTAAATAGAAAAGAAAAAATAACATTTAACAGTTACGTTCTTAGCTGGTTAGTTAATGGAGAACTTGATAGAGTAGCATATTTTGTTACTAAAAACAATAAGCAAATTAAACAGCTAGAAGAAGCAAAAAATTTAAAAGTTGTAAAAGATTATGGGGGTTATAAAATTTATAAAAGAGAATTAAAATGAAAGTAAGAGATTTATTACCAGTTGAACTATGGAATAATTTTGAAGATTTAAATGCCGTTCCAAGACCTTCCAAAAAAGAGGAAAGAGTCATAGAATTTATTAAAAACTTTGGTCTTAATCTCGGCTTACCTACCTATGTAGACCCATGTGGAAATGTTATTATAAAAAAACCTGCATCTAAAGGAAGTGAAAACCAAAAAACCGTAATTATCCAAAGTCATTTGGATATTGTTCACCAAAAAAATGCAGATACAGAATTTGATTTTTTAACTCAGGGAATTCAAAGTTATATTGACGGAGATTGGGTAACAGCTAAAGGAACAACCTTGGGAGCAGATAATGGGATGGGAGTTGCCACAATAATGACACTTTTAGCTAGTAGTACAATTCAACATCCATCTATTGAAGCATTGTTTACTATTGATGAGGAAACTGGTATGACTGGTGCCTTTGAACTAGAAAAGGGAATTTTAGAAGGAGAAATATTATTGAATCTTGACACAGAAGACGACGATGAGTTTAGTATCGGATGTGCTGGAGGAATAGATACCAATACTTCAAAACTTTACAAGGAAGAAAAGATATCTGGGGGTATTGGTTTTGAAATTATTGTAAAAGGATTAAAAGGTGGTCATTCGGGAATGGATATTCACCTAGAAAGAGGGAATGCCAATAAAATCATGAATAGAATTTTAGCATTAGCATTAAGTTATAATCTTAAAATTTCTCAAATTGACGGAGGAAGCCTAAGAAATGCTATTCCAAGAGAATCTGTAGCTAAGATTGTAGTGGACAGTAAAGATTTTTTAAATCAACTTGATGATCTAGCAGCTGAAATTAAAAGCGAATTTTTTAAATCTGAATCTGATTTAATAATTGAAGTAAATAATATAGATTCTATAACGCATGGACTATCAAATATTGATTCTATCGAAGTAGTGAATGCTATTTATTCTGTTTTTAATGGTGTTTATAAAATGAGCCAATCCATTGATGGTTTAGTAGAGACCTCTTCTTCTTTAGCTAGAGTCATTTTAAATAAGGGAAGCTTTATTACTCAAAGTTTACAAAGAAGTTCGCTAGAAAGTTCAAAACAGGATATCGCTAAAACAATTGGTGCTTCATTTTTAAATATTGGTGCTGATGTTGAACATTCCGGTTCTTACCCAGGATGGGCTCCTAATACTGACTCTGAAATTTTAGATGTCATGGTTTCTCTTTACAAAAATATGTTTAACTCAGACCCTAAAGTTCAAGCTTGTCACGCAGGTTTAGAATGTGGTATACTAAATGAAAGATACCCAGGATTAGATATGATTTCATTTGGACCAACTATTAAAAATCCACATTCACCAGACGAGAAAGTTAACATTGCTTCTGTTCAGAAATTTTGGAGTTTATTCGTTGAGGTTCTAAAAGTTATTCCTTTTAAGAATTAATAATCCCATTGGTTTCTAAATGAATCGTATCCATTAACTCCCCCCTTTAGCTCAAATCCAGAACTTCCCTCTGAATTTATAGAATTAGATACAAAAACCCCAAATTTAACCAAGCCTCCAAATATTCTAAATGGTCTTGAAACTCCAATGAAGGACTCAAGATGTGCAAAATCTTGGTCAGGAATAATTAAAGTGGCAATACCAGCAGAAAGTTCCAAGCCTAGTTTACTAATTAATGGTAATTTATTGAAAATATTTCCATCAAAACTATGGACATAATTCCCCCTTAAATACGAACTTTCTGTAAAAAGAGTATTTTCTAAAAGTTGAAACGAGGTAAGAGGATTGCTAAAAAACCCCACATCTGAACCTCGAAAGTACTTCCACTCAATTACTCTTAAATTTTTTTTATTTACAAAAGCTCCCATTTGAATATTCCACTTTGATTTTCCTAAATGAGGAATGGTAAACTCATCATTTATCCCGAGTTCTAGATAATCAAAATTCACCTCACTATCTAAAACTCCAGGAATACCTTTTCGGTAAATTAAATTAGCCGTAGGAAACTTTGTTCCAAGAACAATTTTTTTATTTTTTTTAAAATAATATTTTTGGAACGGGAGCCATGTCAATTGAATTCTGCTTTCAAATTTTTTATAAGGTTCAAATGCTAATGGAGGGAGTCCTAAAATAGAATCAGTAGAGTTAAAAATGTCACTTTCTAAATCTAAATTATCAATTGGAGTTTGTAGACAATATTCTATTTTCATTTCCCCGTATAAACCATTTACTATTTCCGTTCTGTAGGCTGTTTGTATTTGTTGAGATCTTACGTAATTGCTTCTAGAAAAAGCAGTTGAGATTGAAGGGAATCTATTAATGGGCTTATACTCATCTCCAATACCTAAAGTCAATTGTTTGTATTTTTCATCATTGGAAATTATAGAAATGTTGGTAGAGCCTTTGAAATCTTTATTTACTATTCCATAATCTATTCTATTTTCTGTACTTATTTTAAATTGATCATTTATATTTTGATTGTAATTAAAACCAAGATTGTGTCTGTATCCACCAATTCCAAAAAAATTGAACTGAGATACTATTGGCCATATATAAAATGAATACCCTTTATATCTGTTCTTATGTCTTACTCCTTCCCAAAGCACTCTTGCTAAGGTGACATTATTATAAGCACTATCTTGTTCTAGAGCATATTGCTCACTTTGGTAATAATTTCTTAAACTATCTGTATATCCAATATATTCAAGTTCATTTTTTTTCAAATCTATAGCTCTTAAATTATCCCATCGCTGATCGGAAATCAACTCTGCAGAGTCGCTAAAAAATTTTATTTGATTTTTTTTAAAATAATCTGGAAGCTTATCAATAATTTGGAAGTTGGTATTTATAATAACTGCATTTCCAATTATTTTAAAAATCTCTTCTTTAATTGTGTAGTCAATAATTTTTCTTTCAATTAAATTTTGACTTTTAAACTGCTTGTAGTTCTGAATAATATGGAAGTTTTCAAAGTTAAATTCTGATTGAATAGGTCCACTCAATTCTAACTCTACTGATTTTATTGAAAAAGTGGAGTCCTCAACGAATAATACTCCTTTTAGTAACAGTTCATTTTTAAATCTTGGAGTAATTTGAATTTTGTGAATTTTAGTAGAATCCTCTTGAGGAATAAATCCAATATAATCGTATTTGTAATAAGTTCTTGATCCAGGTGCAAGCGGGGAGACTATTGGTTTATTGGCAATTTTAATCTCGATATTATTTTCAAATAAATCAAATTCTATTTCAGAAAGGGTTATTAAAAATTCATATTTGTCATCCACATCGTATTGTGGTGTTATATTATACTCTCCAAAATCTTCAAAAGACTGTATTATTACAAAATCCTGTTCTTGCTTGGTGTCTGCAAAATCTTGATAAGCTTCATAAGACCAGCTTTTTTTATTTGTTTCCAAACAATAAAAGTCTCCATAAGATTCTACAAATTTGAGTACATCATTTTTGAAATTAATGGTTTTAGACGTGTCGAGTTCCCATTTTTCAATAGTGTCTTTTCTTTGTAATTTAAATTGTCTTTTTTCTATAGTGTTTTTAGAGTACTCTTTGGAAGAAAAACTTTTTTCTATATAATTTTTTTTATTTTTTTTTACTTTTTCTATTATCTCAAGAGCTTTATTTTTGGTATTGGACACCACTTCATACTCTATTAAATTTTGATCATTTTCATCCAGAATGATATTAATATTTTGAGCAACGTCATTAAGTGTAATAATTTTTTCTTTGCTTTGGAAACCTATGTAACTATAAACAATTGTATATTTTCCAGGTTTTAGTTCTATAAAATATTCTCCAAATGCATTAGAGCTAACACCATATGTTGTATTTTTAATATAAACCGATGCAAATGGTAGTGGCTCTCCATTTTGGTTAGAGATTACTCCGCTTATATGATTGGAAAAGCAATAAGCTGGTAATAATAAAAAGAAGAAAACTGTTAAATGATAGCTAAATATTTTATTAAAAGCGCTCATATTTTTTTAAAAACTAAAAATTATTAAGATAATCTCGAATAATGTATCAAATTTGTATAAAATTTAATTGAAATGTCTCTCCACAAAGATATAAAAAGAGTAACCACTCATGTTCTTCAAGAAATGAAAAGGAATAATGAGAAAATATCCATGCTAACCGCTTACGATTATTCAATCGCTAAAATAGTAGACCAGGCTGGAATTGATGTGGTTTTAGTAGGTGATTCTGCTTCCAATGTTATGGCTGGTCACGAAACTACTTTGCCTATAACATTGGACCAAATGATTTATCATGCTTCATCAGTTATAAGAGCAATAAATAGATCCTTGGTTGTAGTTGATTTACCTTTTGGAAATTATCAAGGAGATTCACGAGAAGCCCTAAGATCTGCTATAAGAATTATGAAAGAGGCAGAAGCTCATTCTGTTAAACTTGAAGGTGGTAAAGAGGTTATTGAGTCGGTTGAAAGAATCCTATCTGCAGGAATTCCCGTAATGGGTCATTTAGGCTTAACTCCTCAATCAATTTACAAATTTGGAACTTATACAGTCAGAGCAAGAGAAGAGGAAGAAGCAAATGCTCTAATAGAAGATGCTCTCTTATTACAAGAGGCTGGTTGTTTTGCATTGATTCTAGAAAAAGTTCCTGCAAAGCTAGCTTCTACTGTTGCACAAAAGCTAGAAATTCCTGTAATAGGAATTGGTGCTGGAGGTGGTGTTGATGGACAAGTTTTAGTTTTACACGATATGCTTGGAATTACCCAAGAATTTTCTCCAAGATTTTTGAGAAGGTATCATAATCTTCATCAAGAGATATTAAAAGCTTGTAGTAATTTTAAGAAAGATGTAAAATCTCAAGATTTCCCAAATGAAAAAGAACAGTACTAATTTAAGTTTTTCAGTATTATTTGAAGACAACCACCTTATTGCTGTAAAAAAACTTTCTGGAGATATTATTCAATCAGACAAGACTGGGGATGTTACTCTTGCGGAAAATGTCAAAGCATATATTAAAAAAAAATACAACAAGCCAGGAGATGTTTTTTTAGGAATAATTCATCGGATAGATAGGCCTGTTGGTGGAGTAGTTGTTTTTGCTAGAACATCTAAGTCTCTCGCAAGAATGAACGCATCTTTTAGAGCTAAGGAAGTTAAAAAAGAGTATTGGGCTGTTGTGGAGGAAAAGCCACCATTTGAAGAAGGAGAATTAACCAATTGGCTCAAAAAAAATCAAGAAAAAAATAAGTCTAGAGCTTACGATGTAGAAGTCAAACAAAGTAAAAAAGCCATTTTAAAATACACCCTAGTTGGTAGAAGTAGAAACTATTACTATTTAAAAATAAATCCATTGACTGGTCGTCACCATCAAATAAGAGTACAACTTAGTCATATGGGTTGTAAGATAAAGGGAGATGTGAAATATGGCGCAAAAAGAACCAATAAAGATGGTAGTATTCATTTGTTGGCCAGATCAATTTCTTTTATGCACCCAGTAAAAAAAGAAGAAATAACTATTTTGGCAAATCCTCCTGTAGACCCGCTTTGGAACGAATTTTTAAACTTGAGTAATTAACTATTCGCCAGCAATAAAACTAATTTCAATATTTGCATCTTTTGGTAGTCTAGCAACCTCCACAGTTTCTCTACTTGGGTATGGCTTATTAAAAAAGCTGCCATAAATTTCATTTACCTTATTGAAGTCATTCATGTCTTTCAAAAAAATACTGCATTTTAATATGTTGTCTCTTTTTAGATTTCCAGCTTCTAAAAGAGCATCAATGTTTTTTAATATTTGGTGGGTTTCATTTTCAATAGTACTGGTATCTAAAATACCTGTTTTAGGGTCTATTGCAATTTGACCACTCGCTATAGTTAATCCGTTGTATTTAATTGCTTGACTGTATGGTCCTACTGGAGATGGCGCATTTGGAATTTCTATTGTTGATTTCATATATAAATTTAAGGAATATTATTGTCGTACCAGGTTCTTCTTCTTTGTAATTTAAGGTCTTGAAGTATAGAGGATTTTACACTTATGTTCAGATTATAACTTCTCATAAATCCTATAGGAATCCAATTGAAGCTCATTTGCCAACAATGAAGATCTCTTGCAATATTGATAGAAGTAAAACTAAACTCCTTATTTACAAAATCGTAGTTCGTCATGTAAGAAACTTTCCAGTTTTTGGTAATGCTTACATCTCCTCTTAAGCCTATACTTTGAGTAATGAAAGAGGTGTCTATAGTGGCACTAATTGTTCTTCGGTAATCAATTTTATAATCAATTCCTATAGTCCAGGGAATATTAAAATCTATATACATATCGGGATTGGAATTAATAACTTCTAATTCTTCTTTGCTTGCTTTATCACTTTTATATTCCTTTTTGTTGTTTTTTGGAGATTTCAAACTGGTTCCTAAGGCAAAATTTGCAGATTTCAGAGTTCCTATACTCTTATTTTTAGAAAATTGATACTGATTTATTCTTTGTCCATTTTCATATTGATAAGGATCTATTTGCCCAGCAAACCTTAAATTAACTTTTTTCCAAAGGGAAGTTCTACCGATAATTCTTATGTTGTCTAGTTGGAAAGAATCTTTAGTAAGGTCATACCCTGAATTTAGACTGAGGTTTTCTAAAATTTTTGATTTTAAAAATGGTTCCTTATTTGTTGTATCCTTTAAATTTTTTCTTTTTAATTCCAGAGAATTGATTAAACTAAAACCAATTCTTCCAGACTCGGATGAATTTACTGTTCCATAAATATTATTTGAGAACGGAGAATAAGATTGAGTGTTGCCTAGAGAATCTGACTGATACGTTTGCCATGGATGTGTATTGGGTCTGTAACTAAAATTAATATTTGGGGTGACTGTGTGTCTAATTTTAGTTCCATGTTTTCCGGAAAGAAATTTTGCAAAACTATAGAATCCATAAATTTTAGTTGTTGCAGAAGCACTAATACTTTGAGAATAAATTTGAGAAAATCCTTTAACAGTATCGTTAATAATTTCATTTTCAGAATTGTCCCAGTTTCTATTAATTTGTTCCATATACCATAATGAGGAAAGTTTGTAAGAAGGATTGATGGTCACGTTCTTTCCAAAAAGCTTTAAGGAACTTGAAGCACTTAGATTATGTCTCATCCCATTTTTTGATTTTGCAAGTAAACTTTCTATGTTATTATTTAGAAGATTTTCTGAACTTAAACTCAACTGGTTTTTGGTATTCATCTGGTAATTAATATTCGTTTGGTCAATTATTTCATGGATAAAGTTTTTGTTAATACTATTTTTTCTTAACATTTTAAATGGGTAAAATCGATTTACATTGTATGCAACTTCAGGAAGTGTAAAAGTCATCAATCCAGAATTGCTGTTTTGGCTGTGTCTTAAATTTACACTTAAGTTAGTGGATATTGCCCCTTTAAATTTCTTACTCCAAGCAATGTTGGAATTAAAAGTGTTAGTCAAATAGTTTTGTGCTGAGATATTGTTGTAGTCATTTCTAAAATTGGTGGTGGTTCCGGCATTGATTAATGCTCTAAAAGTAGTTCCTGGATTAAGTTTTGTATCATTTTGATGGTTCCATTTAATAAAAAAATCTTTGCTTTTGTTGTAATCTTCAAAGCCTTTTTCCCCTTGAATAGTATTTCTGTAATTTAAACTGAACTGTCCACTATATTTATATCTTACTTTGTAACTTGTTGAGTTACTAATTCCCCAAGAACCTAAACTGTATATGTCTCCAGTTATTGAAGTGCTAAGTTTACCTCCTTTAAACTGGTGGTAATATCCTCCTCCAAGTAAATAAAACCCCAGTGCTCTAGATTCTCCATAATTTGGAATAATAAGGCCATTAGAACTCTTGTTTTTTTTGTTGGGTAAAAAGGCAAATGGTAAACCAAGAGGAGTAGGAATATCTGCAATATGTAAGTTTACTGGCCCAGAAACAATTTTATCATTTGGCTTAATGACTGCTTTTCTTAATTTGAAATAAAAATGTGGATGTTCTAAATCACATGTAGTATAAAGCGCATTCCTAATATGAACATCTCCATTATTTTGTCTTTTAACTTTTTCTCCATGAATAAAACTTTCTCCCTCCTGAAGAAGTACTTCATAGGTTATCCCTTTTTTTGTTTTAAAGTTATATTTCAATGAGTCAGAAGTGGTAGAAGTTGATCCGTCAGATAGAACTGGTTTGCCAATTTTCTGATTATTACTATCTAAACAATATTTTGCATGTACTATTTTACTTTCAAAATCAAATTTAATGTAGCATGCATCTAAAATTATCTCTCCGTAGTCTATATGTGCTTCAGAATAAAGATGGGTTTGTTTACTTCTCATATCTAAAACAATAGAATCTTTTGCATTCCAGTTAAGTGCGTCCTCTAATTGGCTTGATTTTTGGTTATTCTGTATTTGCCCTATTAATGAATTACTGTTTATTAACACCAAAAAGAGTATAAAAACAAAGGAATAACTTTTAGTCAATTCAATTTGCAGCTTAAATTTGTTTTGATTTATAAACATGTATAAATAGACCTTCTTTTGAAAGAATTGTTTTTATTAACGATTAAAACGAAATAAAATTATGCAAATATAATGGTACTTATTTTAAGAAAATATTTTCCCTTAATTCTTTTGTTGTTTTATCTAACACCGATGAACTCCCAGACAGGATTAGGTATAAATACTGTTGTTATTGATCCAGGACATGGAGGTAAAGATCCGGGAGCTGTAAGTCCGAACAACAATTTTGAGAAAACGGTTGTTTTAAAAGTTAGTTTACTTTTAGGGGATTTAATAAAGAAAGAATTTCCAGATGTAAAGGTTGTTTTTACTAGAGATGACGATCGGTTTATAGGATTGGCCAAAAGAGCTAAAATAGCCAATGAAATTGGAGCTGACTTATTTATTTCTGTTCACGCTAATGCTATTGAAGCTCCTTCTGCAAATGGATTTGAGACATGGGTTCTTGGGTTGCACAAAACAAAAGCAGCTTTGGAAGTGGCAAAGTTTGAAAACTCCTCTATTTTAATGGAGGAAAACAACGAGCAAACTTATTCTGAGTTTGATCCAAATGATCCAGATGCCTACATAGCATTATCCATGAGGCAAAATGCATTTTTGGATCAAAGTTTAATTTTAGCTAATGCGATTCAAAAGGATTGTAGGTTAAAATTAGGGCTCAGAGACAGAGGTGTAAAACAGGCTGGGTTCATGGTTCTTTATAGAGCAACAATGCCTGCAGTTTTATTGGAATTAGGTTTTTTGTCTAATCCCAAAGATGAAAAGTTGCTTATTTCCAAAAGCGGCCAATTAAAATTAGCAAATCATATTTTTGAAGGTTTTAAAAATTATAAAAATAAATACGACAACGTTGACGAATCTTTAACAGAATATCAGGAAGAAAAGAGGGTTTTGCAAGAAGATAATTCCAAAGATACTGGGTTAATATATAAAGTTCAAATAGCAACTTCAAGTGTTAATATTCCAACACTTCCTGAAAACTTTAATGGTTTAAAAGATGTAGAAGTGTATATTAGTGGAAATTATTACAAATATACTTTTGGTTTAAGCTCAAATATGAAAACTGCTAATGAGCATTTAAACCAAGCTAAAAAATCTGGATATGAATCTGCTTTTGTTGTTTCTTTCCAAGACGGAAAAAGACTAAATTGGGAAAAGCCGTAAAATATTGCTAAATGAAACTTAAAAAAGAATTTTTAATTGGAATAGTTACTTTAGTTGGAATTAGTGTTCTTATAGTAGGATCGTTTTTTTTAAAGGGTCAAGAAATATGGAAATCTAGATTCGTATACTATAGTGTATTTTCAAATTCGGAAGGACTTTCTACTGGAAGACCGGTTAATTTAAATGGCTTACAGGTTGGAATAATTACCAATATTAATTTTCAAAAAAATAATTTAAATAATATTGTTGTAGAATTTGAGTTGACAGATCCCAATGTTTTTAAGCTTAAGAAAGGTTCTTTAGTATTATTAAACTCTGATTTGCTTTCAGGTTCTTACTTAGATATTTCATGGGGCGATTCATTAGATTATTATAATTCTAGAGACACTATCCCATCTTCTGTATCCTTAGCATTGGAAGACCAGATAAATGAGCGTTTAATTCCACTTGAAAAGAAAACCAATGAGCTAATTAGTACTGCAGATTCAGCTATTAAAACCATAGAGGCAATATTTAGTAGAAATACTGATAATTTAGACGAGTCTTTTGATGGCATTAAAAACTCTATCAAAAATTTGGAGAAGGTATCCCTTCAGATTAGAAGTTTGATAAGAAGCGAAAAAGATAATATTACCCAGATTGTTTCTAATATTGAAACTGTTACATCCAATCTTAAGGAAAGTAACGAAGCAATTAATAAAATATTAAGTAATACTGCTAAACTTTCTGATTCTCTTGTAGCGTCTGATATAAAGGGTACTATAAATAATGCTAAACAATCCTTAGAAGAAGTTAATATGATTCTTTACGATATTAAAAATGGCGATGGAACACTAACTAGGTTAATTAATGATTCTACCGTTTATTTATCGGTTACTCAAATGATTGATGAGGCAACTAGACTTGTAGAAAATATTAAAACAGAACCAAAACGATATGTTCAATTCAGTATATTTGGTAAAAAAGACAAAAGCATTTTAGATTCCAGAGATGAAAAGCTCTTAAAAAAGTTTGCAGTTGATTCTTTGAGTTTCTAAAATTAACATTTTAATATTCTATGATTAGCCAATTGCTTTTTATTGTTCTTCTGGTTGTCGGATTTGGATTTTTTAGCTTCAACATTTCTAAAATCAGAAAAAATATATCGTTAGGTAAACCACTTGATAGATCTGATAATAAAGCACAAAGAATTAAAACTACTTTATTAGTTGCACTGGGTCAAAAAAAAATGTTTCAGCGTATTGTTCCCGCATTATTACATCTTTTTATTTATGTAGCCTTCTTATTTACTTCTACTGAATTAATAGAAATTATTGCGGATGGTATTTCCGGAAGTCATAGATTTTTCCTAAATAAATTAGGATGGATCTATGTTTTATTAATTAGTACTATAGAAGTTCTTTCCGTATTGGCATTTATTTCCACATTATATTTTTTGGCTAGAAGAAACTTACTTCAGGTGCCAAGATTTAAAATGTCTGAAATGACAGGTTGGCCAAAACTGGATGGAAATATTATTCTTTATCTTGAAATTGTATTACTGGTTTGTGTTTTCACTATGAATGGTGCGGATGAAGCTCTTTTTTTACAAGGCAAATCTCACGTGGCTGGAAGCGGATCTTTTGGTTTTTTGATTTCATCATTCACAGCGCCTTACTTTTTTAATTATTTTGATGTAGAAACATTAATGGTTTTAGAGAGAGTGGGCTGGTGGGGTCATATTTTGGTTGTTTTTGGATTTTTAAATTACTTGCCTTATTCAAAACACTTTCATATTATTATGGCTTTTCCTAACACCTATTTTAGTAATTTAAATAACAAAGGAGCGTTTAATAATTTAAGTTCTGTCAAAGAAGAGGTGCTAAAAATGTTTGACCCAAATTTTGACCCTTATGCAACACCTAGTCAAGGAGAAGCACCTGTGCCAGATAGATTTGGAGCTAAAGACGTTGAAGATTTAACTTGGAAAAGTTTGATGGACGCTTACACTTGTACAGAATGTGGTCGTTGTACTTCTGCATGTCCGGCAAGTCAAACTGGTAAATTACTAAGCCCTAGAAAAATTATAATGGATACTAGAGATAGGCTAGAAGAGGTTGGTACAAACAAACGGAAAAATGGTCCCGATTTTAAGGACAAAAAATCTTTATTGGGAGATTATATTACTGAGGAAGAAATTTGGGCTTGTACTTCTTGTAACGCTTGTGTTCAAGAATGTCCAGTAAGTATTGATCCATTATCAATTATTATTGATTTAAGAAGATATTTAGTTATGGAAGAATCTAAAGTTCCATCTGAACTAGCAGGTATGCTTACTAATATAGAAAATAACGGAGCTCCTTGGCAGTTTGCACAGGCAGATAGAAATAATTGGGTAAATGAGTAATGAAATGAATAAACTTCGGGTTCCTACTGTTGCAGAGATGATTGCAAATAATGAGCGTCCTGACATATTATTTTGGGTTGGTTGTTCTGGTAGCTTTGACGACAGAGCCAAAAAAATATCTAAAGCAATAGTTAAAATTCTAAATTATTGCAATATAAAATTTGCCATTCTTGGTGCTGAAGAATCTTGCACAGGAGATCCTGCTAAAAGAGCAGGTAACGAGTTTGCTTTTATGATGCAAGCTATTCAAAACATAGAATTATTGAAAGGGTACGAAATACAAAAGATTGTTACTGGATGTCCACACTGTTTTAATACTTTAAAAAATGAATATCCTGAACTTGGAGCTGACTTTGAGGTGGTTCACCATACTCAATTAATAAATCAGCTAATCAGAGAGGGTAGATTGCTATTGAAAGGTGGTGGAAAATTTGATGGAAAAAAAATCACTTTTCATGACCCATGTTATTTGGGAAGAGCCAACGACGTTTATGAAGCACCTAGAGAAGTTTTGGAAAAGTTAGATGCAGAACTAGTAGAAATGAAAAGGTCTAAATCAAAAGGGCTTTGTTGTGGTGCTGGAGGGGCTCAGATGTTTAAAGATGCAGAAAAAGGGGATAAGGAAATAAATATTGAAAGAACTCAGGATGCTATTGATGTAAATGCAGATTATATCGCAACAGGCTGTCCATTTTGTAATACTATGATGACAGATGGAATCAAACATTTTGAAAAAGAAGAAAAAGTTAAAGTTTTAGATATTGCAGAGCTCATATCAAATGCAGCAGATTTATGATTTTTCATAACCTACATCCTCAATCCAAAATTTGGCTTTACATATCACCGGACAAAATAGAGTCTTTTACCCAAAATAATATTTCCATGTTATTTAAAGGTTTCGTTGAAGATTGGAAATCACATGGCCAAGCAGTTAATGGACAATTGAAATTTTTAAACGACAATTTATTAGCTGTTGGTGCAGATTATTTACCCGATGGAATGTGCGGAAGGGCAGTAGATGCACAAGTAAGATTTATAAATCAAATAAATGAAAGGTTTAATTTAGATTTACTTAATAGAACAAATATTGCTTTTGTAAAGCAAGATTCTATAGTGGTACATAACTACAATAATTTAGACGATTTAATAAAAAAAGGAACTGTAAATAAAAGCACTGTTTATTGCAATACATTTAGTACAAAAAACTCTGATGAAATTTACCTTCCTTTTGGAGAATCGCCTTTTTCAACGACTTTTTTTTCTTGATAGCTTCTTTTAGAAATCACTTTAAAACCATCTAAGTAAATATTTTCCACATCATTTTCAAGAGGAAGAGTTTTACCATTCGGTTTAGAATAGAATTGTATTTTTTCAATTTTATTTTCTTTCATATGAAGTTTCATAGATTCACAGGAAATAAAATTTATTTCATTAATTAAAGAGTCTTTTTCATCGCTGCTATAATAAATAGCTTGCCCATTCTTAGTTACATCTAATATATTTAATTCATTATTTTTAAAGAGACCATTAATTTGATTTCCCTTTATTTGATCGTAATGAATACTATCTTTCCTTGTTATTATCATAGAATTATTAGAAACGAACATATTATAAATTTTCCCTTCAAATGCCTTGAACTCTATTTTTTCGCCTGTTACTTGGTTTTTATCCAACCAAATAATAGGGTCTTTAATACATTTTAAAGTAGAATCTGTCTTGTTGTAATAAATAGAGTCACAATCTCCATTAATTAAATTTCCGTCGATAACAACGTTATTGTAACAAATAATTAGCTCATTTAAAGAGTCTTGGTATCTTATAAATTGATCTGCATAAATATTTACCGTATCCGAACTATCTAGTTGTGTAAATATGCAATTATCCCATACTTTAATAGAATCAGTAATCTCATTATATAACCCATAGTTTCCTTTTATTATTATTTTGGCACTATCGTCTTTAATCAATACACTTCCTTCAGCATAGGATTCTCCGGAATTTTTATTGTAAAAAACACTATCTGCTAATAATTCTTGATCTTTTGTTTTTAAAATAACTTCCCCTTTAAAGGATGCATTGTTATTTTGACTGTCAAACCAACCTTTGTTAGAATATATAGAGCTGTTATTTGTTATAATTTCAGTATTCCCTATAATATCTGACCTTTGGTTGTCAGTATGATAAATCAAAGTATCGCTAATTATTTTATAATCTTCGTGAGTTAAAACAACGTTTTCTTTAAAAAATACACTTTGAATTTGGGTTTTAAAAGCCCCCTTTTGACTTTCTATTTTATAACCTTTTTCAAGGTCTTTTACCGTTGCTCCTTTTTGGTAATAAGCGATTTTTGTTTTCTTATCATAAATTAGCGATGGTGTATTTAATTTAATTTTATTGGATTTAACAGAGACATTTCCATATATGTACGCTTTTTGAATATCTCCATAATAATGAATGCTGTCACCATAAATTTTTAAACTATCGTTTTCGTTTATTTCAACGTTTTTATACGCTATGAATGAATTGTTAGATCGTTCATAAATAGCACTATCACACTTCATAATAGAAGATTCGTGGTTGAATACAACATTATTCCATAGAATAAGTAATTTTCTATTATTGGAAGTTATTCCTTTGCTTTCCTTTGAAGAAAAGTTTATTTTTTTTTCTTGACTATGTATATTAAAATTGGAGCTTATAAAGAAGGCAGCTATTATTGATAAAACAATTCTCATTTAATTTTAAACGATGGTTTCATTTCAATAGTATACTTTCTACCTAATAATAGTTTCTGTTCTATTTGGTCCAACAGAGACAATGCTTATAGGAACTTCAAGTTCTTTTTCAAGATATTCTATGTAACTGGATAGCTCTTTTGGAAAATCTTCTTCTTTTTTACATTTTGTGATATCTTGATTCCAGCCAGAAATTTTTTTAAAAACAGGCTTCGTATTTTCATTTAGTTCAAATGGAAAATAATCTATCTGT
>Ga0228664_1000283_pt1 | contig 32151 bp, 35 predicted proteins | sample 78DmetaG_FD_183029 | JGI IMG/M metagenome (GOLD analysis project Ga0228664, IMG submission 183029) | Seawater microbial communities from Monterey Bay, California, United States - 78D | ecosystem: Environmental > Aquatic > Marine > Coastal | place: USA: California | collected 2016-09-26 | reverse complement strand
CTTTCGTAGAAGCTACACCAGAGACTTTAGAGTGGATTAAGAAGCTCAACGAATATCAATCAAGCCGTAGACCTAGATATGCACCCTGCATCATCCCACCGAAAGATTGGGAAGGCGTATGGGGTGGAGGTTATTACGACGAAATTATCAACGCATTACCACTAGTGAGGACACATTAATGAGTGTTTATTATAACGAGTTTGACCCTAAAGCAGCCGCCTGGCTAAGACAGTTAATTGACAACGGAAATATAGCACCAGGTTATGTAGACGAAAGAAGCATTTTAGACGTTAAGCCAGAAGACCTTGAAGGCTATACGCAACATCATTTTTTTGCAGGCATAGGCGTTTGGTCATACGCCCTGAGAAACGCGGGATGGTCTGATGACACTCCTGTATGCACTGCTTCATTACCCTGCCAGCCATTTAGCGCAGCAGGACAACAAAAAGGTAAAGACGATGAAAGACATTTACTCCCACACTTCATGCAACTCGTTAAGCAGTGCGGCTTTAACACAATCTTTGGTGAACAAGTTGAAAGCGCAATTAGGCATGGGTGGCTCGATGATTTACAAGCAGTCATGGAAGGAGAAGGCTACGCCATCGGGCATTGTGTATTGGGCGCACACAGCGTCAACGCCGCGCACCAAAGACAAAGGCTGTACTGGGTGGCCGACAGGATGGGCAACACCGACGAGTCGAGATTGCAAGAACACGGGGAATTTGGAGAACTATATCTTCGGCAGCAAGACGGGCAGAGTAAGGGACGACCAGACATCGACACAAGCATGGTTATCGGGATGGCCGACACCAACACACACAGATGGGACGAAGGCTTGCAACAGGTACAGGGTGAGACATCAAAACGGTTTGGGTGCAATAGCGTCAGTGACGGGGTGGCCTACACCAGCAGCGAGGGACTCAAAGGATGCGGTGGGGACGGAAGCATCACTGAAAGCAATAAAGGCGAAAAACGGGGGTGTTTACAAAACAATTCCGAGGTTAATGCCGACATTGAATGGCTCTACTGCCGAGACAACAAATACAGACCAATTAAATCCAGCATTAAGCCGCTGGTTAATGGGCTTGCCAGAAGAGTGGTGTACAGCGGCGGTGCAATCGACCCAAATAACACCGCCTTCGCAAGAGCAATCAGGCTAAAAGGCTACGGTAACGCAATTAATGCGGATGTGGCTGAACTATTTATTAGCACTTTTATGGAGGTTACCCATGCAGAAGAACAGTAAAGAATACCTAGCGGAATTAGCGCAGCGTGACCTGAGTCAAGAGCTTAACTGCGTTAATGCTTTGCAACGTACTGCCTGGAGAATCAATGAGAACGTAGTGAAGGTTATTCGTACAGTGTGGGATAGTGGTCAGGAGTGGGCAGGGTTACCGCCTCGTGATGACCTAGACCTACCAGCATATCCCTTTGGTGATACTGAGCTATCTGACCTACCGCCTGAGCGTAAGCCAGAAGTCATAGAGTTCCTGAACAAACGCACAGCTATCCATAAGTTCAACGGGAAGAGCCGCAGTAAGCGTATCCAGATTGAGCGCACAATACAGATAGCCGAGGACTACGTGAAGTATGATGAGTTCTACTTTGTATGGCAGCTAGACTTTAGGGGACGTAAGTATCCAGTGGAATCTTTCATGTCTCCACAGGTTGCTGATTGGGGTAAAGCTACCATTGAGTTTGCTGAGGGTATGCGGATTGGTAGCCCTGAGAACGCTAAGTGGCTTGCTATTCACGGAGCTAATACCTTTGGGAATGATAAGGTATCCTTGGATGACCGTGAGCTTTGGGCATACCTACATAAAGAAGATGTCATTAAGACAGTCGAAGACCCCTACAATTACCTTTGGTGGACAGAGGCAGACAAGCCATTCCAATTCCTGGCATGGGTCTACGAATGGTACGGTTACATTCAGGAAGGTGAAGACTTTGTAACACATCTACCCTGTGCTGCTGACGGTTCATGTAATGGTCTGCAACATCTACTCTCTATTATGAGAGATGAAGAAGGCGGTAAGTCAGTGAACCTAACTGACAGTGACCTACCTGCTGACATCTATAGAGATGTAGCTGAAGCCACCACCATACGTGTGCAGAAGGACGCTGATGCAGGTAATGAGATGGCTAAGAAATGCTTAGAGTTTGGCATTACCCGCAAGCTGACTAAACGAGCAGTGATGATTGTACCTTATAGTGGTACGCAGCATTCATGCAGGGCTTACGTTGAGGAAGCTATCGAAGAGCAGGTAGCCAAGGGTGCGGCTAATCCCTTTGGTGATGAATACTTCAGGGCAAGCCTTTATCTCACAGCACACATTTGGTCTGCCATAAGCGATGTCATAGGCACTGCTAGGCAGGTGATGGATTACGTCAAAGACCTAGGGGTTTTGTACGCTCAAGAGAACAAACCGTTAGAATGGGTAACACCGACAAACTTACTGGTTAGACAAGTTTACAATGACTTTAAAAAGAGGAGGATAACTACACTGATTGACGGTTCAATTATTAAGTTGAACTGGAGAAAAAACATTGATGATACAGTGAGCAAGGGCAAGACACGGAGCGGGGCATCCCCAAACTTTGTACACTCACTGGATGCGTCAGCCCTGACCATGACAGTCAATAAATGTATCGATGCAGGTATACAGGACTTTGCAATGGTACATGACAGTTATGGCACACACAGCCCTAACATGCAGCGTATGTCAGAGCTACTCAGGGAAGCCTTCGTAGAGATGTATCAAGAGAATGATGTACTTAATCAACTCTATACACTAGCGAAGCAAAACCTAGATACTATGGACATACCAGAGCCTCCAAAGGCTGGTGACCTAGATATGTCTAAGGTATTGAAATCTAAATACTTTTTTGCATAAAATTAAAACCTGCCCCAATAGCCCGAAAGGGTTAAAACTTACTACACTTAGGAGACAACATGACAGTTAAAAATATAATTGAAGGTTCAGCATTATGGGCAAAAGTCCAAGAACCTGATACTAAATTTGACCCTGATGGAACGTACAGTATTAGCGTATTAGTTCCTGAAACAGAAGCACAAGAAATGTGTGAATATCTTGATGACATTGTTGATAAAGCATATGCTGAAGAGATTAAAAACAGCCCGAAGAAGAAGGCTGCTTTGTCCACACGCAAGGGATACGACTATAACTATGACCAAGAGGGCAATCAAACAGACCTAATCGAATTTAAGATTAAGCTGAAAGCCAAAGTCAATCGACAAGATGGTACATCGTTTAGTCAAAAGCCTATCGTAGTAGACGCTAAACGTCAGCCTTTAAACCCTGACATTGCTGTAGGTAATGGCTCAGATGTTAAAGTAGCCTTTGAACCCCGCCCTTATGTGATGAATAGCACTAAGCAAGTAGGTGTTTCACTAAGAATGAAGGGCGTTCAGGTCATCAATCTGGTAGAGTACGGCAACAGTGTATCCACCATGTTTGATGAAGAAGATGGCTACGTTGTAGAGTCTGCACCTATAGCTAGTACACCTTTCGATGACGGTATTGCTACTAATGAATCTGAAGGGGACTTTTGAGCATAGGGTTATCTCTGACCTAGAAAAGAGAGAGGTATCGTTTGAGTATGAGCCGCATGTAATACCATACTCAGTCGAGAGAAAGTACATACCAGACATCTTCGTAAATGGCATCTACGTCGAAGCTAAAGGGTACTTTCGCCAAGATGCCCAGCGGAAAATGAAGGCAGTCAAAGCACAACACAGTGACCTTGACATACGCTTTCTTTTCCAACGGGCAAACTCTCCAATCCAAGGCGCGAAGAAGCGTAAGGATGGGTCAAAGATGACTTGTAGCGAATGGGCTGACCGTAACGGTTTCTTATGGGCAGAAGGTGAACAAATCCCTGAGGAGTGGATTAATGAACTTAGAACTTAACGTAGATGATTTACTACAAACAGTATTCGAGAACACTAAGGATGAAGAGCTGGCAGATTTACTGGCTTTCTTAGAGTCTTGGGTAAAGAACGTAGAAGATGAACTTGAGTATCTTCAAGAAGACGCAGGCTGCTAATGGAACAAGAGAGTGCATACATCCGTAAAGGTGCATGTCCTCACTGTGGCAGTAGTGATGCTAATGCAGAGTATTCTGATGGTCATCACTACTGCTTTTCCTGCGAAACAACAACACCAGCGGATGCAACGATGGAACAACAACCAGTAAAACAACCAGAGTTTAACCCTATAAGGGGTGCAACACAGGCATTGCCTAAGCGAAAGCTAACAGAGGCAACCTGTAAGCTCTGGGGGTATGAAGTAGCTGACTATAATGGCGAGAAGGTACAAGTAGCCAACTATAAAGATGACCATCAAAACCTGATAGCTCAGAAGATTAGGTTTGCAGGTAAAGACTTCAGATTTACAGGGGACGCTAAGAAGGCTGGTCTATATGGCAGGCACTTGTGGCGTGACGCTGGTAAAATGCTGACAGTAGTGGAAGGGGAGCTAGATGCTCTTTCAGTAAGTCAGGCTTTCGACAACAAATGGCCAGTAGTTTCAATCAGGTCAGGTGCAGCAGGTGCTAAGAGGGACATAGTAAATAACATTGATTGGATTGAGAACTTTGAGTCCGTCATATTCATGTTCGATAACGATGACGTAGGGAGGAAAGCAGCAGAAGAATGTGCCTTATTGCTTACACCAGGTAAGGCGAAGATAGCATCACTACCTGAGAAAGATGCTAGTGATATGTTAGTCACTGGTAAGGTCAAGATGTTAGTGGATGCAGTGTGGTCGGCTAAGACATTTAGACCTGACGGTATCATTTCAGGAACAGACCTTTGGGAAGTAATAACTGAAGAAGATGACGTAGAGGCGGTTAGCTATCCGTTTAATGGCTTAAACGAGAAAACCCTTGGTATGCGTAGGGGTGAGATTGTAACGGTCACAGCAGGCTCTGGTATAGGTAAATCACATTTAACCCGTGAATTTGCACATCACTTAGTGAAAGAAGGGCAGACTGTTGGATACATTGCATTAGAAGAATCGGTTAAGCGTACAGCGCTGGGCTTGATGGCTATTGAGTTAAACAAACCATTGCACCTTGGGCAGCATGAAGTACCTGAAGAAGAGTTAAAGCAAGCCTATGATGCAACTGTAGGCTCAGGCAGAGTGTTCTTATATGACCATTGGGGAAGCACAGATAGTGATAACCTATTGGCTAAGATAAGATACTTGGTCAGAGGCTGTGGATGTACCTACATTATATTAGACCATCTAAGTATTGTAGTATCAGGTATGGGCGAAGGGGATGAACGGAGACTCATTGATAATACAATGACTAAACTTCGTACATTGACGGAGGAAGTACAGTGTGGCATGGTACTCGTATCACACCTTAAACGACCAGCAGGGGACAAAGGACACGAAGAAGGCGCATCAACAAGCCTTTCACAATTGAGGGGTTCAGCAGCCATAGCACAATTAAGTGACATGGTTATTGGACTGGAGAGAAACCAACAAGATACGGCGAGAGCTAACACCACAACTGTCAGGGTTTTAAAGAACCGTTGGACAGGTGAGACAGGTATTTGCTGTGACTTAGAATACAATAAGGAAACCGGCAGAATGATTGAATCAGTGTTTACCGAGGAAGTGTATGAGGAGGATTTCTAGTGGTTCTCTACACCGAAGCACAACTTAAGGAAGCCTACGACATCTTTATAAAGTCTCTTAATGACTTAACAGAAGACGGCTTCGATATGGGCCAAAAGCCCGACTTAGAAGAGTTCCGTATAATCTTTGAAGAAGAACACGAAGCTCAAGCAAACGAACAATAACTACTGCGGAGACAGGGTAATGAGATACATTTTTGATATAGAAACAGATGGGTTACTAGATGAAGTAACAAAGGTTCACTGCGTAGTCTTACGTAATGTAGATACTGATGAAGTGCTTACATTTAGAGATGATAAGAGTGCGTGTATTAAAGCATTAGAGGAAGCTGACCAGTTAATAGGTCACAACATCATAGGTTATGATTTCCCAGCCCTACAAAAGCTATGGGGATGGACATATGAAGGTGACATCCTCGACACCTTAGTATGCAGTCGAACTATCTGGCCCAACCTGGGTGAGTTAGACAGACCGCCAATGCCTTCAAAGCTAAGAGGTTCACACTCTTTGAAAGCTTGGGGTATTCGCTCAGGTGTTCTTAAAGGTGACTTTAATGATGGGTCACCTGATGTCTGGGATGTATTCACGCAAGAAATGCTAGACTATTGTATTCAAGATACAGCAGTCACAGCAGCTTTATTAAAACGTATTGAGAGCAAACAGTTCTCAGCAGATGCGTTAGGCTTAGAGCATGACATGGCTAAGTTAATGTTTCTACAGGAAAAACGTGGTTTTGACTTTGATGTAGACACAGCTCGTGAGTTATATGGCAGACTTACACAACGTAAGACCGACATAGAAAATGAGCTTGTATCTACATTTGAGCCAACCATTGTAGAGATGAAGACCAAGACTAAGGTATTACCATTCAACCCTGCAAGCCGCCAGCAGATAGCCGATAGGTTAATGAAACGCGGGTGGATTCCAGAAGCCTTTACAGATAATGGTCAGCCCAAGGTAGATGAAACAATCCTATCAAAGATTGAGATGCCTGAAGCTGCTCTATTAGTAGAGTATCTGACACTTAACAAACGCTTAGGTCAGATAGGTAATGGTAAGCAAGCTTGGTTGAAAGCTGAGAAGAACGGTAAGCTACATGGCAGGGTAAACCCTATGGGTGCGGTTACATCACGATGTACACACAGCAACCCTAACATGGCTCAAGTTCCATCAGTAGGCGCACCATTTGGTGAAGAATGTCGAGCATTGTTTACAGTGCCTGAAGGTTACTCGCTACTCGGTGCAGATGCTTCTGGTTTAGAGCTACGCTGTCTTGCTCATTACATGTCACGGCATGACGGTGGCAAGTATGGTCTTGAGATACTTGAAGGTGACATACACACAGCTAACCAAAAAGCAGCGGGTCTTCCTGAAAGGTCACAAGCAAAAACATTCATATATGGTTTCTTATATGGAGCAGGTGATGCCAAGACGGGAAGCATTATTGGTAAGGGTGCTAAAGAAGGTAAGGCTATTAAGAAAAAGTTTCTAGCCAAGACACCAGCTTTAGCCAAGCTAAGAGAAGCTGTTAATACAGCAGTAGAAGACAAGGGGTGGATAAAGGGTTTAGATGGCAGGGTCATACCTGTTCGCTATCCGCACGCTGCACTCAATACATTACTTCAAAGTGCAGGCGCTATTATATGTAAGCGCTGGTACGTAGAGATTGTCACAGCATTACAGGCAAATAACTACACTGAAGAAGATGTTGCGATAGTGGCTTTTATTCACGATGAAGTACAAATTAAAGTAAGGAAATCATTAGAAGATGAAATCGGAATGCTCGTCGTGCGAGCAATGCAAGAAACTGAGCAATACTACAAGTTTCGATGCAAGCTCGACGCAGAATACAAATACGGAAGGAACTGGGCAGACACACACTAAGGTTTTCAACAACAATAAGAAGTTCGATATTGACCTACAATATGGGCAGATGCACGAACAACGCATCCTTGACATGCTCGAAGGTAAGAAGATTGAAGTCAAAACAGAGCGGGGTATGTGGACTAAGACAGGCAACATAGCAATAGAATTTGAAAGCTATGGTAAGCCTTCAGGTATAGCGTCCACTGAAGCAGATTACTGGTTTCATAACCTAGCTATTGAAGATGATGTATATTGTACGCTTGTCTTCAAAACTGATATATTGAGAAAGATTGTTGAAGAGCTTGATGACCATAAGGTCGTTAAAGGTGGAGATAACTGGGCATCTAAAATGTACCTCGTTAATCTCAGCAAATTGTTTCGCACAGATACCTTAAAAATCTACAAAGAATTAGGGGATACTGATGACAACATTAGTGATTGATGGCGACATCATTGCATACAAAGTAGCCGTAAGAAGTGAGCAACCAATCAACTGGGGCAACGGACTATGGACACTGCACTCTTATGAATATGAAATCATAGAGGGTGTAGATGGCGAGATAGAAAGGTTGATGGAAGAAACAGGGGCTGATGATTACATTACAGCTCTTAGTTCAACTAACAACTATAGAAAGACTGTGGCCAGTTATTATAAAGCTAACAGGAATGACACACGTAAGCCCATGCTATTACCTTTTGCCCGTGACTACATCATGGACAAACAGAAGGGATTGATATGGGAAGGTGTAGAAGCAGATGATGTACTAGGTGTATTAATATCTAGGTCAGACAAGTACATGTCTTGGTCAATCGATAAAGATTTAATGACCATTCCTGGTCGGCACTGGATGGATGGTGAAGAGAAAGTCATCAACCAAGAAGATGCTGACCACTGGTTCTACATGCAGACATTGATGGGGGATTCTACGGATAACTACAAAGGTTGTCCTAAGGTCGGACTCAAAACTGCGGAAAAAATTTTAGCGGAAAATTCAACATGGGAAACTGTGGTGGCTGCATTTGAGAAGGCAGGCCTTAGTGAAGAAGATGCTTTGGAAAACGCGAGGTTAGCCAGAATCCTACGGGATGGCGAATACAATAACGAGACAGGCGAGGTAAAACTGTGGCTGGACTAAATGACGTAACACCAGAGGAATGGAACGAGGTGGCTAAGTTAAGCCGCGAGCGTATTAAGGAAAGAGATGATGAAATGGTAAACAATCCTGCTCACTATAATGAAGGTGAGATAGAAACCATTGATTACATTGTAGATGTGCTAGGCGAATGGGACAGTATTCATTACTGTCACGGTAACATCATCAAGTATTTAAGCACCCGCTTATGGGTCAAGGGCAAGCCGTTACAGGATGCTAAGAAAGCCCGTTGGTACTTAGACAAGATGATTGACCTAATGGAAAAAACAGAAGGGGAGAAGTGGTGAGATTAAACACACTAGAAATGCTCATTGAACGATGGGGCCATGAGAAAGGTATTCTTCCTTACGCTGTACCGATGGCTCAACTAGAGAAGACTGAGGAAGAGGTTGAAGAACTAAAGCAGGCTATCGAAGAACGTGATGTTGAAGAAATTGCAGATGCTATCGGAGACATCTTTGTAACCTTGGTTATGCAGACACGCGCTTGGGGCTTAGACCTAGAGACATGTGTGGAGCAAGCATACAAGACAATCAGCCAGCGCACAGGAAAGATGGTTGATGGTCAATTTGTTAAGGACTCTTAATGATTAAAATAGATTACATAAACCACCTTAAGGACTCTTAATGATTAAAATAGATTACACACGCAATGAGGGGTTTACTGACCAAGCTCTTACATTGCTTAAAGATTATTACTGTAGGGAAGGGGAAGACCCACAAGATGCGTTAGCTAGAGCTAGTATGGCTTACAGTGAGGGTGACATGGAGTTCGCCCAGCGCATCTATGACTATTGTAGCAAGCAATGGTTTATGTTCGCCTCTCCAGTGTTAAGTAATGCACCAGCTAAGGGTGAAGCTCCTAAGGGCTTACCTATCTCGTGCTTTCTTACATACATTGGGGATAACCTAGAAAGCCTTATCTATCACAAGTCAGAAGTATCTTGGCTGTCTGTTAAAGGCGGTGGTGTAGGTGGTCATTGGTCAGCAGTGCGTGGGGTCAGTGATAAAGCTCCAGGTACTATCCCATTTCTAAAAGTAGTAGACAGTCTGATGACTGCATACAAACAAGGTAAGACACGCAAGGGTAGCTACGCTGCTTACATCGATATTGACCACCCAGATGTCACAGAAGTAATGAACTTCAAAACACCTACAGGTGGTGACGTAAACCGTAAATGCTTTAACCTGTTTAATGCAGTGAATGTAACTGACAAGTTTATGGAAGCGGTATCTGAAGGCGCTGAGTGGGAACTTAAAGACCCTCATAGCGGTGAAGTAAGAGACACAGTTAAAGCTAGAGAGCTTTGGCAACGCATCTTAGACACACGTTTTAGAACTGGCTCACCTTATGTAAACTTTATTGATGCAGCTAACGAAGCTTTGAACCCATATCAGAAAGAGAAAGGTCTTAAGCTACACGGCTCTAATCTTTGTAATGAAATACACCAAGCCACCAACGAAGAGCGCACAGCAGTTTGCTGTCTTAGCTCAGTAAACATTGAAAAGTTTGATGAATGGCGTGGTACTGAAATGGTTAAAGACTTAATACGTTTATTGGATAACGTGTTATCATTCTTTATTAAACACGCTCCTGATGAACTAAGCAAAGCTAGGTTCTCTGCAGAACAAGAACGCTCTATTGGCTTAGGTGCTATGGGTTTTCATGGTTACCTTCAGTCTAAACAAGTTCCTTGGGAATCTTTCCAAGCTACAACACACAACAACATGATTTTTAACACTATTAAAAAGCAAGCTGTGGAAGCTAGTAAGGAACTAGCAGTAGCGAAGGGAGAGCCTAACGACATCAAAGGCTCAGGTATGCGGAATGCACACCTACTTGCTATAGCACCTAACGCGAACAGTAGTATTATCTGTGGGTGTACAGCTTCGATTGAACCATTGAAGTCTAATGCCTTTACACACAGGACACGCGCAGGCGCGCATTTGGTTAAGAATAAGTATCTTGAGAAAACCTTAGAAGAGCTGGGTATGAATACTCAGGAAGTATGGTCAAGTATTATTAATAACGATGGTTCTGTGTTACACTTAGATATTCCTGATGAAGTTAAGGATATTTACAAGACTGCTTTTGAGCTAGACCAGACATGGGTAGTAGAACATGCAGGTAATAGACAGAAGTATGTATGCCAAGGTCAATCAGTAAACCTTTTCTTCCCAGCAGGTTCAGAGCGTAGCTATGTCAACATGGTACACCTGAAGGCTTGGAAGATGCGGATGAAGGGTTTGTATTATCTACGGACTAATGCCGTAGTTCTATCAGACAAAGTAGGACAGAAGGTTGAGCGTGTAGCATTAAAAGATGCTGACGAGTGCTTGTCCTGTCACGGTTAAAGGAACCTAATGAAAATAGAACTTGTAGACTGCGCTGGGGGTGACCTTAGCGTAGTAAACTCAGCACGAGTAAGCTTTGCAAAAGAAGCAACAGAGCTGGAACTTAAAGACGAAAAGCTCATTAAGTATCTGGCTAAACATAAACACATGACACCGTTTCGTCATAACTTTGTACAGCTTAAATGTTCAGTACCTTTGTTCCTAGCTAGGCAGCTTATGAAGCACCAAGCAGGACTAACCTGGAATGAAGTAAGTAGGCGCTATGTAGACGCACCTCCAGAGTTCCATCAACCAGAAGGATGGAGAACTCGACCTGAAGGCGGCATTAAACAAGGCAGCGGCGGTGTAGCTGAGGACACTGAACAGTGGGCAGTTACATACGGGGGATACCTAGAGTCAGCTCAACGCTTGTACACTGGAATGATTAAGGCAGGTATAGCTCCTGAACAAGCCCGTATGGTCTTACCGCAATCAATGATGGTGGACTTCATATGGTCAGGTAACATCTTAGCTTTCTCTCATGTGTACACCTTACGGATTGGTGAGGGCGCACAGGTAGAAGCCCAAGAGTTTGCAAAGAAATTAGACCAAGTAATTAAACCTGCATTTCCCGTTAGTTGGAAAGCATTAACACAAGAGGACTAGCTAATGGCTACAACCAAGAAACCAGCACCTAAACAAGATAATGATAAACGAGACATTGTAGCTATTGTAGCTGCTATTCTAATTCACAAAGGCGCACCAACGTCTGCCGCAATAGAAAATGCTAAACATATTGTGGAGCAGTGTAATGAGCTTACTTGATACAAACACCGCTTATAAACCTTTCAGCTACCCTTGGGCAGTTGAGATAGCCACAGGCCATGAGAAAATTCACTGGGGTGAGTGGGAAGCAAAGCTACAAGATGATGTAGGTCAGTGGGCAACTAAGCTTTCTGATGTAGAGAAAAACCATATAACTCAGATACTTAGACTGTTTACGCAGTCAGACGTAGCTGTAGGCACTAACTACATTGAGAGTTACTTGCCTAAATTTAAGAACAATGAAATTAGAGCAATGCTTACTTCGTTTGTGAACCGTGAGTTCGTACACCAACGTAGCTATGCTCTACTTAATGACACCTTAGGTTTACCCGAAGAAGAGTTCTCTGCGTTCACTGAAGTCACAGCGATGCAGGATAAACTAGACTTCATGGGGGACATGGATGTTCACAGTCACTCTGGTCTTGCCCTATCAGTTGCAAGGTCAGTCTTAAACGAGGGCATGTCCCTCTTCTCAGCTTTTGCAATGCTACTTAACTACCAACGCTTTGGTAAGATGAAGGGCATGTGTGAAATTGTCGAATGGAGTGTACGAGATGAAACTATCCACTGTGAAGGAATGGTACGCTTGTTCCGTGAGTTCTGTGAAGAACACCCTAAAATCGTTACAGACGAGTTTAAATCCGCTATATATCAGATGTTTAGAGATGCGGTTAAACTTGAAGATAAAGTTATTGAACTTGCATTTGAGATGGGTGACATCGAAGGTCTGTGCCAAGGTGAAGTCAAAGACTACATCCGATACATAGCTAACCGTAGGCTCATTCAGCTAGGTTTAAAGTCTAACTGGAAACACCTAAAGGAAAACCCAATCCCTTGGTTGGATTGGATTATCAATGGGGACAGCTTCAAGAACTTCTTTGAAGGCACTGTCACAGATTATAACGCATCGGGCATGGAAGGTGAGTGGGGCTGGTAATTAAAACCTGCCTCTATGGATACTGGGGAAATATATGAAAGTGTTAAACAACAATAACTTAGGTATAACAGACGTTATGCTTAATCAACTTAAACAGCTCTTCCCCGACACCCTACCTGCGTCACCTATTACTGGTGAAGATTTAAGATACTTACAAGGTCAGCAGAGTGTAATCAGGAAACTGGAAGAGCTACAGAATGAATTTTATGAGGAATAAATATGTGTCTATCAAGTCCTAAAATGCCTAAGGTGGAAACACCTGTTACAGCAGCTCCACCACCTCCACCAGCTCCATCTCCAGAGATTGAAACAGAACTTACAGATGCTGAACTACGTGCAGAAAAATTAAAGAAACGCGCCAAAGGTAAGAAAGGTTTACGATACAAACCTACTAATACCTCAGGCACTGGTCTACAGATTCCTAAGGGGTAAGATATGGCACAACGCACTAAAGGTAACCCAAGTGGGCGGACAGAAGCCGAGGCTAGAATAAGGGCGAGAGGCCTTACGGTAGCGCATAACAACGGTAACGGATTTGGGTGGAGAACAAGCACACGCCCCTATAAAGACCCTGAATCAGGAATTATGTTCTTTGTTAAAGATAATACACAGAATGTCCGAGGTAAAGCTGACGCTAGGGTAGGTGTAAGAGATGAAGCAGTCCTAGATGGTAAAACCCGTAAGAAACTACGTAAGTCTGAACAGCTAAGAGCGCAGCGCAGGAGTAAACGAAGACTACGTGTTGGCGGTAACCTTAGTATTGGTACTAAAGGTGACTCAGGCGTGGGAACAGGTGGCTCTAAAAAGTCATCTTTAAACATTCCAAAAGGTTAAATTATGATGAATGACGGAAGTGGGTATGTAGCCAAGCGCTACAGCCAACTGGAATCTGACCGTGATTCTTTCCTAGAAAGGGCAAGAGAAGCAGCAGAGCTTACTATCCCTTACCTTATGCCTCCTGAGGGGCATACAGGTTCAACAGTTTATAAAACACCCTTCCAAGGTATTGGAGCAAGAGGTGTAAATAACCTGGCATCTAAACTGCTTCTCTCACTTGTACCACCTAACAGTCCTTTCTTTCGTCTTTCTATAGATGATTTTGATTTGGCTGCTTTGGGTGATGCAGGTAGAGGAGCGGTAGAAGAAGCTCTAGGAAGAATTGAACGTGCAGCACAGCAAGAGATTGAAACATCGGCTGTACGTGTTCCAGTATTTGAAGCAATAAAACAATTAATTGTAGCAGGTAATGCACTTGTCTACCTTCCTAAGAAGGATGGCATGAAAGTATTTAGGTTAGACCGTTTCGTCTGTCACCGTGATACTATGGGCAACCTGTTAGAAATTATTACAAAAGAAGCGGTAGCCTTCGATATGCTACCAGACTCAGTAAAAGAGTTATTAAAACAAGAAGATAATCAAGAGCAATCAACACACAAGAGCTTAGACTTATTCACCTACGTATGTCGTAAAGACAAAAAGTGGGAAGTATATCAAGAAGTTATGGGTGTAGAAGTTCCTGATTCTCGTGGTTCTTATGCTGAAGACAAAAACCCTTTCATACCTTTAAGATTCTCAAGGATTGATGGGGAAAGCTATGGTCGTGGTTTTGTCGAAGAATACATTGGTGACCTAAAATCTTTAGAGTCATTAACACAAGCTATCGTTGAAGGTAGTGCAGCATCATCTAAGGTCTTATTCCTTGTACGTCCCAACGGTACTACAAAGGCTAGAGACTTAGCGAAGTCACCTAATGGTGCTATCGTGAATGGTGATGCTAATGACATCTCTACACTACAAGTTCAGAAAGCTTCTGACTTCAATGTAGCAGCACAGACCATACAAGCTATTACAGAAAGAATGAGTTTTGCTTTCTTGCTTAACAGCTCAGTACAGAGAAGTGCTGAACGTGTTACAGCAGAAGAAGTACGTTACATGGCTCAGGAGTTAGAAACAGCTCTTGGTGGTGTATACTCAATTCTATCACAAGAGTTCCAATATCCTTTGGTCAATCTTCTACTGGGTCGTATGGAGCAATCAGGCAAAATGCCTAAGATGCCTAAAGACGCAGTTAAGCCTACCATTGTTACTGGTATGGAAGCGCTAGGTCGTGGACAAGATTTAAATAAACTTGCTACATTCCTACAATACTTACAGCCTTTAGGTGCTGAAGTAATCCAATCAGAAGTGAACGTAGGTGACTACATTGACCGTTTAGGTGCTTCACTGGGTATTGATACCCAAGGCTTAATTAGAAGCCCTGAGCAGAAGCAAGCTGAACAGGAAGCAGCACAGCAACAACAACAGCAACAAATGATGGAAAGCACAATGGCTGATATGGCTACTAAAGCTGCCCCTCAGATGGCTAAGTCTGCTGGTGAAGCTATGCAGCCTCCACAAGAATAAATTTTAAAAAGGCATAAAAATGGCAGAGACATTAAACACATTTACTGGTGAACAACAGGCAACAGCCCCTGAAAATCATGACGAGGCTATGCTGGAGAAAGCTGAACAGATTGAACAAGCTAACAATCCAGACCGCCCTGAGTGGTTACCAGAAAAGTTTGAGTCTCCTGAAGCAATGGCTCAAGCTTACCAACAGTTAGAAAGTAAGCTTGGGTCTGCACCTTCAGAAGAGACAGACGTAAAAGAAGCAAGCTCTGAAGAGATTGCAGAAGAAGTAGAACAAGAAGCCCAAGAAGTAGCCTCAGCTCTTAGTGAGAAAGGTTTAGACTTTGAGGACTTTCAGCAAGAATACTTAGAGAAAGGTGGGCTATCTGAAGATGCCTACACTAAACTAAGTGAAGCAGGCTTTGGCAAAGAGTTAGTTGATTCATGGATTAATGGTCAACAAGCTATTGCTGATAAGCTTCAAAATGAAGTGTTTGGGATGGCAGGTGGAGAAGAAGGCTACCGCGCTATGACTGAATGGGCAGCAGCTAATCTATCTCCAAGTGAGGTAGACGCATTTAATGCTAACATTGAGTCTGGTGACCCAGCACTAACACAGTTTGCAGTACAAGGATTAAGCGCGAGATATCGTTCTGAAGCAGGAAGTGAACCGACACTATTACAGGGACAGGCTTCCAATAATCAGGGCGGGGCATTCAACTCAGTTGCAGAACTAACAGCAGCGATGGGTGACCCCAGATATCAGAAAGACCCCGCTTACAGAAAGACTATAGCCGACAAGTTGGCTAGGTCTAATGTGTTCTAAAAAACTGTCTCCTTTTTAGCCCCTCTTCGGAGGGGTTTTTTATATACGAAGCAATACATTACAAACTAATTACCTTTGGCCTCCTGCGGGAGACAACCTAAGCGAAAAGGATGTGATGACTAAGCTGAGTAGCTAACAAAACAACTCAACTAATCATTACTAAAAGGTAAATTAAAATGGCATTTCCAACAGACCAAACTGTATCACGTTTGGGCCAAGTAAACGCAGCAGGCGATAACCGCGCGCTGTTCTTAAAACTATATGCAGGCGAAGTCCTTACAGCTTTTGAAGAGCGTAACGTCTTTATGCCTCTTCACCGTAACCGTACTATCAGCAATGGTAAGTCTGCTCAATTCCCATTGACAGGTCAAGCTGCTGCTAAATACCACACTCCAGGTGAGCTTATTAAAGCTGACGCTGTGAAGCATGGTGAGCGTACTGTTACAGTTGATGACTTGCTTATCTCTAGCCAGTTCATCAGCAATATCGATGAAGCTATGAACCACTACGATGTGCGTTCTATCTACTCTAAAGAAGCTGGCTTCGCATTAAGTAACACTTGTGACAAAAACGTAGCTCGCATCATTGCTAAAGCTGCTGGTGTTACAAACGCTACTGAAGCTGCTTCACAGTTTGGCGCTTCTTTTGATGAAGAAGTTTACACAAACAACGTCACAATCGGTTCTGTAGCTGGTGACGCTTTAGACGGCGGTAAGATTGCTAAGGCTATCTACGCTGCTCTTGAAGAGTTCGACAAGAAAGATATCACAGGTTCTAAAGTTTGTGTCTTACCACCAGAGCAGTATTACTCTCTATTCGGTGCAGACCAATCAGTAAACAACCTTGCACACATGAACCGTGATGTAGGTGGTTCTGGTTCTATCGCTTCTGGCGCTGTACCTATGATTGGTGGCGTTAAGATTATGATGTCTAACCACATTCCTACAACTGACGAGTCTAGCACTTCTGCTACTCCAGTTCCTTTAACTTCTAGCCGTTCTGGTGCTTATAAAGCTGACTTCAGCTCTGTACGTGGTCTTATCTTCGCTGAAGATGCTGCTGCTACAGTTAAATTACTCGACCTTGGTGTTGAGTCTGAGTACCAAATTGACCGTCAAGGTACAATTATGGTTGCCAAGTACGCAATGGGCCACAATGTTTTACGCCCTGCATGTGCTATCAGCTTGAACGTAGCATAAGTTCAAATTTGGGGAGTCCTTCGGGATTCCCCTTTTTTTGTTTTTGGAGATTTTATGGCTACCCCAAGAAAAGGTAAGGCTCGTTTAAAGATAACAGCCTCTGGCAAAAGAGTTTCTTACGGACAGAAAGGCGCGAGTGTAAAACCTGGGACAAGTAAGGGTGACTCTTACTGCGCTAGGTCAGCAGCTCAGTTACGTAAATTTAAAAAAGCTGGCTCAAACCCTAACTCCCCGCTGAGATTGTCTCGTAAACGCTGGAAGTGTTCAGGGTCTAAATCAAGACGTTAATAGGAACTAAAGATGACCCCTAATACTACATTAGAAGCTGTCAACATAATGCTATCGGCAATCGGTGAAGCTCCAGTAAACCGTTTGTCCTCTGGTCTTGTTGAAGCAGAGCAGGCCGAAACTACGCTTGCACAGACCAGCCGTTCAGTACAGGCAGAAGGATGGCACTATAACCGTGAGACAGGTGTAAAGATTGCACCTAATCTAAACGGTGATGTTGTTCTGGCTACCAACACTATAAGGGCTGACCAAACTTACAACTCTGACTCTTCAATAGATTTAGTCCAACGTGGAACTAAAATGTATGACAGAGTAGGCCACACATACAACGTAGGCAAAGAAGTAAGTTTAGATATTACATACGAATTAGAATTTGAAGAATTACCCGCAGTTGCTCGTAGATACATTACAATCAAAGCAGCTCGTGTCCTACAAGACAGTATCGTAGGAGCAGGTGATTTACACACATTCCATACTAACGATGAAACACAAGCCCTCTTTGAAATGAAGGCATTTGAGAATGAAATGGCAGATTACAACATTGGTGACAGCTACGATGTCTACCGCGTAATTGACCGTATTGGAACTAAGAGGACTTACTAATGCCTTTAATCAGTGCTTCAATACCAAACTTAATTAATGGTGTTTCCCAACAGCCTCCATCACTACGGCTAAAAACCCAAGGTGAAGAGCAGTTAAACGCTGTGTCCTCAGTTGTTTCGGGATTGTCTAAGCGACCTGGCACTGAGCATTTAAAACTATTAAATGATGCAGGTAATGTCTTACAGAACATATCTAACATAGACACTGCTTTCATTCACACTGTTAGGCGTGACAACGAAACGTTAAACACACTAATAGTAACGAATGACGGTACTACTGCATATACTTACATGTTCGACAAAGTAGGCAACCCTTTAACGCTAGGGGGAACAGCTACTTATCTTAATTCAGCTACTAATCCTAAAGCGGATTTATCGGCTGTAACGATTGCGGATTATACGTATATACTTAATAAAAAGAAAGTGGTAGCGATTGACCCCGCTCTTTCTCCACTGCCTTCCACAGATGTTAATAGACGCTATGAAGCGCTTATCTATGTGAAGCAGGGAGACTATAGGTCTACCTATACACTTAAGGCACGTAGAACAGGTAACTCTTGGAATAGCCAAAGTTACACCACAGGCCATTCTACAAACGGTAGTACAACGGCTACACAAGCCGCAGAAAACAGTGTCAAAACTGATAACATTGCTACTCAATTATTTGGCATCTCACTGCCTTCAGGTATCAATAAAACTCGTTATAATAACGTAATACATTTGTATTCGGATACTGACTTTGAGGTCGAGGTAGAAGATTCACGGGGTAACACTCACGTACTTGCCTTCAAAGAAGAAACAGGTGATTTTAAAGGTCTGCCTAAACATGGCCCTGAAGACTTTACTATTAAGATTGCAGGGGACAATGAAGAGGCTCAAGATGATTACTACGTTAAGCTAATCTCTGACAGCGTAGGTACAGGCTTATGGAAAGAAACAATCAAACCTGAGATTACATACCAGTTTGATACATCTACCATGCCTCACCAGATACGCAGGACAGGTAATACTGCATACACTTTTGAAGTGATGCCTTGGGAAGAGCGTAAGGTAGGCGATGATGACTCAAACCCATTCCCTAGCTTTGCTACAGATGGCTTAACGCTAACTGATATCTTCTTCCACAGAAACCGTTTAGGTATGCTGTATGATGAAAACATTATCTTATCAGAGTCAGGTGAGTTTGAAACGTATAACTTATTCAGACGTACTGTACTGACAGTAGTTGATAGTGACCCTATTGATATTGCAGTCTCAAACAACCAAGTATCTATCCTAAAACATGCTGTACCGTTTGCAGAGAGCTTGTTGCTCTTCTCAGAACAAACACAGTTTAAACTTACAGCTATTGACTTGCTTACTCCTGAAACGGCTACCATCGATGTAACCACACAGTTTGAAGCTAGTCTTAAAGCTAAACCTGTAGGTGCAGGTAAATATGTCTTCTTCCCCGTTAAGCGTGGTAAGTGGGCAGGTATCCGTGAATACTTCGTAGAAGACCAAGCGGAAACTAATGATGCCGTAGATGTAACAGCTCATATACCTCAGTACATTGAGGGAGAAATTACAGCACTAACAGCAAGTACAAACGAAGATACCATACTATGTACAACAGAAGAACAGCCTAAGACTGTCTACGTCTATAACTACTACTGGCAAGATAAGCAGAAGCTTCAAGCTAGTTGGGGTAAGTGGACGTTTGAGGGACAGGTACTTAACCTAGCCTTTAACAAGTCTGACATCTTGGTTCTTCTTAAGTATGATAATGGTGATGTTGCTCTTGAAAAGATTAACCTCTCAACTGATGATGCAACAGAAGAAACAAGTGGAGCATGGCCTGTACGGTTAGACCGTAGGGTTCTTATAGACGGCTCTACATTGTCCTCTGTGCCTTACACAGCAAGCAACCTTACCTATGTTACCACTACAGGTGAGATAATTGAATCTACAGACATACAGGCAGCTTTAACAGCAGGTAAGAAAGTATTTGCTGGTACACCTTACGAGTTCAAGTACGTATTCTCAGAACAAGTAGTTAGGGATGAGAATGAACCTATAACTATTGGTCGATTACAGATACGTAATATGAACGTGGTCTATAACCAAAGTGGTTTCTTTGAAGCTACGGTTAAGCCTAAGGGTGCTACTAATAATGCTGCACGTAACACGTACAACTCAGTATTCACTGGGCGTGTTGTAGGCAGTCTTACTAACATTCTTAACCAACCCGCAATCTCTGATGGAACATTCCGTATTAACGTAATGGCTCAGTCACAGGGTGTAGAAGTAGAGCTTACAAGTTCTTCACACTTACCTTGTGCTTTCCAAAGTGCAGAGTGGGAAGGTTTCTTCCACTTGAGGTCAAAACGAATATGATTGGTACTTTCAGACCTACTGTGTCTGAAGATATTGTAATACTCGCTGACAACCTAAGAACCGCAGATTTAAAAGAGCTAAGGGCTTCCCAACCATTACCACCGTTGGAAGCTCTTACGCTTTCTGTGGAGGTATCAGACGAAGCCAACACCATTATTACAGGTGATGGTAAGATTGCAGGTATCTTTGGAGTAGCTACAGTTAATGAAATGATAGGCGCTCCTTGGTTAATGGGGACTGACCTCATTCCAAGTATACAAAAGTCTTTCCTTAAAGGCTCTTATAAATGGGTAATCGATAAAAACGAACACTACCCGATATTAATGAATTATGTCCACAAAGATAACAAGTTAGCTATCCAGTGGTTACGTTTTTTAGGTTTCAACTTCACACAACTCATTGAAGAATATGGTGTGGGTAAAGAACCTTTCTATGAATTTGTGAGGATTAAATAATGTGTGAACCCACTACTATTATGTATGTAACTCTAGCTCTTACAGCCGCTCAGGGTTATCAACAATACCAGACAGCAGATGCCCAAGCTGATTACTCAAATGATTTAGCAGATGCTCAAACAGAAGCAGCTCAAAAAGCATTTGAAGACCAAGCTAGAGCAACCAACGCCCGACAAGGGCAAGAACAAGATGCAATCGCAGACAAGCGTATGCAGAACTTAAAAGCCTATATGCAGAATATGGGTACAGCCCAAGCAGCCGCAGGTGAACGTGGTGTAACGGGTAGAGCTGTAGAATTAGACTTCATGCAGAGACAAGCAGACATGTTACATGCTGATACCAGCGTGAACAGAGCTTTAGATAACGTATCAACAGCGTATGCTTTTGAACGTCAAGGTTTAGAGTCTCAGTTGCAAGGTCGTATTATGCAAGCAGATTCAAGTAGACAAGCTGACCCATCCCCTTGGGCTGCTGCTATAGAGACAGGGGCTAAAATGGCTACGCAGTATGCCATGATGAAAACCCCAACACCAGGAGCAACTACAACAACTTCTGTTGGGTCAGCACCTGCTGCTAAATTAGGCTCTACAGCCGCTACTAATCAAGCTTATCTGTCAAATCAGATGCCTGGCGTAGCTTTACGTCCAAACATAGTTTATTAAATTTAGGAGAGTCATAAATGGCTAAGTCACTTAAAGTCGAGCGCTTGCGAGGGCTTGATATTAATGTAACGCCAAACATTCGTACAGTTGATACATATGCTCCACCTGCTGCGGCAGATACGCGGAACAATAGAGGTACTCAACTCGTTAATTTCATTTCACAACTATCACCACAACTTCAAGAGTATGGAAAGAAAAGGGAGAAAGCTTTAACTGATGCAGCGTTAATACGTGCCAAGGAATATGCTTTCAATAACCCTGACAAAATGGTCGATGCTCAGGACGCTGGTTATGGAATCTTAACAGATGAAGTAATAGCCGTACACAACCAAGGTCAAGGTATACTAGCAGGTAAAAAAGCTCAGGCAGCTTACAATGATTGGTATGATAAAGGTCTAGCATCGGGCGCTTTCTCGGGCATGGACAACCAGCAATTCCAAGCTGCTTCGGATGCTCAGATTGGCTTCCTAGCTCAAGAACAAGGTGAATGGGCTTCACAGACAGGTTTCCAAACAGGATTTAGAGGTGTTCTTGAAGGCGCTGTAAGTTCAACAGCGGCACAACACAATGCGTTTATTGACCAGTATAGGAAAACCGCACAAACCGCTGGTATACTAACCCAAGTGGAATCTCATTTTACAGAGAAAGGTATGACTTCTGCTTCAATGCAGGCCTTGTCAGACACGTTATTTAAACAAGCCAACGGTATTAATTCATACACAGCAGCAAATGAAACGGTTTTAACCTATGTTGCTAATTATGCAAAGACAATTACCACTAGTAAAGAGCTAGTAGAGCTACAAGACGAATTAAAAAACCTTCAATTTGGGAACGCAAAAGCCAGAGGGACAAAAATGTTTTCAGACTTAGGTCTTAGAACCCTGCATGTAGATTTGCAAGCAAAGGTTGATGCGGTTGAGAGTAAACAACGTACAGAGATGCTTCAGGCTAGAGTTGACGCAACCTACGATGCGACTAGGAGTGTAGAGCAGGATTTGGCAAACGGTGATGATGTTACCAGCGCTGCGTATTCTCTGCGCCTCCAAGAAACGTACAACTTGACTGAAGTCCAAACTAAAAAGCTCATTGCTCAAGGTATAACAGATGCAGATGCAGGTAATTACCCTGCTGCGACTGAAGCACGGAAGCAAGAATGGAGAAACACGCTTGATGACGCGGTATCTCAAGAAGATAAGCTTATAGCTGTAGAAGAGTTATCTGAAGGTCTTCCATCTAACCAACTAAATCAGTTGCAGTACATTTATCAACAATCTTTGCAGAATGCACAGGCTATTGAAGCTACCGATAACTTTAAGGTTGGTGTGAATATTCTTGTAAAACAGTTTAGCGGTAAGAAAAACTTGGTAGGTGGAATTGATTTCACAAGCTCCACTAATCAAACAAAATTTGAAAAGGCCAGTAAGTATTACACCCAGACGTATAAGCAAGCTCTGGAAATGGGTAGCACAGAGATGGAAGCTGAAATACCCGAACTGGCGTTTTTGTTGAATAAACATAGCTTAAACCTGTCAAATAGAGGCGTAATGCCTGAGTTTAGTCTTACAGCGGCTTTAAGAGACCCTAAAGCGTCTGTGGAGGCTGTAAACATCCTAGCGCGCCATGCGGCTCAAAAAGCAGGGCTTACACCAAAAAACTCAACTGTGAAGACCGTGACAGGCCTTAACGGTGAAAAGATTACTGTATCTGTAAACGGAGAGAAACTTAACGGTGAAAATGGAGAGCAACCTAAGGGCACTAATGTTACAGAGGTCGGTTCAAGATTAGACCAACAATTTCTGCAAGGTGCAAAAGAAACTATCAAAGTAAATGTATCTTACTTTAATGCTAACCAGTTCCCGCCAAATACTCCAGCAGGGGAATGGTATCATGAAGAAACAAATACGTATTACAAACTACCGCGCGATGCGTTTGGTAGAATAGACCCTACACATCTTAAGCTTCTTAAACAGCAGCTAGAGAACAACTCGAGTTCTTCGTTCCAGAAAAGAACTAACCCTAACAATACATCCTATGAGGATTTGGTACAACAGAATGCAGACGCTTATTTTGGAGGCGGTGGTAAATAATGGCTGATTTTAATTATGATATAGGTGGCTACAAGTATGGCTCTAATAGAGAGCTATCCAACATTGAGCTACAAAAGGTTTACGACTCAGCCCAGCAATCTGGTTTGACAAATCCAGAGGTTATTGGGCAACAGGAAATGCGATATGAAGACGTAGTGCGTAACCAAGGTCTTCTTAATGCTTATAAAACTTACCATGAAGCAGATTCAGGCGAAGCGTGGTCAGGAACAAACGAAGAACTCGCTGATGAATACTACGAGCAGATGCGTTACTTTGAAAACAACACTGCATCTATGGCTCGTTTAGTGGGCCGTCTTAATGCTAAGGGTGCTATGTCAGAGGAAGAAAGACAATCTTTAAGCGTCATGTTTGGTGCTTGGGACGAGATTGTACCTTTTTATAGCGATGACAATCAAATGTGGGAAGGTTTCATAGACCACCTTGAAGTCAACGTTCTCGACCCTGTAAACTTTGCAGGTATTGGTACACTTGGTGCAGGTTTTGTAGCCTCTCAAGCAGCCAAGAAGGTAACTAAAGCAGCAGCCCTAAGTGCTTTGAAGAAAGGTGCGGTTGCTGGCGCAGCTATGGGCGGTGGTTTCGGTGTAGGTAATGAAGAAATTCGAACCGAACTAGGACAACAAGAAGAGATTGATTATGGCAATGTAGCCATGTCAGCAGGAGCAGGTGCTTTAGCTGGTGGTGCTATAGGTGGCGTAGTAGACGGCTTTGCTGGGTTAGCTGCAAGACGGGCGGCTCAAAAAGCCACGAGGGAAGCTGAAGTTGTAGAGAAGCACGCGGCAGAACTAGTTGAGTTAGGAACTAAAACAGAGCAAGAGAAGACGCTTCACGCAGCTAAGAACTACAGAGAGCTTTTAGAAAACCCTGAAGTTACGGGTGAATGGAGACAAGCTGCCCATAAAGCCTTCCTAGAAGATATAGGACATACGGCTAAACAACGTGTAAAACAGATTGACCGTGAAAAAGTTACTAATGCACAAGCCTATGAAGATGGGAAAGCCCTTCTCGATGGACTTGATATTAAGTACGCTGATGACTTAACTCCTGAGAAGTTGGTCGATAAACTGTATGAAAAGTACGTAGATGGTAAGATAGCTGCTAAAGATATTAATGGTTTCCAAGCTGTAACAATGTCGCTTGAAAAAGAGATGTATGATAAGTTCTTGAAAGCTTGGGATAAATCTGGCGGTGACCCTTGGAAAAACTTTAGTTCTTTTGAAAAAGCTATTGCACTGAGCCAGCACAACGCAAGTCAAGCTGGTCGATTATTACAAGCGCAAAAGCTTCGTCAACGGTTACAACCCGCAGCCTATGCTGACCTACTTACCCATCTTAAAAAGAAAGGTGAGTTAATGACCATGTCAGAAGTTAAACAGACGATGGAACTAGCAGCAGCTAAAGGCCCGTCTTTTGGTAATAAGGTAGTAGATGCAGCAAACAGCTTCTGGATTAACAACATTCTAGGTTCTCCAGTAACTCTCGGTATCAATATGGCATCTTCATTCGGTCACATGATTGAACGGAATACAATAGATATAGTAGGTGCTGTAGGCTCAGGAAATAGAAAAGAAATGAGACGCGCCTTTAATACACTTGTGTATGAAATGGAAGCGTTACCAGAGGCGTTTAGGTATGCTACTAGAGCTTTTGGAAGAAGTAAGGGTTACATTGACCCTAGCCGTGTATACGCTGGTGAGACTGACGAATTAGCACAAGGTATAGGAACTAGGGATTTTGATTTAGGCAACCTAGAACTAAGACAAGCAGGTGAAAGTGTAGGCGATGTAGCAGCAAATGCTGTGGGTAACCTAAACAGATTCATAGGTGGTCGTGGTATGATAGCGACTGATGAACTTGTAAAACAAATGAGTTTTAGGGGTAGATTACGCGCTGATGTTCAAGAAGAGGCTATGGAGCGTCTAGGGAAACCTACAGATAAAGGTGGATTTAGAACTATATCTGAAGCTGAAGAATGGTCACGCCGTGAGTTTGCACAACTTGTTGATAAACATATTGATTCAGTAGGGCGGGGCGTAGCTCCAGAAGACCCTAAACTACTTAAAGCTCTTGAGGAAGCTCGCCAAGCTACATTCCAAGGGGATTATGCAAATGACCCATTTGGTGCTGTAGGTAAAAGAGTAGCCTCATTCAGCACTAAGCATCCATTAATGAAACAGATTGCTCCTTTCATTCGCACACCTTCTAACTTGGTTAGTTGGGCAGCAGAAAGAACACCTGGCTTACAAATGCTTAACAAGGACTTCATGGCTCGTTTGTCTAGCCCTGACCAAGCAGTAAGGTCACAGGCAGAAGCTGCGGTACAGATGGGAACACTCTACTGGGGTGCTGCTATGGCTATGGCTATGTCAGGAGACTTACAAGGGCCAGGTCAATCTACGGACTACAAGAAGCAGAAGGTACGTGAACAAGGCGATTTCTTACCTTACTCTATTCGTTTAGCCGATGGTACGCGTGTTCAAATTAGACGGGGTGACCCTATGGCTCGGTTCTTTATGACCTTGGGTTCTATGCAGGATGCCTTGGTATACAGTGATGCAAAAGGTCTTGAATTGTTTGCAGCAGCTGCGATTAACACAGCAAAAGTAGTTGTTGAAGTTCCGTCTTTGACAGGTATCGCTGACTTGTTTGACACAGGTATTGATATGGCAACAGGCGCTGACCCTATGGGTTCAGGTGAAAAATACATCTATAATAAAGCTAAAACCTTTGCTCCTTACTATAGGTTCTATAGGGATGTCTTAGTGCCTCAAGGTGCTGATAAACTTATGTTTACGAACATCGACCTTAATCCTACAGATATGTGGAACACAGCGTATTTCCAAAATGACCCTAATGACCCTTATGATGTCCAGCGAGATGTTGTAGGTAATAAGATGTCTTTAACTGGAAATGCTGGTTTTGATTTATCAGGTTTTGCATCTATTGAAGCTAACAAGAATCCACTTGCTAACGAACTAGCTACTTTAGGTTCTTCTCGCTTTTCGCCTCCTAAGACTAAGGACGGTATAAACCTTCAGGAACTTAAGGCTAAACCTAACGGTAGGCAGTCTGTTTATGACATGTGGAGACAAGCTACTAGTGAGATAGCTATTGATGGAGTTACCCTTGAAAAAGCTTTGGATGACATGATGGAGTCTGAAATATACACGCAAGAGCTGGGTGACGTAAGCCGTAAGAAAGCTTTAGAATCTATAATATCCTCCTATGAAAATGTAGCGTTTTATAAGGTTTTACCTACTGAAAAATACTTAGGGAAAGAACACGAGTTATGGGCTAAGATAGCCGAAGTAACTCGTAGAGATGCTTTAGGTACTAGTCAGTCCACAGACTTGATAAACCAGCAAAATCGCCAACAAATTTATAACCAATTACACCAATCTTTAATAGGTAATCAATAATGTCTTATAGTATTTCAGAAGTAACCGCTACAGGTGGTAATACTTTTAATATACCCTTTGATTACATAGCACAAAGTGAAATTGCAGTATTCGTGGATGGGGTTTCGACCTCATTCACTTTCACAAGTGCCAATGTAATTGATATTACGCCTGCACCAGCCAGTGGAGCTTTGGTACGAATTAAACGTACTACTTCCTTAACAGATAGGACAGTTGATTTCCAATCAGGTGCAGTTTTAACAGAAGAAGATTTAGATAACTCTAACATCCAGGTCTTCCATGCAGCTCAAGAAGCTATCGATGCAGCTAGTGAGTCAATCACAACAGACGCAGACGGTAAGTGGAACGCTCAAGTAGATAGCGTAAACAGAGCTATCAAGAATGTAGCAGACCCCACAAATGCCTACGATGTAGCCACTAAGAACTGGGCAGAGACAGCAATGTCTTCTCAATTAGCCACAGCAACTGCTAAGGCTTCTGAAGCATCCACTAGCGCATCTAGTGCGTCAGCGAGTGAAACAGCAGCAGCCTCTAGTGCTTCTACAGCCTCAACTAAGGCTTCTGAGGCATCTGTAAGTGCAGCTAACGCAGCAGTGAGCGCAACTAACGCAGCTCAGAGTTCAGCAAGTGCTGCTACAAGTGCAACCAATGCAGCTACTAGCGCTACTAATGCCTCTACATCTGAAAGTAATGCTTCTAGTGATGCCACTACAGCTTCTAATGCAGCTTCCACAGCTACGTCACAGGCTAGTGTAGCATCTTCAGCAGCAACTACAGCTACGTCACAGGCTACCTCTGCAACAAACTCAGCAAACGCTGCGGCTTCTTCAGAGAGTAATGCAAGTACGTCAGCAACTAATGCAGCTACAAGTGCAACATCTGCTTCTACAAGTGCTTCTCAAGCCCAAGGCTTTAGAGATACTGCGTTAGGCTATAAGAACTCTGCGGCTGCTTCAGCTACAGGCGCTCTTAGTAGTGAGAATGCAGCGGCAACCTCTGAGACTAATGCAGCGGCTTCTGAGTCTAGCGTAGCGGCTGATGCTTCTACAGCGACCACTAAGGCTTCTGAGGCAGCTACGAGTGCGTCTAACGCAGCCACAAGTGCTACTAACTCAGCAAGTTCTGCTAGTGCGGCAGCTCAAAGTGCTATTGATGCGGCTAGCGCTGCTGGCTTTGACCCTGCTGATTATGCTCAGACGGCTAACAACTTATCTGACTTAGATAGTGCAGCAACTGCCCTTACTAACTTGGGCATAGCTAATCACGATGACATTACTGTAGATGGTAGTGGTAACGTTGGTATTGGTACGAGTAGTCCTAGTTCTAAGTTACACGTATCTAGCTCTACAGACAATGATGGTTTAATCATTACTAACGATGATACTTCTAATACCACAGCAAAGCAGAGTAGAATTCTTTTTCAGGGTAAAGACACAGTAGGTACTTTAAAAGAGGTTTCATCAATAGCCACTATTCCTGCTAGTGGAAACCATGTTGATACTGAAATTTCTTTCTCTCCTCGCGTAAGCGATGCTCTTGTAGAACGTATGCGTGTTACAACATCTGGCATCTCTGTAACAGGCTCAGTAACTTTAGGTAATTGGTCAATAACGCAATCAGGCACAGACTTAGTATTTGCTACAGGCGGTACTAACAAAATGAAACTAGACGCTTCAGGCAACCTTACGGTTGTTGGAGAAGTCACAGCATTTGGTACAGTGTAATGGCTATACAGACATCAGGAATAATCACATTATCCGACATTCAAACTGAGTTTGGTGGTAGTAACCCTGTTAGTCTTTCTGAATACTACGCTGGAGGGTCTTATGTACCCTCTGGCACTTCAGGGACTAATGGTGCAGTTCCTACTTCTGGCGCTATTAGTTTGAGTAACTTCTACGGCACAAGCGCTCTCTTTGCGTTTAACATTACAACAAACACAACCAATGCAAACCTTCGCGCATTAGCTTTAGCGGCTGGCTGGAATGGAAGCTCTGCTGTTGTTTGTACTATTAATAGCGGTGTTATTATATCAGGTAACACTGCTGGGAACAGCACTGCGGCTATGACAATAGATGGCTCTTTCCCTACTGGTGTAACCCTAGTCAATAACGGTCAAATACGAGGTCGTGGGGGTAACGGGGCTGATGGGACGCTGGCGGCAGGAGCTGCAGGCGCTAGAGGCGGTAGAGCCTTAGGGGTTGCTGTCGCAGCTTCTATAGATAACCAAGGAAACATTTGGGCTGGCGGCGGTGGCGGCGGTAGTGGTGCTACTAATAAAAATACCCGCACTGGTGGGGGCGGTGGTGGGCGCTCTAGTAACGTCAACTCCTCAGGAGGCATTGGGCCAGGAAATCCAGCAGGTAATGGTACATTATCAGCCGCGGGGAGCGGTGCTGAAGGTGGCGACTTAGCAGGTGATGGTGGTGATGGTGGTAACGTAGGTGCTGCGGGTTTGGCTGGTCAAACTTATACTAATCCTGGCGGTGCTGGTGGTGCTGGTGGACAAGCAGTAAACGGCAACTCAAACATAACTTGGATTAATACAGGCAGCAGATTGGGCGCAATCGCATAGGAAATTAAAATGCAAATAACATATGAATATAAAATTATAGATGTTGATGAAGAGTCAAGAACTATGATGGTCGAGTATACCTCGGCAGAACGTGAAACAGTCTTAACAGGTGTTCCCATACCTTTTGATGGGCAGGAATTTGAGGGTGTTATAAAGAGCTACTCACCAGTAGCACATTGGAGGGAGCTAGAGAAAGCTTTGAACGCTCCTGAGGTTGGTACTACTGGTTCAGTTGTAGAAGAGCCTCCCGCTGATACAGGTCAACCAGAGGTGATTTTATAATGGCTGAGTGGCGGTTTAAAACATTAGTTAATAGTAATACTAACGGTTTTGCTATTTTGACGGGTATATTTAAAAAGGGCGATATTTTCCAAGCAACTACTGTAAACCAAAATACGACAGGAGGTGTTACTTTTCTAACCTCAGGTTCTGTGGATTTTTATGATGCCAATATGAAGCTGAGAGTGCAACAAAGCCGAGAAGACGGTAGGATTTTAATACCTACTTTAGATGACGAAGAACCTTTAACTAAAAAAGGCGAGAGATTAGTTAATATGTCTGCCACCGAAAATGGACGTTATTATTGCGTCAGTGGTAAGGATTTGTGGGATGGGGAGGTATTACAATTATCTCCTAACGAGACCCAAACTCTTACTGATGTTAAAGGTAAACGGTTGTTCCTTGCGGAAGACGGTATTTCGGTAAATGACATAAATTATCAAAGGCATCAGGTTATTCATTTTGAGAGTATTGATACAGCAGTGATTAAGGCGGGTGAAACTCCTGCTATTGGTGTACTTTTTTATAAAGCATAGGTGACATATGAATTTCTACCACAAAGTAAAACTTACATTGTTTACTACTAACTTGGTAGGTATATTAGGGCTAACCTTCTACTTTTCTTGGTGGGGGTTAGCCACCGCTCTAGTCGTTTGGACGGTGTTTAACACAGGCGTTTCTGCTGGTTTCCATAGGCTATTCTCGCACAGGTCTTATGAGACAAATAAGTTTTGGTGGTGGTTCTTACTACTTGCGGGGACGTTAGCCAGCATTGGAAGCTCTATAAGCTGGGTAGGCCAGCACAGACAACACCATGCTAAGTCAGACGTTGAAGGCTCAGACCCTTACTACCCTCATGGCGGTATTATTAAAGCTTGGGTCTTAGGGCCGTGGCCTTCTGCTATCCTCCCACTGACTGTTAAAGATTTGATTAGGGATAAAACACACAAGTGGCTGCATGATAACTATTTCAAGATAATCGCGGGCTATGTTGTTGTCTTGGCTCTAATTAATCCAGAGCTAGTTATTTGGGCGTGGGCTTTGCCAGGCGCTATAGCTTTCTTCAGTCTTCAAATGACAGGCGTATTTGGTCATATGATAGGGCATCAAAAATGGGATACAGGTGACAAGAGCATGGATTGTCACTGGTTAAATATCTTCACTTTTGGCGAGAGTTATCAGAATACCCATCATTATAGACCTAAACAGATAATCATGGGTAAATATGATTTTGCTGGTTATCTAGTTAAGTACATTTTCCAAAAGAAGGAGGCTGTATGAATCATAATATAGCTGTAAGAAGTTTACAGGTATTTAACCATATTATAGGTCTAGCAGGTATTATATATCTATTCATGGGAGCATCTTCACATTATGCTTGGATAGCTTTATTTACCTACTGGATTATAGGTGTTCTTGGAATAAACATCGGTTTCCACAGGCTTCTAGCACATCGAAGCTTTAACACTTACCCTGTAATTGAAAAAATTCTAAGTGTGATAGGCGTAATAACAAGCGTGGGTAGCCCTCTTGCTTGGGTTACATTACACAGGCAACACCATAAAGGAGCTGAGACTCCTAAAGACCCCCACAGCCCTTACTTATTGGGAAATGCTCGCGCATGGTTTGGGGTCTGGAACATAACTCACTTAGACTTAAGGCTAATTAAGGATTTACGTAAAGATAAGTTTCAGAAGTTATTACACAAACATTACTTTGCAATTATCTTCTACTTTATTCTTATCTTAGCACTAATAGACCCACTGTTAATCATCTACATGTATGCTATTCCTGCTTCACTGTGCTTACACAGCTCAAGCGCTATTATAGTAATCGCACACAGACATGGATACAAAACCCATGACTTAGGTGTAGATGAAGCAAGAAACAGTTGGATTGCTAGTTTAATTACCTTGGGAGAGGGGTGGCATAATAACCACCACCATAACCCAAGAGCTTGGTCTAATCAGGAAAAGTGGTGGGAATTTGACCCTAACGCTTTGATTATAAAACTAATTAAAACTTGAGGAATCCATGTGGAATTTCAAACACTATTTAACGCTCTTTTAGGGTTAATGTCGATATTTGTAGGATGGTATTTAAGAGCTGTGTGGGATGCTGTCAGTAACCTACAGAAAGACGTAAAGGCTATAGAACGTCATGTACCAGATACCTACGTCAGACGCGATGACT
>Ga0228664_1000275_pt1 | contig 32951 bp, 29 predicted proteins | sample 78DmetaG_FD_183029 | JGI IMG/M metagenome (GOLD analysis project Ga0228664, IMG submission 183029) | Seawater microbial communities from Monterey Bay, California, United States - 78D | ecosystem: Environmental > Aquatic > Marine > Coastal | place: USA: California | collected 2016-09-26 | reverse complement strand
AGACAGCCGTGAACTGCATCATTGCCCGCAAGCTCCTGCGAATTGCCTTCGCCGTCTGGCGTTCCGGAATACCCTTTGACCGCAATAGGATCGGACAACAGGCTTGCGGCCGAACATAGGATCTACGGTCTCACAGCGCCCAACGCAATTGCGTGGGCAGAGGTGATACGGGGTCTGGTGGGGTCGGCAACTCCGGCTGTGCCAGCACCCGGTCGAGCACCCGCGCTTCCAACGCAGCCAGCAGCGGCGAGCCATGCGGACGCGGGCGTACCAGTTGCACATCGAGGTCGAGGCCGATCTGACCGTCCTCGATGAGAATTACCCGGTCCGCTACGGCCACCGCTTCGGCGACGTCGTGGGTGACCAGCAGCACGGTGAAGCCATGCTGCTGCCACAGGCGTTCGATCAGTTGCTGCATCTCGATGCGGGTCAGCGCATCCAGCGCGCCCAGCGGCTCATCGAGCAGCAGCAGGCGCGGCCGATGGATCAATGCACGGGCCAGGGCCACGCGCTGCTTCTGCCCGCCGGACAGTGCCGCCGGCCACTCATTGGCACGATCCGCCAGGCCGACCGCCGCCAGGGCTTCCTCGGCCTGCTTGCGCCAGTTGCCGGAAAGACCCAGGCCGACGTTGTCGATCACCCGCTTCCAGGGCAGCAGACGCGAGTCCTGGAACATCAGGCGAATGTCTTCACGCACCGCGTTGAGCGAGCCATTGCCGGCCAGCAACTGGCCACCGCTGGGCTGATCCAGACCGGCCAGCAAGCGCAGCAGCGTGCTCTTGCCGCAACCACTGCGGCCGACCACGGCGACGAACTGACCGGCCGGGATATGCAGGTCGATGCCCTTGAGCACCTGACGCTCGCCGAAGGATTTCTCGATTTTCTCGATGGCCAGGGGAATGCCCTGACGAATGTTATGCAGCGCTGTCATTGGCCACCTGCCTTGACCTGATAGGCCGGGTGCCAGCGCAGCCAGACGCGTTCGAGACCACGGGCGGCGACGTCGGCCAGCTTGCCGAGTACCGCATAGAGCAGGATCGCCAGCACCACCACGTCGGTCTGCAGGAATTCGCGGGCGTTCATCGCCAGGTAGCCAATGCCACTGCTGGCAGAGATGGTCTCCGCGACGATCAGCGTCAGCCACATGAAGCCCAGAGCGAAACGCACGCCAACCAGGATCGACGGCAACGCACCCGGCAGGATCACCTGACGGAACAGCGAGAAGCCGGACAAGCCATAGCTGCGCGCCATCTCCACCAGCGCCGGATCGACGTTGCGGATGCCGTGGTAGGTGTTGAGGTAGATCGGGAACAGCGTGCCGAGCGCGACCAGGAACACCTTGGCCGCCTCGTCGATGCCGAACCAGAGGATCACCAGCGGGATCAGCGCCAGGTGCGGCACGTTGCGAATCATCTGCACCGAACTGTCGAGAAAGCGCTCGCCCCATTTCGAAAGGCCGGTGATAAAGCCCAGCAGCAAGCCGATGCCGCCGCCAATGGCGAAGCCGATACCGGCGCGCTGGCCACTGATCGCCAGGTGCTGCCAGATTTCGCCGGAGGCCAGCAGCGCCCAGCCGGCGGCGAGCACGGCGCTGGGCGCCGGCAGGATGCGGCTGGACAGCCAACCGCTGGCCACCGCCAGTTGCCAGGCGGCCAGCAGCCCCAGCGGCAAGGCCCAGGGCGCAGCGCGAAGAGCCAGTTTGTGAAGAGTCGTGTTGCTCATGGTTGCCTCGAAAAATTCTGTATCTCTGTCCCCGGATTGCATTCGGGCCACATCGGCCCTCTCCCCAACCCTCTCCCATAAATGGGAGAGGGGGCTGATCGGCGCCGCTGGTTCGGCCGGAGTCCGGTTCATCCCCCCTCTCCCGCTTGCGGGAGAGGGGCTGGGGGAGAGGGTGCTTTTCAGTCCGTAGCCCGGATGCAATCCGGGGCAACCAGTGACTGCACCAACCTCAACTCGCCGAAGCCGCCTTCGGCAAAATGTCGCTGGAGATCATTTCGCCGAACGGGCTGACATAACCGCGACTTTCCGGACGCTGCGGCTGGGCTACGTCCAGATGCGGGAACAGCAGCTCGGCGACGCGGTACGACTCTTCCAGATGCGGGTAGCCGGAGAAGATGAAGGTATCGATGCCCAGCTCCGCATACTCCTTGACCCGAGCTGCCACGGTCAGGCCATCGCCGACCAGCGCAGTGCCAGCGCCGCCGCGCACCAGGCCGACACCAGCCCAGAGGTTCGGCGACACTTCCAGGTTGTCGGTCTTGCCGCCGTGCAGGGCAGCCATGCGCTGTTGGCCGACGGAATCGAAGCGCGCCAGCGACGCCTGGGCACGGTCGATGGTGTCCTGATCCAGGTGGCTGATCAGGCGATCCGCCGCCGCCCAGGCTTCCTCATTGGTCTCGCGCACGATCACGTGCAGGCGAATGCCGAAGCGCACTTCGCGGCCCTGCGCAGCAGCCTTCTCGCGCACCTGAGCGATCTTCTCGGCCACCGCAGCCGGCGGCTCGCCCCAGGTCAGGTACAGCTCGACCTGCTCGGCAGCCAGATCCTGCGCCGCGTCGGACGACCCACCGAAATACAGCGGCGGACGCGGCTGCTGGATCGGCGGGTAGAGCAGCTTGGCGCCCTTCACCTGGATATGCTTGCCGTCGTAGTCGACGGTTTCGCCTTCCAGAACGCGGCGCCAGATACGGGTGAATTCGACGGAAGCCTCATAGCGCTCGGCGTGCGACAGGTGCAGACCATCGCCGGCCAGCTCGTCCGGATCGCCCCCGGTCACCAGATTGAACAGCGCACGGCCGCTCGACAGGCGATCCAGGGTCGCTGCCTGGCGCGCAGCCACGGTCGGCGAAATGATTCCCGGGCGCAGGGCAACGAGAAACTTCAGATTCTGCGTGAGCGGGATCAGCGAGGCGGCCACCAGCCAGGAGTCCTCGCAGGAACGCCCGGTGGGAATCAGCACGCCGCCATAACCGAGGCGGTCAGCCGCCTGGGCGACCTGGGCCAGGTAGCCGTGGTCGACGGCGCGCGCGCCTTCGGCGGTGCCCAGGTACTTGCCATCACCATGGGTAGGCAGGAACCAGAAGATATTGAGGCTCATGGAGTTGTCTCCTTTCACGAAATCGTTGACGTAGCCCGGATGCAATCCGGGAAATACCGTGTGGCTGCCCCGGATTGCATCCGGGCTACGGGTTACTGGGCCTGCGCGACCTTGGCCGGCGGATTCCAGATCACGTCCTTGATGGTCAGCTGCTTGGGGATCAGCTTCAGCTCGGTAAAGGTGTCGGCGATCTTCTGCTGCGCCTCGACCACCTCCGGGCTGATGAACTGCGCGCCGTAACCCTGGCGCTCGACGGCCTGGCGGGTGATCTCCGGGGACAGGCCGATCAGCGGCGCGACCTGGCTGGTGGCTTCGTCGAGGTTGCCCTTGACCCACTCGCCGACGCCGCGGATTTCCTCGACCAGCGTGCCGACCACCTGCGGGTTCTTCTCGGCATAGGTGCGGGTCGCCAGGTAGAACTGGTGGTTGTCCACAAGACCGCTACCGTCACGCAGGGTGCGGGCCTGCAATTGCTTCTCGGCGGCGGACTGGAACGGGTCCCAGATCACCCAGGCATCGACGCTGCCACGCTCGAAGGCGGCGCGGGCATCGGCGGGCGGCAGGTAGACCGGGGTGATGTCGCCGTACTTGAGGCCGGCGTCTTCCAGCGCGCGCACCAGCAGGTAATGCACGTTGGAGCCCTTGTTCAGGGCGACCTTCTTGCCCTTGAGTTCGGCCACCGATTTGATCGGCGAATCTTTCGGCACGAGGATCGCCTCGCCGGTTGGGGCCGGCGGCTCATGGGCGACGTAGAGCAGGTCAGCGCCAGCTGCCTGAGCGAACACCGGTGGGGTTTCACCGGTGACACCGAAATCCACGGAGCCGACGTTGAGACCCTCGAGCAGTTGCGGACCGCCCGGGAACTCCGTCCACTTGACCTCCACACCCTGCTCGGCCAAGCGTTTTTCCAGGGTGCCCTTGGCCTTGAGCAGCACCAGGGTGCCGTATTTCTGATAGCCGATACGCAATGTCTCGGCTTGTGCATGAGTGATGGCGCCGAAGGAAATGGCCGCGGCAAACAGGGCGACCAGGCTTCGACGCAAAGTAATGGTGCGCATGGCGCTCTCCCTTTGCGGTGATGTCTTGGTTGGCTACCTGCTTGCCCGTTGGCGGGCGAGTAAGGCGGGGTGTTACAGATGGATCAGATACTCCAGCGGGCGTTCACCAGCCGGTCGTTGAGCAGGTTCGGGTCGATCGGCTTCGGCCGTCGCGCCAGGGCTGCGCCCAGTTGTTCCAGAGCCTCATCGAGACGTTCGCGCAACTCGTCGTCGATCTGCGCGGGCCTGTCCCCTTCCGGGTAGGCGATCTGCTTGTCCACGGCGAACACGCCGGAGAGCATTTCCTGCGCCTTCAGCGCGGCCAGCACCGGCTTGAGCGCGTAGTCCACAGCCAGCAGATGCGCCGGGCTGCCACCACTGGCCAGGGGCAGCACCACCTTGTGCGCCAGGGCGCGCTCGGGCAGCAGATCCAGCAGCACCTTCAACGCGCCAGTAAACGACGCCTTGTATACCGGCGTACCGACCACCAGGCCATCGGCGCTAGCCACCACAGCCTGCAGCTGCTGCACTGCCGGGCTGTCGAAGCGGGCATGCAGCAGGTCCTCGGCCGGAAAATCCCGCACCCGTAGCCAACTCACTTCCACGTGCTGCGCCTCGAGGCGTTGGCGCACGTAGTCCAGCAGCACCTCGGTGCGCGAGCGCGCCGCAGGGCTGCCGGACAGCAACACGACATGCATGGTGATTCCTTAAACGTTCTTGCGATCTCGCGAGCTAGAGCCATACAAGGCAAAACCGGGCGAGGACGCGGAGTTTACGAGCTGTAAATGAGCAGGCCGAGCCCGGTTTTAACGCAGTAGGGCCGACGCGCAGCAGATCGCTCCTTAGCGGTTCGGTTGCGGCGTCAGGCGCAGATAGGGTTTGACCGCGCGATAGCCTTGCGGGAAGCGCTCGGCGATCTCGGCCTCGTCCTTCAACGACGGCACGATCACCACCTCTTCACCGTCCTGCCAGTTGGCCGGCGTGGCCACCTTGTAGTTGTCGGTCAGTTGCAGCGAATCGACGACGCGCAGGATTTCATTGAAGTTGCGCCCGGTACTAGCCGGATAGGTGATGGTCAGGCGCACCTTTTTGTTCGGGTCGATGACGAACAGCGAACGCACGGTCAGGGTGTCGTTGGCGTTCGGGTGGATCAGGTCGTAGAGGTCGGACACCTTGCGGTCGGCATCGGCGATGATCGGGAAGTTGACCGCGGTGTTCTGCGTCTCGTTGATGTCATCGATCCATTTGATGTGCGAATCCACCGGGTCGACCGACAGGGCGATGGCCTTGACGCCACGCTTGGCGAACTCATCCTTGAGCTTGGCGGTGAAGCCCAGTTCGGTGGTGCACACCGGCGTGAAGTCAGCCGGGTGGGAGAAGAGGATGCCCCAGCTGTCGCCCAGCCACTCGTGGAATCGAATGCGGCCTTCGCTGGAATCCTGTTCGAAGTCAGGGGCGATGTCGCCCAGGCGGATGGTCATGATCGTGCTCCTTGGCAGTAGCTTGCGTGGCGCTCACTATGCTCAGGAACCAATCGAAATAAAAAGAATAAATAATGATTTATTTATAACCAAAAAGTTATTCGAGGAAGGTTCGTCATGTCCACCCCAAGCCTGCACAAGGTTCCCAGCGAACAGGTACCGATGGCGCTGCTGCTGGAGGCCGACCCCAGCCCCAGCGTCATCGCCCGCTATCTGCAGGAGGGTCATTGCGTGGTCGCATGCCTGGACGACGCGATCATCGGCGTCTACGTGATCAAGGCCATGACCGCCGATACCTGGGAACTGATGAACATCGCCGTGGCGCCCGAACACCAGGGTCAGGGTATCGGCGCCCTGCTGCTACGTCACGCCATCGACCAGGCCCGGCAGCTCGGGGCGCAGCGCCTGGAGCTGGGCACCGGCACCTTCGGTCACCAGCTGACCTTCTACCAGCGCGCCGGTTTTCGCGTGGTGGCGGTTGAGCCGGATTATTTCCCGCAGCACTACCCCGAGCCGCTGTTCGAGAACGGCCTGCAGCATCGAGATCGTTTGCGCCTAGCCTTGGTACTTTAGGCGGGCTCGCGCAGGCGATAACCCACACCGGCCTCGGTGATCAGGTAGCGCGGCGCGGCCGGGTCGTCGCCGAGTTTCTGCCGCAGGTGGCCGACCACCACGCGCAGATAATGGCTGTCACCGACGTGGCTCGGCCCCCAGACATCGCGCAGCAGTTGCTGCTGGGTCACCACACGGCCAAGGTACTGGGCGAGCAGCGCCAGCACCGCATATTCCTTGGGCGTCAGGGCGATTTCAGCGCCGTCGAGGCTGACCCGCCGATAGGCCAGGTCGATGCTCAGCGCACCACAGACGATGCTCGCCGGCAGCGCTTCGCGACCCTGGCCCTGGCGCAGCAGCACGCGCACGCGGGCGAGGAATTCCTGGATGCCGAACGGCTTGGTCACGTAGTCGTTGGCGCCGCCGTCCAGCGCCAGCACCTTCTCACCCTCGCTGGCACGCACCGAAAGCACCAGCACCGGCACCTGGCTCCATTCGCGCAGGCCGCGCAGCACCTGCTGGCCGTCGAGGTCGGGCAGGCCGAGGTCGAGCACGACGAGATCGGGGTTGTGCAGCGCCGCCTGGGCCAGGCCGTCTTCGCCGTTCGCCGCCTCCAGCACCCGGTAGCCCTGGGCACTGAGGGCGATGCGCAGGAACTTGCGAATCTGCGCCTCATCGTCGATCAGCAGAATGCTCGGCCCCTGGCTCATCAGTCTTCCTCGGCGGCTTGCGGTTGCGTGGTCAGCGGCAGGTGCAGGGTCAGGCTGGCGCCACGACCATCGAGGCCCTCGCCGACCGTGACGCGGCCGCCATGGGCACCGACCATGCCCTGGCAGATCGCCAGGCCCAGGCCCGTGCCTTGGCCGCCACGATCTCCTCGCGCTGCGGTATAGAACATGTCGAAGATCTTCGCCCGTTCCGCCTCGGGAATGCCAGGGCCCTGATCGGCGACGACGAAGCGCAGCTCCTGCGCGTCGTACTCCAGCGCCACGCGCAGGCGGCCAGCGGGCGGCGAGAAGCGCGCGGCGTTTTCCAGCACGTTGACCAGCGCCTGCTCGATCAGCGCCGCATGCACACGCAGCAGCGGCGGCTCCGGCGGCAACACGCATTCGACCTGCAACGGCGCGAGCACCGCGCGCAGGCGTTGCAGGGCGCTGGCGACGATATCGCTGGGCGCCACCCAGTCGCGCGCCAGCTTGAGCCCGCCATGGCCGAGGCGGGTCATGTCGAGCAGGTTCTGGATATAGCGGTCGAGGCGCTCGGCCTCGTCGCGGGTGCCCTCCAGCAGCTCGTTGCGATCCGCCGCGGGGATCGCATCACCCAACGCCAGCAGACTGTCGATGGAGCCGCGCATGGCGGTCAACGGCGTGCGCAGGTCGTGCGACACCGAAGCCAGCAACGCACTACGCAGCTCCTCGGTCTGCCCGTGCAGGCGCGCCGCCTCCAGCTCCTCGGCCAATTGCGCACGGGCCAGGGCCTGCGCCAGCGGCTGGCCCAGGGCGGCGACCAGGCGTCGGCGCCCGTCCGCCAGCGGCGCGCCGTCGACACGCTGCAGGCCGATCAACAGTAGCGGCCCCTCCTCGCCGCACAGCGGCCACCACCACCAGCGGCTGCTGGGCAGGGTGTCGGTGCCAAGTCCCGCTGGCTGCTCGTGCTGCCAGGCCCAGTCGGCGGCGGCGCGCTCAGCATCGGGCAACTCGGCGTGCAGACCGCCCTCATGCTGCCACTGGCCATCCGCCGAACGCGACAACAGAGTCAGCTGCATCTCGGCCCAGCCGCCCAGTTGTTGCTCGGCCACCGCCAGCACGGCCTGGCGGTCGGCGGCGACGGTGAGCTTGCGCGACAGCTCCAGCAGCGCCGTGGTTTCACTCTGCGCCTGACGCAGCGCCTGCACCTGGCGCCGCTGGCGGCTGGCCAGGTTGCCGGTCAGCCCGGCCATGAGCAGGAAGAACAGCAGGGTCAGCACGTCCTCCTGACGCTGGATCTGCATGGTCAGGGTCGGCGGAATGAACAGGAAGTTGTAGGCCAGGAACGACAATCCCGAGCACGCCAGTGCCGGTCCCAGGCTGCTGCGCACCGCCACCAGCAGTACGGCGGCGAGAAACACCAGGGAGATGTTCGGCAACTCCAGCACCCGCGCCAGGCCGAGGGAGATCAGCGTGGCGCAGGCAGTCGCCAGTGCGGCCAGCAGGTAGTCGCGCCAGCGCGGGGCGATGCGCGCACGGCGGCCAGCCCGTGGCTGATCTCCTGCTGCATCCAGCACGCTCACTTCCAGCCCGGCACCGGCGGCCAACAGACGCTCGCCGAGGCCACGACCGAACCAGCGCCGACGCAGGCGACGTGTGCTGCTGCCGACCAGGATCAGGCTGGCGCGGCGCTCGCGGGCGTGGTCGAGCAGCGTGCGCGCCACCGAGTCGCCGTGCAGCGTCACCACCTCGCCACCGAGGCGCTCGGCCAGGCGCAGCGCGGCTTGCAGACGGCCGCGCTGTTCCTCGTCCATGGCGTGGCGGCCGTCCACGTGCACCACCGACCAGGGCAGATGACGCCGCTCGGCCACCCGACAGGCGTGGCGCACCAGGCGCTCGGCCTCGCCGTCGCCGTCCACCCCAACCAGCAGGCGCCCGAGCACGCTGGGCGCGGCCTGGCCGAGCTGGCGGTAGCGTTGGTCGAGGTCGGCATCGACCCGTGCGGCGGCGGTCTGCATGGCCAGCTCGCGCAACGCGGTGAGGTTGGTCGGCGAGAAAAAGGCGTCGATGGCCGCCCGCGCCTGCTCGGGCATGTACACCTTGCCGTCGCGCAGGCGTTCGAGCAGCTCACGCGGCGGCAGGTCGACCAGCTGGATCTCGTCGGCTTCCTGCAGCACCCAGTCCGGCACCGTTTCACGCACCTGCACGCCGGTGATATCGCGGACGCGGTCGTTGAGGCTTTCCAGGTGCTGCACGTTGACCGTGGTGTAGACGTCGATGCCGGCAGCAAGCAGCTCCTGCACGTCCTGCCAGCGCTTGGCGTGGCGACTGCCGGGCGCATTGCTGTGCGCCAGCTCGTCGACCAGCGCCAGCTTGGGTGGGTCGGCGAGCAGGCCATCGAGATCCATCTCGCTCAGCTCCAGGCCGCGATACGGCAGGCGCAATGGCGGCTGTTGCGGCAGGCCCAGCAGTAGCGCCTCGGTCTCGCTGCGGCCGTGGCTTTCCACCACCCCGGCGCGCAGCGCCACGCCCTGGCGCAGTTGCGCATGGGCGGCCTGGAGCATGGCGTAGGTCTTGCCCACGCCCGGCGCCGCGCCGAGAAACACCTTGAGCCGGCCACGGCCTTCGCGGGGCAGGTCGGCGAGCAGCGCTTCGGCGCGCAGGCTGTCGTTCATCGAGCACTCGTCACTGGGAAGAAGTGGATGGATTGTCGACCAGTGCCAGGTTCAGAGCCAGCACATTGACCAGCGCCGGGCCGAACAGCGGGCGCTCGGTGTGCGCCTCGACCAGGCGCAGCAACTCGGCCTCGGCCATGCCACGGGCCTGGGCAATGCGCGGCACCTGCCAGGTGGCGGCCTCAGGTGACAGGTGCGGGTCGAGGCCGCTGCCCGAGGTAGTGACCAGTTGCATCGGCACTGGCGTGTCACCAGCAAGGCCGGCGCTGGCCTGCTCGATTCGGGCAAACAGCTTCGGATTGCCGGCCGACAGGTTGCTGGCGCCGCTGGCCACGGTGGCGTAGCTACCTGCCGAGGGGCGCGGCTGGAACCATTGATCGCCGTCGAAGGACTGGGCGATCAGGCGGCTGCCGCGTACCTGGCCGGCGTCGTCACGCACCAGACTGCCGGCGGCCTGATCGGGGAAGGCCACTTGGGCCACGCCGGTGACCGCCAGCGGGTAAGCCACGCCGGTGAGCAGGGTCATCAGCACCAGGGTGGCGATGGCGGGGCGGATAGAGTTGAGCATGATGAATCTCCGATATCGATTCTTTGCTTGTGTAGGAGCGAATTCATTCGCGATGGCCTTGCCTGCTTGCCAGCCATTTCGCGGATAAATCCGCTCCTACAGAACGTTCAAACAACGCACTTACACCCAGCCCAACCCCACCAACAGCAGGTCGAGCAGCTTGATGCCGACGAAGGGCGCGACGAGCCCGCCCAGGCCGTAGATCAGCAGGTTGCGCCGCAGCAACTGGCCGGCGTCCAGCGCGGGGATGCGCACGCCGCGCAGCGCCAGCGGGATCAGCGCGACGATGATCAGCGCGTTGAACACGATGGCCGAGAGGATCGCGCTCTGCGGGCTGTGCAGCTGCATCAGGTTGAGCGCGCCGAGCTGCGGGTAGATGCCGGCGAACAGCGCCGGGAGGATGGCGAAGTACTTGGCCACGTCGTTGGCCACCGAGAAGGTGGTTAGCGCGCCGCGCGTCACCAGCAGCTCCTTGCCCACCTGCACCACGTCGATCAGCTTGGTCGGGTCGCTGTCCAGATCCACCAGGTTGGCGGCCTCACGGGCGGCCTGGGTGCCGTCGTTCATGGCCAGGCCGACGTCGGCCTGGGCCAGCGCCGGGGCATCGTTGGCACCGTCGCCGCACATCGCCACCAGCTTGCCTTCGGCCTGCTCGGCGCGGATGCGCGCCAGCTTCTTCTCCGGCGTGGCCTCGGCGATCACGTCGTCCACACCCGCCTCGGCGGCGATGGCGGCGGCGGTCAGCGGGTTGTCGCCGGTCACCATGACGGTGCGGATGCCCATGGCGCGCAGCTCGGCGAAGCGCTCGCGGATGCCCGGCTTGACCACGTCCTTGAGGTGGATGGCGCCGAGCAGGCGCCCATTCCCGGCCACCAGCAGCGGCGTGCCACCACTCTGGGCGATCTTCTCCACCTCGCGCGCCAGCGGCGCCGGCAGGTCGTCACGCCCCAGGTCGAGGTAGGCCAGCACGGCGTCCACCGCACCCTTGCGATAAGCCACACCGCGCACGTCGGCACCGGACAGGCGCGTCTCGGCGCTGAAAGCGATCAGCGTCATGCTGGCGCGGTCGGGCACCTCCATCGTGTGCAGCGCCGACAGGTACTCGACGATGGACTTGCCCTCCGGCGTGTCGTCGCCCTGCGAGGCCAGTAGCGCCGCCTCGGCCAGTTCCAGCGTGGACACACCCGGTGCCTTGACCATGGCGCTGCAACGGCGGTTGCCGAAGGTGATGGTGCCGGTCTTGTCCAGCAGCAGGGTGTGCACGTCGCCGGCGGCCTCCACGGCGCGGCCGGACTTGGCAATGACGTTCAGGCGCACCAGGCGATCCATGCCGGCGATGCCGATGGCCGAGAGCAGGCCGCCGATGGTGGTCGGGATCAGCGTCACCAGCAGCGCCGCCAGGTAGATCAGCGGCAGATCGCCGTCGGCGAAACGGGCGAACGGCTGCAGCGTGGCCACCACCAGCAGGAAGATCAGAGTCAGGCCGATCAGCAGGATATCCAACGCCACTTCGTTAGGCGTCTTCTGCCGGCGCGCGCCTTCGACCAGGGCAATCATGCGGTCGAGGGTGGACTCGCCGGGGTTGGCGCTGATTCTGACCAGCAGCCAGTCCGACACCAGCCGGGTGTTGCCCGTCACTGCCGAGCGGTCGCCGCCGGACTCGCGGATTACCGGCGCGGATTCGCCGGTGATGGCGGCCTCGTTGACCGCCGCCACACCTTCGATCACCTCGCCGTCACCGGGGATCAGGTCACCGGCCTCGACCCGCACCACATCGCCCTTGCGCAGGCTGCTGGCCGGTACGGACTGGAACTGCGCACCGACCTGCTTGCTCGCCATCAGCCCCTGGCTGCCGGACTTGAGGCTGTCGGCGCGGGCCTTGCCACGGCCCTCGGCCAGTGCTTCGGCGAAGTTGGCGAAGAGCACGGTGAACCACAGCCACAGGGCGATCTGCACGCCCAGGGCGGTGCTCACCGCCGGGTTGGGGACCAAGCACAGCACGCTGGTGACCAGCGCTGTCAGCTCCACCACCAGCATCACTGGCGAGCGCACCAGTTGGCGCGGGTCGAGCTTGACGAAGGCCTGCTTGAGGGCCGGGCGCCACAGCGCGCCGAGGCCGGTCTGCGGCTGGCTGCTGGACGATTTGACGCTGCGTTGCGCCGTTACGGGGGCATTCATCACGGTTTCTCCTTCAGAACGCAAGGTATTCGGCCAGCGGGCCCAGGGCCAGCGCCGGCATGAAGGTCAGGCCACCCACCAGGAGGATGGTCAAGGTCAGCAGCACGACGAACAGCGGCCCATGGGTGGGAAAACTGTTCTGCCCCTGCGGCGCGGCGCGCTTGGCCGCCAGGCTGCCAGCAATCGCCAGCACCGGCAGGATGTAGCCGAAGCGCCCGAGCAGCATGGCCAGGCCGAGCATCAGGTTGTGGTAGGGGGTGTCGGCGGTGAAGCCGGCGAAAGCCGAGCCGTTGTTGCCGGTGGCCGAGCCGTAGGCATACAGCGCCTGGCTGAAGCCATGCGGGCCGGGGTTGCCGATGGACGCCGCAGGCCCGGCGAAACTCACCGCCAGGGCGCCGAACACCAGCACGCCGACCGGCATCACCAGCAGTGTGGCGACCATCAGGCGCACCTCGCGAGCCTCCAGCTTCTTGCCCAGATAGGCCGGCGTGCGGCCGATCATCAGGCCGGCGAGGAACACCGCGATCAGCACGAACAGCAGCATGCCGTAGAGGCCCGCACCGACGCCGCCGAAGACGATCTCGCCCAGCAGCATGTTGACCAGCGGCACCAGCCCGCCCAGGGCGCTGAAGCTGTCGTGCATCGCGTTCACCGAACCGTTGGACGCCGCTGTGGTGGTGGTCGCCCAGAGCGCCGAGGCGAAGCTGCCGAAGCGCGCCTCCTTGCCCTCCAGCGAGCCGATCTGCTCGATGGGCAGCCCCACCAACGCCGGGTTCGGCTGCAACTCCGCCCAGGCGCAAACAGCCAGACCGATGACGAACAGCACCAGCATGCTGGCCAGGATCGCCCGACTCTGGCGCAGGTCACGCACGTAATGGCCGAAGGTGAACACCAGCGCCGCCGGAATCAGCAGGATCGACGCCAGCTCCAGCAGGTTGCTCAGCGCCGTGGGGTTCTCGAACGGATGCGCCGAGTTGACGCCGAAGAAGCCACCGCCGTTGGTGCCCAGTTGCTTGATGGCAATCTGGCTGGCCGCCGGCCCCATCGGCAGGGTCTGCTCGCTGCCTTGCAGGGTAGTGGCCGAGACGTAGTCGCTGAAGTTTTGCGGCACGCCCTGCCACACCAGCAGCACCGCCAGCACCAGGCACAGCGGCAGCAGGCCGTAGAGCACGGCGCGGGTGATATCGACCCAGAAATTACCCAGGCGGTCGCTGGACTGCCGCGCCAGGCCCCGGCACAGCACCACCAACACCGCCAGACCCACCGCCGGGCTGACGAAGTTCTGCACCCCGAGGCCGAGCATCTGGCTGAAATAGCTCAGCTGCGCCTCGCCGCTGTAGGCCTGCCAATTGGTGTTGGTGACGAAGCTCACCGCCGTGTTGAACGCCAGTGGCAGGCTCAGTCCGGCGAGCTGCTGCGGGTTGAGCGGCAGAGCGCCCTGCACCAGCAGAATGCTCATCAGCACCAGCAGGCAAACCAGGGTGAAGGCCAGCAGCGCCAGGGCGTAACCGCGCCAGCTTTGCTCACGCTCCGGGTCGACGCCGGCCACCCGGTAGCACAGGCGTTCCACCGGCTGCAGCACCGGGCTGAGCCAGGTGCGCTGGCCCTCCATCACGCGGTAGAAGTAGCGTCCGAGAAAAGGTGCCGGCGCCAGCACCAGCAGGAAGAAGGCCGCCAGCAGCAGCCAGTCGTAGTCGTGCATGGCCGTCTCCTCAGCCACGCCCGGCGGTCAGCAGCGCCGACAGCAGGTAGGCGAAGAGGCCGACCACCAGGATCAGCGACACACCATCGATTGCGTTCATGTCCAAAGCTCCACGATGCGGGGAATCCGCTCGCGAGCATTGTCGAAAGGCTGGCCGTAAAGATTCGATTGGCGCCCCGCCGCCGGGGCGTAAAGAAATCGTATTGATGCAGTGGGATCAGCCCTGTGGGAGGCGCTTCAGCGGCGACTTGTCCAGGCCTAGCGGCTGTCGCGGCTAAAGCCCCTCCCACAAAAGCCCTGGCAGCGCGCTCCCGTAGGGTGGGTTAGCGGCGCAGAGCACCACTACCACAGCCACGTACCCACTCCGCGCGCCGCGTAACCCACCAAGCGATGCCAAACCCACCCATCAAACCAACAGATACGCCACCAGCCCGACTACAGCGCAACCAGCAATGGTCTCGATCACCCCACGCTTGAAGGCGAACAGGGCCAACGCCGCACCGAGGGTAATCAACGCCGACACCCAATCGAACGTGCCGGTGAAACCGTCGGGCCAGAGCACGTGATAACCGAAGAACAGCGCCAGGTTGAGGATCACCCCAACCACGGCAGCGGTGATCCCGGTCAGCGGCGCGGTGAACTTCAACTGCCCGTGGGTCGACTCCACCAGCGGCCCGCCGGCGAGGATGAACAAAAATGACGGCAGAAAGGTGAACCAGGTGACCAGCACCGCCGCCAACGCCCCGCTGGCGAAGGCCGAATCGCCGCCGAACACCGGCTGGCCATAGGCACCGACGAACGCGACAAACGCCACCACCATGATCAACGGCCCTGGCGTGGTCTCGCCCAGCGCCAGGCCATCGATCATCTGTCGCGGCGTCAGCCAGCCGTAATGCTCGATGGCACCTTGATACACGTAGGGCAGCACCGCATAGGCTCCGCCGAAGGTCAGCAGCGCCGCCTTGGTGAAGAACCAGCCCATCTGCGTCAGCGTGCCCTGCCAGCCGAACGCCAGGGTCAGCAGGCCCATCGGCAACAACCAGAGCACCGCACCGACCAACAGGATCAGCGCCAGCCGGCTGGAGCGAAAATGCGTGTGCGCCAGGCGCGTCTCGTCATCGATCAATGCCGGCGCATGCGCCCCGGCCTTCTCGCCATGGCCACCACCGACCGCGAAGTGCTGCGGCGCCAGTCGCCCACCGATGTACCCCACCAGCGCGGCGCCCAGCACGATCAGCGGGAACGGCAGTTGCAGGGCGAAGATAGCGACGAAGGCCGCCGCCGCGATGGCCCACAGCCAGACGTTCTTCAACACCCGACCGCCGATGCGCCAGGCCGCCTGCACCACGATGGCAGTCACCGCCGGCTTGATGCCATAGAAAATCCCGGCCACCAACGGTACGTCGCCGAACACCAGATAGACCCAGGACAGCGCAATCAGGATAAACAGCGACGGCAGCACGAACAGCGCCCCGGCAATCACCCCGCCCCAGGTGCGGTGCATCAACCAGCCGATGTAAGTGGCCAACTGTTGCGCCTCCGGCCCGGGCAGCAACATGCAGTAGTTCAGCGCATGCAGAAAGCGCCGTTCGGACAGCCAGCGGCGTTTCTCTACCAGCTCCTGATGCATGATCGAAATCTGCCCCGCCGGCCCGCCGAAACTGATCAGCCCCAGCTTCAGCCAAAACCAGAAGGCCTGCAGCAAACTGACCGGGGCGGGACGTTCAGGCGAGTCGGACATAAGGAGAGCTCCAGCGGCGGATAAATCGACCGGCCACTATAGCCGCACAACATGACAGCTGCGCGACACCGAACGAAAAATCACCATCCCCACGCAGCCCTTGCCCCACCTGAGCTGGAAGAGTTTTCCCGCATCTTATCCACAGCGCTTTCCCCAGATTCTGTGCACGACACCCGGCAACACGCCCACACCCTGACCCGCTGTTGAAAACCCCAGCCAAGTGATTGATTAAAAGCGATATTCCGCCTGGCGATAACGCCAGTACAACGTCATTGGACAAAAACTGAACGGCCCACCAAGGCCCGCTTGAATGCTAGGCGCAGAGGGCTTTTGCAAAGGTTATCCACAGGGGTGTTCACAGAATTTGTGGGTGGGTGTGGGATTGGCTGGATTGCCGACTCTGGCGCGAGAAAACAACCGCGATGGCATTTTGCCCATGAAGCATGGACAGGGCAGCGGTGGATGGAATAGGTTTCTGGCTTGGTTCTGCTGGTGATGCAATCCAGCAGATTGGCTTGCCATTATCTCTGTCGTGTTTCTCTCGGGATGGTGTCGCGTTTGCCACGACCACCACCAAGCGAAACAAGGACTTGCAGGGCGACAAGGAATGTTATGCGACAGGTGTCGTGGGTAAACGCGACAGCTATGTCGCCTAATTAATAGTTAGCGGCAATCACAAGGAAAACCTCATCGTGTCCGAAATAGCTGACATTATTTCCATAATCACCGGAATAATGACAATACTGGGTATCAGCGGAATTTTAAGCTGGAGCTTAACTCGTGAGTCGGGCGGCACCTTATCTTCAAATAGCATTACCATATTTGCAAAATCTATAAAAATAGGTCTAGCCCTAATCTTTCAACTCGTACTTATAATCCCCATTCAGGGGCTGCATATATTCCTTGTGCTAGCAATAGGAGAAGGCGGCATGCCTGCTAGCGCTCACAACCCAGAGTTTTGGTGGCGAGATAACTATTGGTATGCCTATGGCGTGAGTTATCTCATTGGAGTTTTAATCTGGGTGCCTGTATGCATATTGAGCTTCACAGTTATATACACGTGGTCTTTAGCACCTGTGAATACTCTCATCCAGCATTTGCGCAGCAGCCGCTAACAACAGGTTCAAATCGCTCGCTGTGCTCGCTGGGACGGGCTAAAGCCCGCCCCTTAACCAAACGTTAGCAACACAACTCCAACTCCGAGAAAACCCTTGAAAATCAACATAAATATTCTAACCCCGCTCTCTGTATTTGTAGGCGTGGCACTCTTGTCATTTATTTCATATCCATACAATAATTTAGCCTTAGAGGGATTTATATCGACCCCGCTATATTACTCAAGTGCATTCATAACCCTGCAACTATCTCTCCTTCTTATTTCTATGCGCTCAAGCAATATATCAGCACCGAAGTTTGTCACGGCAGCATTCGGGCTACTTGAATTTTCTTACGGCATATTCATAACCATAATAATTGCAAAATGGTACTCATCCAAGGAGTTCTTCGAGCTTGCATGGTTTCTGGTAATTGCCACTACCTTTCTTATGTTCACTGTAGATGCAGCGTACTCTGGACGTTGGGTAAAAATCCACAAACTGCTATCACTTCACAATAACGAAAAAGCCAGAAAAATTGGTGCCTTTATAATTTGGTCATTTACAGCGGCGTTCTCGTGTTTCTGCATCTATTTACGAGCGACTATATAGTTTGCGCTGCTAACAACTGGTTCAAACCGTTCGCTTCGCTCACTGGGACCGGCTGAAGCCGGCCCCTTAACCAAACGTTAGGCAGCATTATGAGAACTCAGAAACTCGCAATGAGGCAATTGAAATTCGCTTTATTTCTAGTGCCATTCAGTTCATTTGCAAATGAACCAGCCGCAAATGCACCATCCAGGCCGTATTATGAGTGCATGAAATCTGAGACCGAAAAATACTCAAAGAAAACAGATCAAGTTGACGATGCTATTTTAGCTGCGGGTGCTTCATGCAAGGAGGAGCGAGACAAACTCTTAGGCGAAATTATTGGCGAGCTAATCTATACAAAAGGCATGACCGGTAATGAGGCTGAAGAAGTCGCCAAAATTGCTGTCGCAAATGTAGACGAAAGAATGCGGCCGCTCCTTGTAAAAGCAGCTCTCGACTCTCGCTAGCTGTTAAATAATTGGTTAATTAACTCTCTGCTTAAAGTGCCATATGCCTTGCCTAACAAGTGGTTCAAACCGTTCGCTTCGCTCACTGGGACGGGCTAAAGCCCGCCCCTTAACCAAACGTTAGATGCCACATCATGTCCGGTGCTTTCTGTATCAGACTAATGTTCGAGCGCGTAGGGCGTACTCGCGAAGCAGTACGCCGATGATGTGTTGGACGCAGGTTTCGGCATGGCCTGGCGGGCTGCTCGCTTCGCGAGCGAGGCCGCCCTACGTCAGCAAGTAGTCTGGGTAGAGCGCTTTCAGCCGAATGAAACTTTCGGTTTCATACCAGTCCTCCCCTCAAGGCCTCGTCCAGACAAAGCCCCCGGATTGCATCCGGGCTACGCAGGTGCTTGCAACGCAATCAAAAAAATCGGGCCTTACGGCCCGAAAAGTACTCCACCTTGAAGAGTTCGTTTACAGCACGTGCGACTGGTACAGCTCGGTCAGGGCCTCGCCGCGCAGGTAGGCCAGTTCGGCCGAGCGGCGGTCGCGGGGGCGGGCCAGGGGGACGGCCAGTTCACGTTGCAGGCGGCTCGGTGTGCCGCCGAGGATCAGCACGCGGTCGCTGAGGTAGAAGGCTTCGTCGAGGTCATGGGTGACCAGCAACACGGCGATCTCGTAGCGGGCGGCCAGCTCCACCAGCAGATCCTGCAGCTTCATGCGGGTGAAGGCGTCCACCGCGCTGAAGGGCTCATCCAGCATCAGTACCTGCGGTTTGCCATATAGGGCGCGAGCGATAGCCACGCGTTGGGCCTGGCCACCAGAGAGGTGCTTGGGCAGCGCCTCGCCACGTCCGTGCAGGCCGACGTCACGGAGCAATTGTTCCACCCATTTATCATCCGCCACCCAGCCATCGGCGAAGCCGACGTTCTGCGCGACGCTCAGCCAGGGCATCAGCCGAGGCTCCTGGAACACCACGCCGATGCCGCTGCCACGCCCGAAGTTGAGCAGCGGGTTGAGTTCCAGCCCGCCCTGGTAGTCCTGATCCAGCCCGGCGGCGATACGCAGCAGGGTGCTCTTGCCGCAACCGGAGGGGCCGAGCAGGCTGACCACTTCGCCAGCAGCCAGGCTCAGGCTGACGTCTTCGAGCACACGCACGTCAGCGAAGGCCTTGTGGATATTCTGCAGTTTCAGCAGCGCACTCATGCTCCGCCCTCCCCGCCCTGGAAGCTGTCGCGCCAGCGCAGGGCGCGGGTTTCCCAGGCCTTGAGCAGGCTGTCGCTAAGTTTGCCGAGCAGCGCCAGCGAAAGGATGGCGGCGATCACCAGATCCGGCCGCGAGGTTTCCCGGCCATCGCTAAGCAGGTAGCCGAGGCCACGGGTGGCGGCGATCATTTCGGCGGCAACGAGGAACATCCAGCTCAGGCTGAGCGCGCCGCGCAGGCCGGTGAACAGGCTCGGCAGCGCAGCGGGCAGCAGAATGCGGCGCACCAGCGCCAGGGACGAAAGGCCGTAAAGCCGGCCCACTTCCACCAGCTTGCGGTCGATATTGCGGATGCCGGCAAGCAGCGCCAGGTACACCGGGAAGAAGGCGCCAAGGGCGATCAGCACGATCTTCGGCGTTTCGTCGATGCCCAACCAGAGCAGCAGCAATGGCACCCAGGCCAGGCTGGGAATCGCCCGCAGCGCCTGGAAGGTCGGCTCCAGATAGGCTTCAGCGCGGCGGCTGAGGCCCACCCAGGTGCCGATGACGATGGCCAGCGCGGCGCCGATGGCAAAGCCGGCGCCGACGCGCAGCAAGCTGGCGTTCAGATGCCGCCACAGCTCGCCGCTCTGCGCCAGCAGATACAGGGTTTGCGCCACCTGGCTCGGCGCGGGCATCTGGTGCGCGGGCAATACGCCGCTGCGCACCAGGGTTTCCAGCAGAGCCAGAATCAGCAGGGGCACCACCCAACCACGCAGGTCGGTCAGTGCCGGCCGCCAGCCTGGAAGCCGTTCGGCCCAGCGACCGATGACGAGGTTGAGCGCGCCCATCGGTCAGTTCCCCACCTTGGCCACGTTGCTACCGATCACCTGAGCGGCCAGTTGCGGCTGGATCAGTTGGTCGACCACCTGGGCTACGTCGGTGCCCGGACGCACCAGTTGCTCGTCGAGCAGGATGGGCGCGGCGGCTTTCAGTGCCTTGATGTGTTCGGCGCCCGGCTGCGGGTTGCTGAAGTCGGTGCGCGACAGTTGCAGCTTGGCCACTTCCAGCGGCAGCTTGGCCTCGTCGGCGAGCAGCTGGGCCAGGGCATCGGGGTTGGCGATGGCCCACTGACGCGCCTGCTCGTAGGCGGCGATCACCTGCTGGATCAGCTCGGGCTGCTCCTTGGCGAACTTCTCGGTGACGCTGAGCACGCTGTAGCTGTTGAAATCACGATTGCGGTACAGCAGGCGCGAACCGGCCTGCAGCTCGCTGGCCGCCATCAGCGGGTCGAGCCCGGCCCAGGCCTGCACGTCGCCGCGCTCCAGGGCGACGCGACCGTCAGGATGTTGCAGGTGGACGATTTCCACGGCGTTCTTGTCCAGCCCGGCCTTCTGCAGGCTTTGCAGGAGGAACAGGAAAGGGTCGGTGCCCTTGGTGGCGGCGACCTTTTTGCCCTTGAGATCGGCCAGCGACTGGATGGGCGAGTCCTTGGGCACCACCAGCGCCGTCCACTCCGGGCGGCTGGCGACGTAGACGGTGTTGATCGGCGCACCATTGGCGCGGCTGAGCACGGCGGCCAGGCCAGCGGTGGAGGCGAAATCGGTGCTGCCGCCGTTGAGGTATTCCAGCGAGCGGTTGCTGCCCTGGCTGAACACCCATTTGACGGCGATGCCCTGCGGCGCGAGGTTTTTTTCCAGCAGCCCCTGCTGCTTGAGCACCAGGCTGGTGGGGGCGTAGTAGGCGAAGTCCAGGCGGACTTCTTTCGGTGGTGCGGCATGTACGGCGGTAGGCAACCAGGCGGCGAACAGGGCCGCCAGGCCAACACGCAAGGCATTCTTCTTCATGGTCATCTCCTCATGGATGAATGGCCTTCCGGCCCGTTGGCGGGCCGGTCAGGAGATGTCACTGGGGTTAGAACCTGCCCAAAGGATCGCGAGCTAGAGCGATGCAATACCGATGGCGGCCCCGCAAAAACAGGCGAGGAACGGTCGGAGTCGCGGGCGACTGTACTTTTGTACATGAGCATGACTCGCTTCGCTCACCCCTCCGGGGCCGCACTAAAGTGCGTTAGCCGCAAGCGGCTTTCCGAGCCTGTTTTTAACGCAGCAGTGCCGACGTGCAGCAGACTTTGGGCAGGTTCGTGGGTTACAGCAGGGTCAGGGTGTAACTCAGGATCAGGCGGTTCTCGTCGGCATCGGTGGTGACGTTGCCGCGCTGGGTCGCATTGCGCCAGGACACACCGAGGCCTTTCAGCGGGCCGTCCTGCAGGGTGTAGTCGAGGCGGAAATCGCGCTCCCACTCTTTCAGGTCGCCGTTGGCGGAATCGACGTTGTCACCCTTGAGGTAAGCGACGCTGGCCTTCAGGCCTGGGACGCCGAGTTTGGTGAAGTCATAGCCGTACTCGGCCAGCCAGGTGCGCTCGCCGGCGTTCTGGAACTTGCCGATCTGGCGGTCAGTGATGAGGTAAGACGAGGAGCCGCCGCCCTGGTTGAGGAAGGGGAAGGCGCTGTCGCCTTCGACCTGCTGGTAGCCCAGGCTGGCGAAGTGGCTGCCCAGGGTGTAGGTGAACAGCGCACTCCAGGTCTGGTTGTCGACCTCGCCGGTGCTGCTGTCGCCGGCACGCCAGTAGCCGGCGCTGCGGTAGCCATCGGCACGGCCGGAGGCGCTGCCATTCTTGCCGTCGGAGCCACTGTCGAAGTAACGCAGGTCGGTCTTGAGCGAACCCGGGCCGATCGCCCAGTTGTGCACCAGGCCGAGGAAGTGCTGTTTGTAGAAGTCTTCCAGGTTGCCGTAGTAGTACTGCAGCGTCAGGTCCTTGGTCAGCTTGTAGTCGCCGCCGGCGAAGTAGAACTTGTTGGTGTCGGCGTCACCGGTGGCGCCGGCGATACGCAGGGCGATGTCGTCGGTGGAACTGCGGGTCTTGGTGCTTTCCAGCTGGCCGGCGGTCAGGGTCAGGCCGTCGATCTCGTTGGAGGTGATCTGCCCGCCCTCGAAGGTCTGCGGTAGCAGGCGGCCGTCGTTGAAGGTCACCACCGGCAGCTTCGGCAGCAGGGTGCCGATGCGCGCCTCTGTCTTCGACAGGCGCACCTTGGCGGTCACGCCGGCCTTGCTGTAGTCGTCCACGGCGCTGCCATCGCGCTCCAGCGGGAAGAGTTGGCCGGGAGTACGATCACGGCCGGCCTTGCCGGCGCTGCCGCCGGAGTCCAGCTTGACGCCCAGCAGGCCGATGGCGTCGAGGCCGAAACCGACGGTGCCCTGGGTGAAACCGGAGCTGTAATTGAAGATGAAACCCTGACCCCACTCCTGCGCCTCGCCGTTATTGTTGGCGGTGTTCTTGGTGTTCAGGTCGTAATAGAAATTGCGCAGGCCGATGCTGGCCTTGCTGTCTTCGATGAAACCAGCGGCGGCGGCCTGGTTGGCGATGGCGGCCAGCGTGACGGCCGAGGCCAGTGTGGATTTTTTCATGCTCGATGCTCCAAGTGCTTTGTGTGCTGTTCTAGGGTTGGCACTGCACAGGGGCTCGGCAGGACAGCGGACTTGGCGCTGTTCTCGGCGGATTGGCAAAAGAGCCCCTGATTCGGGCCCGATGCGGTGGTCCGCTGTCGGCTGGTGGCTAATCTACGAGACGAGCGTTAATCCCTAAAAAGAATTATTTTTCACTTTGTAGTAACTAAAAAGAATATAAGAGCGGCACATAAGCCTCACCGGGCGGCGATCCGCGTGCGAAGCAGCTCCGTAGGGCGTACTCGCGCAGCAGTACGCCGTCAGATATGCGCAACCACGCAAAGCGGCGGACTGTTCGCTTCGCTACGAGCGGCCGGCGCTCCGGTCCGCCCTACCGCTGTGCTAAGTGCAGGTTGCGGTGCCGGTCTTGGCATGGCCCGGCGGGCTGCTCGCTTAGCGGGCGAGGCCGCCCTACGCTCATTCGAGCGGCGGTGTTGCGGGCCAATACATGCCTAAGCTAATTCCTAAAAATTATTTGTTAGCTATTTTTTAGATCGACTAGCTTCTCTTCACCGGATCACCGGACTTCTTTTTCTAAACACTGAAGTACGCGTGATCCGCCGCAATCCCATGGCCGGCACGTGTTCGTATCGAGAGCCGCCATGTCCAACACTCATTCCAAACGCAGCACACTGATCGCCGCCTCGCTGGCCATCGGCCTGCTCGTCGCTCCGCTCACCGAGGCCGCCGAGCAACTGCGCATCGGCTACCAGAAATCCTCCACGCTGATCAGCCTGCTGAAGAGCCAGGGCACCCTGGAGAAGGCATTGGCCGACCAGGACATCACCATCAGCTGGCACGAATTCCCCAACGGTCAGCCGCTGCTGGAAGCACTCAACGTCGGCAATATCGATCTCTCCGCCGATGTCGCCGACACCGTGCCGGTGTTCGCCCAGGCCGCCGGCGCCGACCTCGCCTACTTCGCCCAGGAAGCGCCTTCCCCCAGCGCCCAGGCGATCATCGTGCGCAAGGATTCACCGATCAAAAGCCTGGCCGACCTCAAGGGCAAAAAGGTCGCCGTGACCAAGGCGGCCGGCGTGCACTACCTGTTGATCGCCGCACTGCAGCAGGCCGGCCTGAAGTTCAGCGATATCGAACCGGCCTACCTGACTCCAGCCGACGGTCGCGCCGCCTTCGAGAACCGCAAGGTGGACGCCTGGGTCACCTGGGAGCCCTTCCTCAGCGGTGCCCAGCAGCAGTTGCCAACGCGCATCCTCGCCGACGGCAAGGGCCTGGCCGACTACCAGCGCTACTACCTGACCAGCGCCAAGTTCGCCAAGAGTCACCCGCAGGTGCTGCAGACCGTGTTCGCCGAACTAGTAAAGACCGGCGACTGGCTGCGCGCCAACCCACGCCAGGCCGCTGAAATCCTCGGCCCGCTGTGGGGCAACCTCGACCCGGCCATCGTCGAGAAGGCCAACGCCAAGCGCAGCTACCAGGTACGCCTGGTGCAACCAGACAGCCTCGCCGAACAGCAGAAGATCGCCGATGCCTTCTACGGCGCCAGTCTGTTGCCGACCTCGGTGGATGCCCGTGAAGTCAGTATCTGGAGCCCGCAATGAGTGCCGAGGCCCGTCTGCACCCCAGCTTGCGTGACGAACCGCTGCTGGCCGCGCACCTGTTCCCGGTGGATTTCGGCAGCCGCACGGCCAAGGTCGAACGCCTGGCCAGGCGTCTGGCGGCCAGCGCGGTGGAGCGTGATCGCGCCGGCGGCAGCGCCCAGGCAGAACGCGAATTGATCCGCGACAGCGGCCTGCTGACCCTGGCCGTGCCGCAACAGTACGGTGGCCAGGGTGTGGCCTGGCCAGAGATCTATCGCATCACCCGTTACCTGGCGGCGGTGGACAGCTCGCTGGCCCACCTGTTCGCCTTCCAGCACCTGCAGGTGGCGACCCTTTTGCTGTTCGGCAACCCCGAGCAGCAGCGCCACTGGCTGACGCGCACGGTGCAGGAGCGCTGGTTCTGGGGCAACGCCACCAATGGCCGCGACACCGGCCTCAAACTCAGCCCACGCGAAGAGCATTTCGAGCTCAATGGCAGCAAGTCGTTCTGCTCCGGCGCGCTGGGCGCCGATGCGCTGGTGATCAGCGCACCGCGCGGCAGGAACCCGGAGGATCGGGTGTTCATCGTCCTGCCCAGCCAGCGCGAGGGGTTGGCGGTGAACAGCGACTGGGACGGCTTCGGCCAGCGCCAGACCGACAGCGGCACGGTGCAGTTCGAGCAGGTCTTCGTCGACGCCAGCGAGCTGCTCGGCCCGGTCGGCCCCAGCCCGCGTACCACCCTGCGCGCCTGCCTGTCACAGCTGATCCTCACCCAGCTCTACCTGGGCAATGCCCAGGGCGCGCTGGATGCAGCGCTGCGCTACACCCGCGAGCAGAGTCGCGCCTGGCCGGCATCAGGCGTGGCCAATGCCAGTGACGATCCGTTTATCCAGCAACGCTACGGCGAACTGTGGCTGCGCTACCGCAGCGCCCTGCCCCTAGCCGAGCACGCCGCCCAGCGCCTGCAGAGCGCCTGGGAAAAACCGGCGCTGACCGCCGCCGAACGTGCCGAGGTGGCGCTAGCCATCAGCGAGGCCAAGGTGGTGGCGGTACGCGCGGCACTGGAGATCACCAGCCAGATCTTCGAAGCCATGGGCGCCCGCGCCACCAGCTCGCGTTACGGCTTCGACCGCTTCTGGCGCAACGTGCGGGTGCACAGCCTGCACGACCCCATCGACTACAAGGTGCGCGACCTCGGTCACTGGCTGCTCAGCGGCCAGGGGCCGCAGCCGTCGCTGTACGGCTGAGGGAGGTGCGTTCAACCGGGAATATGCATAGAAAAAAGCGGTATCTCGCTTCGATAAAGGCTGACTAGCCTGAAATCTGCCAACCTTAGAGAGGTCGTCGACAATGACTATCAAGACCCTGTTCGGCGCCGGCCTGCTGGCCGCCGCCACCCTGCTGCACACGCTGACGGCGCAGGCCGCCAGCGACTATCTGGTCAGTACCGACTGGCTGGAAAAGAACCTGAAAGATCCCAAGGTACGCATCATCGAAGTCAGCGTGGTGCCCGGCGTCTACGAGCGCGGGCATATCCCCGGCGCGGTAAACTTCGCCTGGCACAGCGACCTGGTCGACCCGGTACGCCGCGACATCGCCAGCCAGGAAGCCTTCCAGCAACTGCTGCGCAAGGCCGGGGTGAATGACGACAGCACCACCATCCTCTACGGCGATAACAACAACTGGTTCGCCGCCTGGGGCGCTTGGGTGTTCGACGTGTACGGCGTGGATAACGTCAAGCTGCTCGATGGCGGTCGCGCCAAGTGGGAAGCTGAAGGCCGTACTTTGGACAGCCGCGCCAGCACGCCGAAGGCTGGCAACGTAACGGTGCAGGCCGCCAACAAGGATCTGCGCGCCTTCCTCCCGGACGTGCTGGCCGCCGCGGAGAAGCGCAGCGATGTGCAGCTGGTGGATATCCGCTCGCCGGACGAATACAACGGCAAGGTCTTCGCCCCGCAGGGCGTGCAGGAGCTGGCCGTGCGCGCCGGCCACGTGCCCGGCGCGGTGAACGTGCCCTGGGGCCAGGCGGTCGCTGCTGACGGCACCTTCAAGTCGGCTGAAGAGCTGAAGAAGGTCTACGGCGCAGTCGGCATCGATGGCAGCAAGCCAATCATCACCTACTGCCGCATCGGCGAGCGCTCCAGCCACACCTGGTTCGCCCTGAAGAAAATCCTCGGCTACGACGTGCGCAACTACGACGGCTCCTGGACCGAGTACGGCAATGCCGTAGGCGTGCCGGTGGTGAACGTGGCGGGCACCGTCTGGGGCGGCAAGTAGGCTTGAACCGATCCAGGCGTAGGGTGGATCACGCCTCACCGATCCATCTCTATGAAGGCTGATGCCTCCTGTAGGAGCGGATTTATCCGCGAGTTTCGCGGCCGCAGCCGCTCCTACAAAACAAACGTCAGTCACGCAAAACACGGCCCCGGCCTAAACACCGGGGCCGCTTTCGTCATTACGGTCAGCAAGGACAACCTATGACCGCCAGTATCGCCACTCCTCGCGCAACGCTGTCCATCGCTACGTCCGGCCTGCTCACCATCGCCCTGCTCGCCTTCATCTGGCAGCTGGCCGACGGCAGCAACGAAGGTCGCGCCTTCAGCTACTCGCTGGCCAGCGGCGCGCTGTTCGGCCTGCTGCTGCAGCGTTCGCGCTTCTGTTTCTTCTGCGTCACCCGCGACTTCGTCGAACGCCGCATACCGGACGGCCTGCTCGGCCTGCTCGCCGCCCTGGCGCTGGGCACCCTCGGCTATCACGCGGTGTTCGGCGCCTTCCTGCCCGACCCCAGCGGCGGGCGCCTGCCCCCGGATGCCCATATCGGCCCGCTGAGCTGGGTTCTGGCTCTGGCCGCCACGGTGTTCGGCCTCGGCATGGCGATTTCCGGCTCGTGCATCAGCGCGCACCTGTATCGCCTCGGCGAGGGCAATTTCGCCTCGCTGGCCGCGCTGGGCGGCGCGCTGCTCGGCTTCGCCCTGGGCTTTTTAAGCTGGAACCCGCTGTATCTGGCCGCCCTGCAGGAAGCGCCGGTGCTCTGGCTGCCCGGCCGGGTTGGTTACGGCGGCTCGCTGCTACTGCAACTGGCGCTGCTGGGTGCGCTGGCCGCCTGGCTGCTGCGTTATCGCCAGGCGAACAGATCGGCCGAGGCTCAGGGACTGTGGTCGCTGCTGTTCGGCGCACGCTGGCCGACCTGGGTCGGCGGTGTGCTGATCGGTGGGCTGGCGGTGCTGGCCTATTTTCGCGTCGCGCCACTGGGGGTGACCGCCGAACTGGGCAGCCTGGCGCGTACCGGCGCGGACAGCCTGGGCTGGCTGCCAGCACGCCTGGAGGGACTCGATGGCTTTTCCGGCTGCGCCACGGTGGTCAAGGAAACCCTGCTGTCGAACAACGGCCTGTTCATCATCGGCCTGGTGATCGCGGCCTGGGCCAGCGCCCTGGCCGCCGGCGATTTTCGCCCCAGCAGCGGCGCACCGCGCGACTGGCTGCGCGGCCTGCTCGGTGGCGTGCTGCTGGGCTGGGGCAGCCTGCTGGCGTTGGGCTGCACGGTGGGCACGCTGCTGTCCGGAGTGATGGCCGGCGCGGTGTCGGGCTGGGTGTTCGGGCTGTTCTGCCTGGTTGGCATTGTGCTTGGGCTGAAGCTGCGAGGGCTGTTGCGCTTGGGCTGATGCACCTTCGTAGCCCGGATGAAATCCGGGGTCTTCTGCTGCAGGTTTCCCCGGATTTCATCCGGGCTACGGTTGCATCCGATCTGGCGCTGGGTGGGGGCGGTGCGCGCGGCGCACCCTACACGATTACCCCGTAGGGTGCGCTGTGCGCACCACGTCAAGCTGCGACACCAGCACTCAGGCCGCCTTGTTCGGCGACGCATCCTCGAAGCGATTCACCTTGCGCAGGCTCTTGAAGCCGAGCATCCAGCCGCCAGTCACGGTCAGGGTGCAGGCGCAGCCGATCAGCGCTGCCGGCACCACGCCGAACCAGGCGGCGCTGGTGCCGGCGCGGAATTCGCCCAGTTCGTTGGAAGATCCGATAAACAGCATGTTCACCGCATTGACCCGGCCACGCATGGCGTCCGGGGTGGAGAACTGCACCAGGGATGAGCGGATGTACATGCTCACCATGTCCGCACCACCGGCCACCACCAGCGCGGCGAACGACAGCCAGAACAGACTGGACAAGGCGAACACCAGATTGGCCACGCCGAATAACGCCACCGCGCCGAACATCACCAGCCCGACATTGCGGTTGAAGGGTTTCATGCTCAGGTACAGCCCCACCGATACCTCGCCGATAGCCATGGCGCTGCGCAGCAGGCCGAGGCCGGTCGGGCCGACTTCCAGCACTTCCTGGGCATAGATCGGCAGCAGCGCTATCACGCCGCCGAGCAGCACGGCGAACAGGTCCAGTGAGATGGTGCCGAGGATGATCGGCCGCGTGCGGATGAAGTGGATGCCAGCGGTAAAGCGCGCCCAGGCGGTGGCTTCCAGCGCCTGCATCTTTTCCGCATAGCGCACCGGTACCAGCGGCAGCAGTGCGGAGCCAGCGAGGAAGCAGACCAGGCAGACCGAATAGGTCAGACCGCCACCCCCGATGGCATAAAGACCGCCACCGATCACCGGGCCGGAAATGGTCGCGCCACGCATGATCATGCTGTTGGCGGCGATGGCCGCGGCCAGGCGCTCGCGCGGCACGATCTGCGGCAGCAAACTGGACAACGCCGGCCCGGTGAAGGCACGGCCGCAGCCGTAGAGCACCAGCACCGCGTAGTACCAACTGACCGCCGCTTCGCTTAGCGACAACCACAGCAGCGCCGCCGCACACAGGCCTTCGACCAGCCAGCTGAGCATGAGGATCAGCTTGCGGTCGTAGCGGTCGATGAGGTCGCCGGCTGGCATCAGCAGCACCAGCATGGGGATAAACTGAGCCAGGCCGACATAGGCCAGTGACAGCGGGTCGCGCGTCAGGTCGTAGACCTGCCAGGCCACGACGATGGCCTGAATCTGTACGGCGAACACCACCACGATGCGAGCGATGAGAAACGGCAGGAAACCGGGAAGTCGGTAGACGGAAACAGGGGCAGCGGACACGGCGAAAATCTCGAGGCAGGACCGGCCAGTGCCGGACGAGGTAAGCCGGCCAATCTACGGGAAAGCTCCGCCACGGGGCAAACCCAGGAACAGGCTGTTGCGCAGATCGCGCCCTGGACCGCGCGCAGGCGTCAGACACACACGAGTGCCTTAGGTGCCGAACCTGGTCCGGTCACTGTAGGAGCGCCGCCCCGGCGCGAAGACGCATGCGGCCGTATCGCAATATCGAGTTGCGGGCTCCATTCGCCGCGGGGCGCGGCTCCTGCAGGTGTTGGCAGCGCGGGGGATGCGGGAGGTCATTCCTCCCGCCAATATCCAGGCTAGACGAATGCCTGGTCGCCGAAACCACGCGGCAGACGCTGCGGGCCTGGCAAGGCAGCCAGACGCGCCTCCCAGGAAGTGCGCCAGTCGTTGACGGCGCGGGCGGCCTTTTCACGGCGGGCGGCACGGCGCGCGGCATTGCGTGAGTTACGTCGAGCTTCGGTGAAGACTTCGGTCTTGCGGCAATTGCGGCATTTGACCTTGGCCAGCTCGGTGGTAGCGGGCAGCTTTTCACCATGAGAGCCACAAGCGAGGTGGCCAGAGACTTTGTAGTGCGTAACCATCGCGTTATCTCCTTGATTGTGGGCGCCCGACTACAGCCAGCCGGTCTACACCCCTCAGGAAATGGGACTGTGCAAGCGGCACGCAGGTTCATTGACCACCGACCAAGGGCCCTGCCGCCTCTGGTCGTGCGCCCCACCAAAGGGTTTTAATGCGCTCTTTTACCGGAACCTCACCATGCCCCTGAGCCCCGATGAACTCGCGCAAATCAGCGCCCTCACCCTGGCCCATTACCAGAGCAGCGCCGAGGATTTTCGCGAGGGCACACGCGACCATGACGTGAGCCAGAACATCGCCGCGCTGCTGCGCCATATCGAGGGCGAGAAGCCCTGGCGCATCCTTGATTTCGGCTGCGGGCCGGGGCGAGATCTGCGTACGTTCAGCGGCCTCGGCCATACCGCCGTCGGCCTCGATGGCTGCGCCGAGTTCGTCGCCATGGCGCGTGCCGACAGCGGCTGCGAGGTGTGGCAGCAGAGCTTTCTCGAACTGGACCTGCCGGCTGGACGTTTCGACGGCATCTTCGCCAACGCCAGCTTGTTCCACGTGCCCGATCAGGAGCTGCCGCGCGTGCTCGGCGAGCTGCATGCGGCGCTCAAGGCCGGTGGCGTGCTGTTCAGCTCCAACCCGCGCGGCGAGAATCAGGAAGGCTGGAACGGCCCGCGCTACGGCAGCTACCACGACCTGGAACGCTGGCGCGCGCGGCTCACGGCGGCCGGTTTCGTCGAGCTGGAACACTACTACCGCCCCGCCGGCCTGCCACGCGACCAGCAACCCTGGCTGGCCAGCGTATGGCGGCGAGTCGGTTAACGGGCCTTCAGCGACGGCAATAGCGCGGTGAGGATACCCAGCAGCGGCAGGAAGGAGCACAGCAGGAACACCTCCTCGATGCCGTGGATGTCCGCCAGGTAGCCCAGCAGCGCCCCGCCGATGCCGCCGAAGCCGAACATCAGGCCGAAGAACAGCCCGGCGATCATGCCGACGTTGCCCGGCATCAGCTCCTGGGCGAAGACCACGATGGCGGAGAATGCCGAGGCCAGGATGAAGCCGATCAGCATGCTCAGCACGCCGGTCCAGAACAGGTCGACATGCGGCAGCAGCAGGGAGAACGGCGCCACGCCGAGGATGGAGAACCAGATCACCTGCTTGCGCCCGATGCGGTCGCCGATCGGCCCGCCGAAGAAGGTGCCGGCCGCCACCGCGCCAAGGAACAGGAACAGGTAGAGCTGCGAGCTGGCCACCGACAGGTCGAACTTCTCGATCAGGAAGAAGGTGAAGTAACTGGTGAAGCTGGCCATGTAGAAGTACTTGGAGAACACCAGCAGCGCCAGGATCAGCAGGGCGAACTTCACCCGCCCGGCCGATAGGCCATGGGTGGCCACGCCGCCCTGTTTGAGCTTGAACAGCGTCAGGTGATGGCGATACCAGCGGCTCAGGCCATACAGCACGACGATGGCGAAGGCGGCGAACAGGCCGAACCAGGCGACGTTGCCCTGGCCGACTGGAGCACCCGCCTGGGCCTGGACGAGAAGACCATCCAGCGCCTGTTCCAGAAGGGCACCGGCATGACCTTCGGCCAGTGGCGCCAGCAGGCGCGCCTGTTGCTGGCCCTGGAGCGCATCGCCCTGGGCGAGAAGATCATCGACATCGCCGGAGAGCTGGGCTACGACAGCCCCAGCGCCTTCGCCACCATGTTCAAGAAGCAGTTCGGCACCACGCCCAGCCAGTTCTTCAAGTGATGCAGGCCAGGCCCGTCAGCCACTTCAACAACCGCTATATACAAAAAAACATAACGATGTAGGATTGCGCATCCGGTCTGTCATCAGGATCGATTCCACGAGGAATCCTCATGCTCAAGCCTCTCAAGCGCAGCCTGTTTGCCCTCGGCCTGATCTTCACCAGCGGCGCCATCGCCGACGAGGTCAAGGTCGCTGTTGCCGCCAACTTCACCGCACCGATGCAGGCCATCGCGCCCGCGTTCGAGAAGGCCACCGGGCACAAGCTGGTGGCCTCCTTCGGCGCTACCGGGCAGTTCTATGCGCAGATCAAGAATGGCGCGCCGTTCGATGTGCTGCTCGCCGCCGACGAAACGACGCCGGCCAGGCTGGAGCGCGAGGGCGCGAGCGTGCCCGGCTCGCGCTTCACCTATGCCATCGGCAGCCTGGTGCTGTGGTCGGCCGATGCCAGCTACCTCGACGGCACGGCCGCGGCGCTGAAGGCCGGCCAGTTCAGGCACCTGTCGATTGCCAACCCGAAGGCCGCGCCCTATGGCCTGGCCGCGATGCAGGTGCTGGACAAGCTGGGCCTGAGCGAGGCGGTGAAAGCCAAGTTGGTGGAGGGCCAGAACATCACCCAGGCGCACCAGTTCGTCTCCACCGGTAATGCCGAGCTGGGTTTCGTCGCGCTGTCGCAGGTGTACAAGGACGGCCAGGTCAGTAGCGGCTCGGCCTGGATCGTGCCGGACACCATGTACGACCCGATCAAGCAGGACGCGGTGATCCTCAAGCAGGGCGCGAACAATCCGGCCGCCGTGGCACTGGTCGAGTACCTGCAGGGCGCGGAAGCGGCCAGGGTGATCGAATCGTTCGGCTATAAACTGCCGTAGCCCGGATGAAATCCGGGAGCCTCCTGCCTGTGCCTGCCCCGGATTGCATCCGGGCTACGTTCGCCACCGGAACCTACACATGCCGCTGTCCAAGAATGACCTCGATGCGATCCTCCTGACCCTGGAGCTGGCCTCGCTGACCACCGTGCTGCTGCTGATCATCGGCACCCCCATCGCCCTGTGGCTGGCGCGCACCGACTCTTGGCTCAAGCGCCCGGTCGGCGCGGTGGTGGCGCTGCCGCTGGTGCTGCCGCCGACGGTGATCGGCTTCTATCTGCTGGTGAGCATGGGGCCCAATGGGTTCTTCGGCCAACTGACGCAGAGCCTCGGTCTCGGCACCTTCACTTTCACCTTTACCGGTCTGGTGATCGGTTCGATCTTCTACTCCCTGCCCTTCGTCGTGCAGCCGCTGCAGAACGCCTTCGAGGCCATCGGTCGCGGCCCACTGGAGGCCGCCGCGACCCTGCGCGCCAATCCCTGGGACAGCTTCTTCAGCGTGGTGCTGCCGCTGGCCCGCCCCGGCTTCATCACCGCCGCCATTCTCAGCTTCGCCCATACCATCGGTGAGTTCGGCGTGGTGC